>Ga0315295_10003040_pt1 | contig 14254 bp, 14 predicted proteins | sample YL17G14_0_MG_FD_204453 | JGI IMG/M metagenome (GOLD analysis project Ga0315295, IMG submission 204453) | Sediment microbial communities from Yellowstone Lake, YNP, Wyoming, USA - YL17G14_0 | ecosystem: Environmental > Aquatic > Freshwater > Lake > Sediment | place: USA: Wyoming | collected...
AGGTCTCGGCCAAATCCCTTAAATTGAAAACCGGAAAGGAAGGTTTTTTCAGGCCTGCCCAGCCAAATGGCCCGGCTGGAACCGGGCCTTTTCTTCATCCCTTAATGAGTCTGGGGAGCATCAGGTGGTGATGGGGACAGATCGATTTTGGATTTTGGTAAACAGAGCTGGCAAAGGCCACCATATATTTTCGGACATCTGTAAAGGAGACTACTTCATCGACAAATCCAGTTTTCGCACAGTAAAGCGGCCTCGACTTCTCATAATATTCCCGGGCCAGAGTATTCATCTTCTCGATGACGGGTTTCAAGGGACGACTCGAATCCTTCTCTTTCACCAACCTTCTGGCAAAGGAGGCAACCGCCGCTGTTTCCCCATGCATCACGTAAATTTCTGTCGTGGGGGTGCCCAGGGTAAAAACATTATTATTATTCGCTTGGGGGCCCCCCATGATGTAATGCGCAGCCGCTGTTCCTTTTCGTAAAACCACGCACATCATCGGCACATCCGTCTGCTCGATGGAGTAAATCAAGGACTGTCCCAACCCCAGAAGCTCAGCCTTCTCGGCTATGTCTCCCACATCGATGCCGGAGGTATCCTGAAACCAGATGACGGGAACCCGGTCCCTTCCACATTGGGTGACAAACTCATTCATTTTAATGAGACCCTGGCGGTAAATCTTTCCGCCGACGCCCGGATAAGGCGCATATTCAGGGTATCCCTTGGGCAAGAATCCTTGGCGATTGCCGATGATTCCGACCAGAAAGCCGTCGATTTTTGCCAAGCCGGTATAGATTTCCGGGCCATAGTTGGGCCTGAACTCCATGTGTTCGCTGTTATCGGTCAGCCTGGCAATGACTTCCTCAAAACTGTAGGCCATCTTTTGATTGAAGGGGACCAGACGGACGATCTCTGCGGCGGAAAATTTTGGTTCTTTTGGCTCGGCAACCCTAAAGAATTTCGGATCATATGCGGGAATATACCTCATGTATTCTTTCAGGGCATCCAAAACCCCTTCTTCCTTTTCAAAGACGGCCCTGAAGAAACCGGTGGAGTCATAATGAATTTCCACCCTTCCAGGAGGGACGGCTTTGAACTTTCTCGTGGCCTCAATAATCATTTCCGCCCCTTCCTCATCAAAAAACCCTTTGGGGCTCATCCCGCTGACAATCCCGCCGCCACCGACGGCGATATTACAATTTTTATGCGCCAATAGTATGGTGGGGCTGATCCCCTGGTACCCTCCGCCTGCGGGGTTGGTTCCATAAATTCCGGCCAGGACGGGAATACCCAGTCTTTCCAGTTCCGCATGTCTGAAGAAGGTCGTTCCGCTCCCCCTACGGTTGGCGTATACCTTCTCCTGTTCCGGGAGTTTCACACCGCTGCAGTTTACCAACCAAACTAGGGGGAGATGGAGATTCTTGGCCATGTCGGTGACTCGCAAAATATTTTCTGCCTGGCCAGCGATCCAGGCCCCGGCCATTACTTTATTGTCAAAACCGACGACCACGGCCCATTTGCCGCTGATCCTTCCCAGCCCATCGACCACGCCGGTCGTCCCGGATTCCTCATCCATGGGGTCAAAAAGAGTGTGTAAGGGGCACCAGGTGCCCGGATCCAATAGATATTCCAGCCTCTGGTATACGGTCTTTTCCCCCCTTTTATTGATCTCCTCTGCGGAGATACCCGCTTTTCTCACTTTCTCCACGGCCTCGGCGATTTTGTTCTCCACCTCTTTGATCTGTTTTACATTTCCTTCCGTAGTTTTAATTTGTTTTTCGGTTAAGGACCTACCGAAATCGTTCATCTTTTCAAAATATGGTTTCATCTATTTTTCCTCCTACTTCCAAGATTTCAGGTTTTTTTAACCATATCTAAAAAAGGCTATTTAAACAACATTTTTTTCTTTATCTCTCCCTCCAAAAAGGCTTGACTTGATTTATTTTATTGAATATATAATACGCTTAAATTGATTGAAATGCAGCTTTTCCCCAATACTCACAGCAAAAGATTCCCCCTCCCGCTTTGGAGGCTGTGTCGCAATGAAGGAAAAGGGCCGTCATTCCCGCGAAAGCGGGAATCCAAGGTATTTGAAAGAAGCTAGGTTACCGGAAATCACACGATATCTTTCTTTGAAAGGGCCCGCCTGGATGCCCGCCTACGCGGGCATGACGAATTACGACACAGTCTCTTGAGGGGAAGGGGGAAAATTAAGGGAGGCCTATGATGTTAAAAGAGCATTTAGAATTCTTTACTTTGGACCTTTCGTCCGGGTGGGAGACCCCTGCGGGTTATCCTAAAGAAATCCAACAAAAAATTATCACCGGTTCCCTGGATGAGAAAAAGAAAAAGGGATCTCGAACCCGCCTGCTTCGATTTAAACCAGGGGCTTTTACGAATCTACCATTTGAGCATGATTATTGGGAAGAGGTGTTCCAGATTTCGGGAGATCTAACGGTGGGAGGAAAGACTTTCGGCCCTATGACTTATGCCTGCCGGCCTCCCCACGCCCCTCACGGGCCCTTCAGCAGTAAAGGAGGCTGTTTGCTCTTCGAAATACATTATTTCGATCATTGTGCCTGAAGGCCGCAAAGCCTTAATTGACCCAACAACCTAACACCTTTCCTTCTGGGGGGATTATGAAAAGATGTTTCCTGAAGGTGCCCCGGCCGAGAAACTATTTATAAAAATCATTCATTTACTGGGGAGAGCGGTCTATGATCAAAAAGCCATCCTTTACCACAACCTTATCTCCAACTTTCAGGCCCTTAAGGTCCTTTATATCCTCTACAATAATGGCTTCCTGCTTGCCATAAAAATCCTTTAAGGTCAATTTTTTCCCATTGATCCCGATAACGGAACAAGGGGGTGCAAGAGCTACATTTCTAGAAAATTCGTCCTTTAACTCTACGACGCGGTTTGCTTTTTGGGCAAAATACCTAATCTCCCCCCCTGGGGTGAACCCAGAGCTTTTCCCCTCCTTGGGCATGCCATCACCCTTGGTCATACCCTTTAAATCTTCTGTCAAACAGAAACTTGAGAGGCCTTGAGTCAATCCAAAAACTATTAATGCTACTAAAAACTTCTTAATCACTTTTTACCCCTTTCTTTGGAATTGTCTAAACACCCTGATGAAGATGAACCTTTTTTCGGGTATTCCATTACCCATTCTATTCTAATTTTCTAACCGTCTATCCTTCCAGTAAAGCAAATTGGTCCTGTTGGCAAGGGTCGGGGGATCGAAGTTTACCTTTTGAGTGCTGGCACTCGTTCCCGATCCACCGCTGACAGTCATATAAAGATCTGCCGGGGAGGATGTTCCTGGGCTGTACGTTCCAGTGGGTTTTAGCGAAAGGACAGCGGCTGAAGGGATACCAACCCCTATGTCCCTACTTCGCGTTGATGGTCCGGCAACAGGATTGCCCGATGCATCCACTGGGGGTAAAATGCCAGCCCCGGTCACGTAGTTCAATCCATATAAATTGGCTGTTCCTGCCTGAGCACAGGGGTCGCCGCCGGCCGGGGGGGTATAGGAAGAGAAATAGACAACCCCGCCAAAGACGGTGGGCTCGGATAATATCTTTTCTCCTTGACCGGCAAGGTTGATATACCATCCGTGTTTTGTGGGTGAATCTGTGTATGTGCCCGAGGTAATATTGTCTAAGTCATTAATTTGATAAGTAGTGGAACGGTCATTGTCCTTCACGGCATAGAATTTTTCCTGGGCATTGGCGGCTGTGGGGTCGGTTTTATCGCCGGTCCCCCAATCTACCCACAGATTGCCATTATAGTCCTTGGTTACAGTGGGCATCGTAAAAATGGGCCTTATGACTCCGCTGGATGCCTCAAATAAACGTCCTCCGCTCCAGTTTGAGGTGTTGCATGTTGACGCCCCTGCGTCACAGAATTTGAACCTCCACATACTACCGCCCAAATCGCCGATGTATGCCGTATCGATGAAGCCATCGTTATCTACATCAACAATGGCTGGGGATGCCGGAAGACTGTAGTCCATGGTGGAATTGTCTGCCCTTGTATAACTCCACAGAATATTTCCATTACTCAAATCTACTACATAAAATCCCTTGCCGCGCGCGTCGCATCCCCCCCCGCCCGCACAATCTGAGGCATTGAAGCCTCCCCCCACAAAACCCACCCATTTTTCATTTCCATTGATTTTTACTCTACCCATTAAAACTTTGCCCCAGGGGTCACCCAGGTAGGGAGCCTGAGAGGAGGTAGGGTTGATTCGCCACTTATAGACCGGGCTCATTGTGTTGGTAAAGTCAAAGGCATAGTAACCGCAATAATTGGGATAGGACGAGGTATAAGATGGATTAAAACCCGAATCGCAATACGCAGAAGAACTCCATAGGGTTGAACCCCCGCCCCGCCCTTCTCCTACCACCACCAAAGTCTTCCAATCCGTGGCGGATTTGCTCGTACCATCACCCGTCCCCAGCCAGACATCCGCGCCCGACACGAAACCATCCGCAAAATATTGATGGGTAAGGCCCACTGGGTGGGAGGAATGGGCAATATTTTTCAACTTGGGTAGGAAGTTGGGGGGGATGAAGCTCCAGGCCTCACTCCCGTCGAGGGCCTTAAAGGCATGAAATTGTCCATCATTGGCCCCCACTACGATAACCCTTAACCCATTGGCCGTTGTCCTTTGATGAGCTGGTCTGAATGTTCCGAAGGCATCGTTGGCATCCCGCAAATCCTCAAAATAGCCGGAAGGGGTTCCAATGGTGATTGGGTTGGAATGAAATATATCCCCTAGCTTCCAGAAATCCGGGTTGTAGGCGGATTCCCCGCGGATGTATCCGACGATGGAATCTCTTTCCGCATCTGTGGAAACCCCTAGGTCTCCTTTCACTATGTTTGACGTCAAGAAGCTAGTGATCGCGCCCGACTTATAAGTATAAATACTCCTGCTCGCCGCGGTAGTAGTTTGTAAGACACTTCCGGCATCCCATACCAAACTGCCCACAGTTCCGTCGGAATTAATATTGTATTTACTGAGATAACCTCGCCAAAAAGGGTCATCATTCAACGGCTGGAAAGATGCCTCATAAATGTAATTTTCATCCAGGGTTCTTTGGGAGGAAACAGATGATGTGGAAAATGAATAAACCGCCTCCCGGATCATATCGATGGCTTGTTTCAGGGCATTGTTGAGTTCTTGGGCGGAAGCTGCCAAAAAGGCGTATCCTGAAAGATCCTGTTCGCCAGGGTCACTCGAAGTGGCATAATAATGATCCCCATCCCCGAAAATGTTGTGATGGTCTGTGGTATCCGTATGGCAGGCGGTCACAAGAGAGGGGTCATAGGCGCCCGTATTTCCCGAATTGCCGGCGAGCGGATTATCCGTTCCACCGTAATAAGCAGCCCAGTTCAAGGTATTTCTTGACCAGTGGGGCATGGGGTTCCCAAAACCCACCACAAAGACCTTATACCCAGCATCAGCCAGGGCCTTTGCTTTGATTACGGTTTGTCTCCTTCTTTTATATTGGTCGGTTTGATCTTCACTGCCATCTCCACTACACGCATAGGTATCTGCACCATCGGTAACAAGAATGACAAATTTTTGGCGGCAGGCCTTGGCACTGTCTAATCCCTTATGGTAATCAAGATAGAGCTTGGCCTCATTCAAGGCCCCTCCCAGAGGGGTCCCGCCGCTCGCGGCTTCACCGCTAACACTGCCGGAGGAACTGCTAGTCGGCGAACAGCTGGAAGAGCTGTTGCAATAGATCTTGCTGTATTTTGTTCCGATCCCCCAGATGAGCTTGTTGCATCCGCTGCTATAACTCCCCCCTTCATCGGCTGAGCAACCGTAGTACCTCATATAGCCGATCCGGATGTTGAGAACCTGCTCATCCGTGCCACTAATAGTGTTGTCGTCGTTATCATCCAGAATGTCGAAGATGGCCCTTTTGGCGATCGACAGGCGGCGGCAATCCGTGCGCCCGGTACCTGATGTATAATAAGGACCGGAACAGGATGTATCACCGTATATTGGACCCGTGCCGTCGTGTGGTAATCCGGTGCAGGCTTTGGTGTGGCCCGTCCCGCTATCAGGGTAAAATGGACCACCGTACGTAGAACAACTTTGGGAGGAATCAATATACATGACCGACCCGGCTGGCGTCCAATTCATGCTCCCCGATAAATCCAGTACAATCAGGGCATCAGGAGCCACCGAAGTAAAAAGGTCCGATTCATCACCCTGAGAATAAGCCTGGGCGCTAATAAATAAACTTCCCAGGATAAACGCCAATAATAAATATTTCTTTTTAGGTCTCATTCTTTCCTCCTTATCCTTTCCTCATCGATAGGCCGTCGTAATTTCAACGGGTCCGTACCCGGCACCGATGTTAACCTGGACGAGGCTGTTATACCTCGTATTCGTTCCGGATACCGCAGCATTGAATCTCTCCTGCCCCCATTGCTGCCCCCCACCAATGGCGTAGCCGACCAACGGCACCGACGCAGGGCCCGATGTAGGGCGGAACGGCGTCCCGACCGTATAGCGCGAATCAGGATCGTTGGTTGAATCAACCTGAACGTTGCTCACTGCGGAAGCAGCAAGAGTAGCCGGGTCAAAACTTTGCATGAAGCGATGGATGCCGGACTCGGCGGCCGAAAAAGCTTTCTTTTCGCCGATCACTCTGGAGCTGATCCTTATATCCTGAGTTGATATGGTGAATACAAGAATCCCGACCGCAGTAAGGATCCAAATCGCCATTAGGGCGGCGATAAGGGCAAACCCGCTTTTCGAACGAGCTTTGGATGCCATAAAAGCAAAACCTCTTTTCTTACTAGTTGATTGCATGGTTCCTGGGAATCACACTGGTTGAATAAATCATCCTTCTTCTCGTTCCCGTATCGGGAGTAACCTCTTCTGTTTCCACCGCCAGGGTGATTTCAATCCGCCGGATATTGGGGATAGCGGCTGGTAAGGTTCCGGCGGCAATTTCATTTCCGAGGCCGTCGAAGTATCTGAACATGGGAATACCCAGGGTATTGTTGATTACCCTTACGCTTCTGGCATTCCCCGGGACATCCCCCAGAAAGGGTATGGCCCCTAAGCAGTTTGCCTCCCGGGTGACCCGCTCATTGGCGAAATCATAAACATACCCGATGACCTCGTTGGGGCTATCTCCCACGACGCTACTTTCCAGGATGTCCATTTCCACGGTGATTGAATTCGCAGTTGCCACCTGAATTCCCTTATAGGCTTGGTTGGCAGAAATATTCACACAGTCGCCCGGGTTACGCCAGACGTTCGAGGCAAAGTTTGGGTTGAAAGATGCCATGGCGACCTCCGTGGCCAGGATTTCAAGGACCGCCCTGGCATCCTGGTGAGCAACCGTCTTGCGCTCAATCGATACAGATGACTTTTGCCCGGATACCATGGAAATATAGACGGCCCCCAATAATATGAGACCGACGAAAAGGGCCGAGAGGATCTCGATTAACGTGAATCCTTTTATATTTTTCATCCTGTTCATATCCTCAAAACCTGAATGGTTCTTGGCGGATTACGGTGCGGGTTTCCGAGATACCGTTGGCGTTCCCGGGCCAGGTAACCCACACGCGAACCGACCAATTAGTTACGTTATCCCGAATGGTCGTCTGCACCCCAAAGGTCAAATCCCCAGGCTGGGGTGTACTTTGACCGCTGGCATTAACATTCCTTGTGGTGACGAGAGGGTTGGTCGCAATGCAGGGGTTTGGGTAATTGGGGTTCATGAGCAGCACCTCATTGGCCTCCAGTTCTTGATGCAACATCCCCCCTGCCCGGCCCAGACGATCGGATCTCCCGGTCAAATTCCAGGCCGATGGCTGCAAAGAGAGAAGGGCCAAAACCCCCACCGATGTAAGGAATAGGGCGATCAAGACCTCAATCAGGGTTAACCCTTTGTTAGTGTAAATTGAATTGGACATTTTGCCTTCCTGAAGCAGAAATAGTAATTGTGCCCATTGAGCCTCTGCCGTTCCTCAAAGCGATCGTTCCGCTGGTAACGATTCCCCTGGGCTGAAAAGAATAGTCAGTAACCGTGGTTGACCCAGAGTCAAAGTTTATATCGCTTGCAAAGCCCATGAAATTTTTAATCTGAATCGGGGTCCACCCAGCACAGGGAGCCCCGGGGGCGTTGCATTGTTGTAAAGTGTAGCTACCACCGGCGACGTTCAAGGATATTCGATACAATCGATTTTCGGCGAGGGCCCTTTCCCTCAGGAGAGCAACATCGGATGCGATATCCCTTGCCGCTCCCTTAAGGTTCCCGTTGATGGCAAAGCGTTGAAAAGATGGAGTAGCAATAGCCATCACGGTTACAACCAGCGCCACAACCACCATAAGTTCAACGAGGGTGAAAGCTTTCTGATTACTCATGTTATTCTTTTTCGTTCTCCAGTAAATCATCGGCGCATTCATTCTTTCCAGATAACTAAATCGGAAGCCGAGGCAGAAAAATTAAAAAAATTTATTCGGTCCCATCATAGGTCCAGCTCTAACATCGTTCATTGGCCTGCTACCCGGGTTTCCTGCAAAATGCATTCCATTCTTTACCAGTCAGATTCATCCTCAAAATTTTCGCCAATTTCAAAAGCGGCGAAGGAATCATAGTTAATAATTTCATATACTTGATTAAAATAACGTTTTAGCTGCCGCAGAAACCCCTTCAAACTTACTATTAACTTTTTTTATACTCTACTATTAACTTCTTTAACACCTGGGTGTAATTTTCAAACCTGGATTCCCAAGGGCGGGGGCGAAAATCATGGTATTTGCAATCCCACTTGTAATGGGATAAAATCTGATAACCTTGATTCTCTTCTGCCATAACATGCTCCTGTGCAATTTGCTTTCCCCATCAAGCTACAGGAGGATGTTATGCTTCAACGGTCAAACCTTTTCAAGGGCACTGGTTAAACCAGTGGCTTACATCCTTATCAAATGGTAATGTCAAAAAAGTCATGAAAAGCCAATCAGGAAGACCAAGAAAGACAAGCACATCCCTCCCCCTTGAGGGGGGAGGGAAAAGGGTGGGGGTGAAAGAACTGAGGGACGTAGCCAGAGCATTTAGAAAGAGTTCTACGAATACTGAGGTATTCATGAGCGTAGAAGGTTTTTTGGAGACAATTCGGGATGCCTTTGTCACCCCTCACCCGGACCCTCTCCCGCAAGGGGAGAGGGGAGATAAGTTTTGACAAAACGTATTCAATTAAAGGGAGACTAAGATATGGGAGAAGATTTTAGGGGTTTTTTAAGGGAGATGGAAGAGAGCAGAGAAGGGGGGTTCGTTCGGGTCACCAAGGAAGTGGATACTCGCTATGAAGTGTCTGCCATGGTCACCAAACTGGAGCAAGCCAGGCAGATTCCCCTCCTCTTTTTTGAAAAAGTGAAAGGCCACCCCATGCCCGTGGTCGTCAACTGTTATGCGGATCGAGGCCGAGTGGCCCGAGGGTTGGGAATTCCCAAACGCCAATTAACCCAGAGGGTCGCCCAGGCCTACCAGAAACCCATCCCTCCCGTCGAAGTTCCCAATTCGCCGGTCCAAGAGGTCGTCATGAAAGGAACCGAAGTCAACCTAACAAAGCTTCCGGCCATGGTTTATCACAGCAGCGATGCGGGCCGTTACATTACCGCCGGAATTGTCTTGGCCAAGGATCCCGATACGGGGGATTACAACCTCAGTTACAACCGCCTGATGGTCAAAGGGCAGGACCGCCTGGGAATCTTCATGACCGTGGGGAAACACCTCAACGCCATTTATTCCAAAATGGAGGAGCGTGGCCGGCCCCTGGAAGTGGCCGTTTCCGTCGGTAACCATCCAGCCTGGGCGATCGGGGCTCTGGCCATAGGACCTTATCATGAAAATGAACTGGGGATAATAGGGGGACTCAAGGGGAGTCCTCTGGAGATGGTCAGGTGCAAAACGGTGGACCTGATGGTCCCAGCCGGGGCAGAAATCGTCCTGGAGGGCGAAATCGAACCCCACGTGCGGGAAGAAGAAGGACCTTTCGGCGAGTTTACCGGCTATGCCATTCATTCAGCCCAGAATCCCGTATTGGGGGTCAAAGCCATTACCCACCGCCGGAATCCCATCTACCAGGATATTTGCGGCGGCCAGCACAGGGAGCATCTGACCATGGCGACCATTCCCATGGAGGCCAACTATTATAGGGTAATCAAAGGGGCCATTCCCGAGGTCGAAGCGGTTCGGATGGCCGCACCGTTTACGTTGATTATCTCCATGAAAAAGAAATATGAAGGACAGGCTCGTTCAGCCTTGCTGGCGGCTTTTAGCGCCGATCTTTACTTGAAGCATGCCATTGTGGTCGATCACGACATCGATATAGCGGACCTGCAGCGTGTCTTTTGGGCTATGGCCACACGAGTCCAGGCGGCGCGGGATATTTTCATCATCCCCCGGGCCCGCGGTTCCTCCCTGGATCCCTCAGCCGAACCTCTAGGGGTAGTAGATAAGATGGGGATCGATGCCACAGCAAAGCCGTCCCTGGAGCGGTTCTCTCCCCTCAACACAGTTCCCCAGGAAGTCATGGAGCGGATCAAGTTGGAGGATTACCTGGGGGCTTTCTTGAATTCTGCCAAGGCAACCAAAGGAGATTTTGGATGATGCGCATAGCGCAGGACGCCATGCGCATAGCTGATCTGGAGGGGGTTATTCCGCGATCCGCCATCTGAGATTAATGTTTAAACGCCCTTTGACCGGTAAAGACCATGGTCACCTGAGGCCTGGCCTCATTGCAGGCTTGGATTGATTCGAAGTCGCGGTCCGATCCACCCGGGTGAACGATGGCGGTAACGCCCTCTTTGATTCCCACGTCCACCCCATCCCGGAAGGGAAAGAAGGCATCGGAGACCATCACGGATCCTTTGATTCCCCCTCGATCTTTTTTGGTCTGCAGGTCGATCTCTTCTTTGGCTGAGGGATCACGCCTCCCCTGGCCCACTTCCATTTCCAGAGTTTTATAGGGAATCCCGTATTTGCGGAAGCAAAGAGCGTCGGCATACTTGGTGTACGCTTTGAACACCGCGATTTCAGCCACCCCCACCCGGTCTTGCTCTCCGGTACCGATGCCCACGGTCTGCCCGTCTTTTACGTAGAGCACGGAGTTGGAGGACACTCCCTGCTCTACGGCCCAACCAAAGACCATATCAGCAAACTCCTTCTCCGTGGGCTCCCGTTCGACGGTGTAAATTTTCCCCTTATAAGTGGCCGTGGCCTTCTGGAAATCCTTCTTGCTTTTAATGGCATTTAAAGACGACTGCTGGACTATGATGCCTCCGTCCATCAAAGATTTAAAGTCCACAAAGCGCGAATCCCGGTACTCAGCCAGGCGGTCCATGCGGGACACCCGGACGACGCGCAGGTTTGCCCGGCGTTTCAGGATGTCCACCGTCGTTTCTTCATATTCCGGTGCCACCACGACTTCCAAGTAATTTTCACTCACCATCTCGGCCGTGGTTTTATCCATCGCCCGGTTGACCGCCAGGCAACCCCCAAAGGCTGCGATCCGGTCAACTATGTTGGCCCGGGCGTAGGCCTCAGCGAGAGTCTGGCCATACGCCACACCGCTCGGGTTGTTATGCTTCATGATGGCCGCTGCCGGCCGATCCATTAGGTACTTCAGAATATTCAGGGCGTTGTCCGCGTCCGTGAAATTAATCTTTCCCGGATGCTTTCCCGATTGGAGCATCTCCTCTTCGGAGATGGCGCTCACCAAACCCCTTCCCGGCCCGATGAACTCGCAGCCGCCGAGAACCAGGTTGCCGTGGATCAGTTCGTAAAGGGCCGCTTCCTGCCCCGGATTCTCGCCATACCTCAGGCCTTTCTCGATCCACTCACCGGTCTTGTCATCGGGAATCTTCCAGCTTCTCTTGCGGTAGACCAGAATTTGATTGCCGAACTGAATGATCATCCGTTCCGGAAAATGATCATCCATCACCGTCCGATACATTTGCTTCAAATCAGCCATTCCTTCCTCCGATGATTATTTTTCTTCCCCCCTTGGGACTCCCGAAAATCTGGGGTGCTTTGGCTTAAGAGATAATTTCTTCATATAGAAGCCAAAACGACGACAGGATCTTACCAAACTTCAAGAATTATTTGAAGGAAATTCTATTCCGCCCCTTTCCCAATCCCCGCGGCCCCGGGAGCAAGGGCGGGGAGGCAGGCGGAATCAGCTGGGAGAACCCTTTTTTCACCCGGCTCGCTCTGATTCCGCAAAGGCCAGCGGGAAACAACGGATAGGATCGGTTGTTATACGAGTCGCCCCGCCTGATCCCATGGAAGAACTACCGCTTCATTCCGCCAAGGAACGAGCCTTTGCCCCCGGGTCACTTGCAAAGGAAGGAGGACGAGTAGGCAAAAAAGATTGAATCTTTCATTTAATTATAATAGACTATCCGGCTAGAACGGAAAAAGCCAATAAGACTTCTTCCGGAGGGGAAGTAAAAATTTTCTAAATTCATCATGGAGGCCAACTTCTGGCTATAAGTGGATGAAGGAAAGAAGGGATCTTTATGAGCTATGAAAAAATCTTATTCAAAAAGGAAGGAGCGATCGCCACAATTAGTTTTAATGACCCGGAAAAGCTCAACCCGATGAGCATCCAGATGGCTGAGGAGACTCGTTTCGCCCTTGAAGAATGCGGCCGGGACGAAGGAATCCGCGCTGTCATTCTAACCGGAGCCGGGCGCGCATTTTCAGCCGGCGGGGATCTACGGGAGATCGGAAAGAAGACTCCCCCGATGAATTTTCGGGATGGGATTGCCCGGACCTTCAAGTCTGTTATGGCAATTGTGGACCTGGAGAAGCCGGTGATCGCCGCGGTGCCAGGCCCGGCCATGGGAGTTGCCTGCAACATGGCTTTGGCCTGCGACATCATTGTGGCCTCGGAAGAGGCGTCATTTTCCGAGATCTTTGTCCGGGTCGGCTTGATTCCGGATGGCGGAGCCCATTTTCTCCTCCCCCGCATCGTCGGCCTGGCCAAGGCGAAGGAGCTAATCTACACGGGCAAAATCATCCCCGCGAAAGAAGCAGAAGCCCTGGGCCTGGTCAACCAGGTTGTCCCCCCCGATAAACTTCAGGAGACTGCTATGGAGTGGGCGAATCGCTTGGGCAAGGGCCCCACCCGGGCGATTGGCATGGCCAAGAAGCTCCTGAATATAACCTTCCAGACCAGCCTGGCAGACATCATCGAGATGGAGACGGAAATGCAAACCCTGCTCCACGAAACCGAAGACCACAAGGAAGGGGTTGCCGCCTTTTTCGAAAAACGCAAGGCTTCTTTTAAGGGTAGATAATTCTCTAAAAGTTGATGAACTCGCAAAAAGTCCGAAAGACCTCTTATCCGTCATTCCGGCGAAAGCCGGAATCCAGTCATTTCAAGGAATTATCAAGTCTCTGGACTCCGGTTTTCACCGGAGTGACGACTTTTTACGAGGCCATCAAAGTTGATCCTTGTCAAAAAACAAAACACTCTTTACGGGTGGTGATTAGGTCCAGAGGGGAGGTCGTTTCGCTGGCCAGAATGGGGCGATTGATCTTTTATCGGCTACTGCGGGAGACCTCCCAAATTTTCTGGGGCAAGATTTCCGTCCTGCCTAAAATCTGTGAGATATGAAGCGATGGAGAGGGGGATCTGGGCTGAGACAGAGACAAACTCCAAAACGACAGAGGATCCTCTCCTTGCCTACAAATCTTCCTTCTGTTATCCTATGATAGGGTAAGGTTTGTCGTACTCCCCCTTCCTGGCCCTCCAATCAGGTTTCGGATCTTGTTAATCCGAGAAGTTGCAGCAATCTCACCCCCTCCCAGCTCTCCCCCCTTGAGGTAAAGGGAGTGGGGGGAATTAAAAAAGTATGACCATGACGATGGAAAACGAAATTGAACTTAGGCATGTTACCAAAGCTTACGGAAGTCTGGTGGCGGTGAAGGACGTTTCCCTTGGAGTTCCCAAAGGGATGGTCTTCGGCCTCCTGGGCCCAAACGGTGCGGGCAAAACCACGTTGGTAAACATGCTGACCACCCTTCTCAAGCCCGCCTCGGGCTCTGCTTCGGTCGGAGGGTATGACGTGGTGAGTGACGCCGCCAAGATTCGCAGCTTGATCGGCGTTGTCCCGCAGGAAAACAATTTGGACCGCTACCTCACCGCCCGAGAAAATCTTATCCTCCACGCCAAAATGCACAGGATGAGCCCTTCTTCCTACAACCGG
>Ga0315295_10003043_pt1 | contig 14252 bp, 17 predicted proteins | sample YL17G14_0_MG_FD_204453 | JGI IMG/M metagenome (GOLD analysis project Ga0315295, IMG submission 204453) | Sediment microbial communities from Yellowstone Lake, YNP, Wyoming, USA - YL17G14_0 | ecosystem: Environmental > Aquatic > Freshwater > Lake > Sediment | place: USA: Wyoming | collected...
TCGTTCGGTTCACACAGACGGGCTAATAATGTAATCCCTCCTTCGTCGGGATTTTTACTATCTGTGAGTTCAGTTAAGCAACGTAAGGAATGAGTCTTCGTATTAACTAGGTTTTTCATTTTCGTGTTATCAGGCAGTTTCACTGATCGTTCACTTAAGCATCTACAGGTACCTTGCAAAGCCTATCTAAGTTATACCGACGGGAGTCGGGATAATTGCTACAACCAGCTAGAATACAAAGCCGAAAGGTAAAGTGGTTATAGAAATATGTATTTTTACATTGCGAGCAACGTGTGCGAGGCTGCGAGCCCTCGGGGGGCGAGACAGCCGAGTTTTGCGAGCTGAGGGGAGTTACAAGGGGACCCTCCCCTTGTCGGCGTTCTTTTCCCCCTTTTCTTTCGCTGATGAAAGAAAAGGGGTAGGTGAGGAGCAATATCTCTAGTGACGTGATCGTTAACCACAGAGGGCAAAGCCCTTTGTCCCGTAGATTCGGATAAGGTCAGCCTGCTGACTTTTTGGGGATATGAGAGTATCATTACGGCAGGAGAACAAATGAAGACCTTCGATGCCCTGGCCTCCAAATACTGGCTTTCAACATTCGTACCCGGCATCGCGCTCGCTTTCGATATTGTGATGCTCTACGACCTATTCACAATACGCTCCCTTTCGCCGTTCATAAGCAACACAACCGATTACTGGTCCTTTTTAGTCGTTCTCTCTATGATCCTCGGCCCAACGCTCGCGTTCATCGTCCACATGACCGTCAAATCGCCGGCCGTTCTGTGGATAGTTGAGCAGTTCTGCGTAGTTTCGGGGATGAAGAAGAGGGGAGAAAAAGTAGAAGCTTTCTTTATTTTGGGCACATTCTTTGCGAATATGGTCATTCCGACCATACTTTTTGGCTTTCTTTTCCCTGACTACCTGAACAGGCACTTCCTTCAGCCGTATTTTTGTATCGAACTCCTCGGCATCACATTCTTATTCGTAGTGCTGACATTGTTTTCTCTGGCGTTGGAGGGATGGGAGTAGGGGCAAGGACACTGTTTTAGAATGAATTCGGAAGATGTATCGAGTCGATCCCCGGATAAGTGAGCTCTGGAATTATATCAACGGGAATGTGGGGGTATAAACCCCTATATGTCCCCAGCACGCACCCCACGTGTCTGTTCGCGTACTCGCCGCCGAGCCTTACACGAACAACCCCAAGCGACCTCAGGGTATTGGTGAATTCCTCCCAGGGCCTGAATTCTATAAGACGTCTCGCGAAATCGATCTCTGCATCGCGCTTGTAAGAGGCTTTTGGCCTGAGCTCGGCAAGGATCACATTGCTGTCATAATCAAGATGGGACATGTTCAGCCGCTGGTAAAGACGGATTATCTCGGCGCTCTGTGTTAGCACCGGGATAGGAGCATCTACGGGAGTGTTGACGATCACCATGGGAGCATAAACGCCAAGCCGCGATACCCATTCCTTAACATTACTTCTCAGTGTTCCGCCCGCGAGCAGGAAGACGACGTAATTTGTGGTCTTTAAAAAGTTCTTGAGCCTGTTGAAATAAATTGAATAGCCGATGCTGTTCCGCTGACAGTATCGCGGGTGTACTATGACGGCCGCGGTGCCGTTGCTGGCGCCAACGACCCTTCTGACCTGTTCCGCCAGGCCGGCATTGAACATGGCGTTTCGCATATAAAGCGAACGGCCATCAATTATTCTGATCCCGCTTGCAACGTTAGCGGCGTTCATTCAAGAGGCTCCAGTTTTGCCGAGTATTCTCCTGTGGCTGTGTCAAGCTGCTGCGACCTGTAATGGCCGCCAACGTCGACGGCCGCCACATATGCTCCTCTGCTTATCGCCTCGGTAACGACGGACATGACCGTATCTCTTATTTGTACAGTTGAACGAGCGTGATCTTTAGGGTGAAGGAACGCGTCGATGCCGTTGCAGCCGCCGGACACAAAACACATTATCTCCGCGTCGGGGGACAGATTCAGGATGTTCGCCAGCGCGATGCGCAGAGCGGTCTTCTGAAAATGCTTCTGATCGATCTGAATGGCGCTTGTCTGAATGGCCGCGGCAATACCGCTTTTTCTGTCCCACAGGATGTAAGAAAGATCAAGCGATGCCCTTGTCGAGATGATGCCTTTCCTGGATGTGAAGAGTATGTTGTCGCCGTGCATCAGCTCCCAGCGGTCGGTTGTTTCAGCGTATCCCTGACAGCCGCGCCTTAAGGGGAGCTGTACGTTGTGCAGTTTGAGATTCTCCCATGTGACGAGAGGGAGGTCATACATAGCGAGGCCTTCGGTCCCCTTGCTTTTTACTCCGTTCACGTGGCAATTTTTCAGGAAATCGGCCAGGAACGGATCGCCGTGGCGCACATTTATGCTCTGGATTATTGGCAAGGGGCGTTCGGTCCATCCTTCAATCAACGTGTTCACGAACATTGGGTCAATGTGGCCGCCGATCATTGTCCCGCGCGCGAGGTTTTCTAGCCCCAGACGCCTGCCGATGTCGACGGTTTCTTTTGCCGGGTCCCCAATGACCATGAACCTGGCGCCCGAAGTCTGATATTCTCTCATCATTGCAGCGGCGACCAGGAGCGTTCCTAAGCCTTTTCTGCGGAAACCTTCGTTCACCATCAGACCGCAGGGTATCCACTCGCCCGTTTCCTCATGATCGCGCGAGTTCGGATATTGGGTATATCCCATCCTTATCTGTGAACCGGTCAAGTGCGGAGTGTTGCAGTAGACGTATCTGCCAAGGTACAGGCTGTAACGCACGGAATAATCCATCTCTCCCACGACGTGGCCGAGGTATTTCGCGACCACGCGGCCCGGAGTAAAGCTGAACTCGCATTTCTCTTTCATGTCCTTCAGGATGACCGAAAAATCCCGCGCCATCCATTCCAGGCCCTTCGCGTTAACTTTCGGGTCAAGGCGGAAGTAAGGATCGTTCATCGCTCTTGCCATGATCGCGGCCTTCCAGTTCGCCGTTACGCTGTTGCTGATCACAGACTGGCGCAGAACAGGGTCCGCGCTTATGGCGGCCCTTTTCTGTGCAGTAAAACATAAATTCGATATCATTTGATTATTTATCGTTCAAAGAGGGGGAAAATTTCACTTTTCATTAACTTGGGAAAACGTTGCCGCTGTCTATTCCGGCCTCAAAATACCGGAAAAGGATGGAGCGGGCCGTTTTTGCATAGGATGGGTTAATTTCGCCGCACACGACCATCCTTTTTACGCCCAGGCCTTTCAACGTGCGTGCAAAAGAGCTCCAGCCGTATCTGCGTGCTAATTCCGAAAGGACCGGCTCCCGGTCCCCGCCGCGTTTGTGATTAACAAGTATGAAATCCCTCTTGCTCTTTAAGCTTATGATCCAAAAGGGGACCCTCATCGATGAATTCGTGAGAACAAAGACAGGGGAGCGCCCCTTGCTGAGGCTGCTTCCAAGCCCGGGAAGGAATTTTCCGTAACCCGGCGGCGCGCTCTTTAAGCTCATCATACCTAGAGCGTGAAGAAATCCTCTCAGATAATTATTGCGCGGTTTCAAGCCCAGAGGATAGGCGAGCAGTATGCCGTTGCCGCCGCACGCTTTGATCGTACGGATAACTTGCCTGTTCGGGGTAGAGCCATTCCTTATGACATCGCTCATCCAGAAGATCTCTGATCTTTTAACTGAAGTTATCATAGCCATGCTGATTGTTCTTCGGCAGATCCGGCCGCGAATTTCACTTTCCGGGGAAGAAACAGTTTATTTTATGATGTCAGGTATGACGTAATTGACAGTAACCCCGACAAGATAACGGAACCCTTTAAGGTTTTTGCCTTGCATAGCGTTCGCGCCGAGATCGATCACCCACTCCCATGACTTTCCAGCCACGCCAAGGCTTGCGGCAACGGTGCCTGAATAATAACGTTCGCTTGAGATCGTTTTTTCGTGGCCTTCTTTATTCCAGGCTTCGGTCCCCTGGATGAATGATATGGTCCCTGTGCTCACGCCTGCTTTGGCGCTTAAGCTTGTTTCATAATGGCCCTCTTTATGCGACAACACCGGGCGCGAAACAGAAAGGCTGTGTTGAGTTCCGAAAGCGATCTTAATATAAGCCACTTCCGAACCATCGAACTTTGTCATTGGTAAGTTCGGGTCCGAATAGTGATAGCGGTAATGCGCTATCCTGTCAGCGTCATCAGCGTAAGGCACCAATCCAAGCGAATATGCCACACTCCAGCCGTGAGTGCTAAGGGTAAGCCTTGGGCCCTCATAGAACTGGTTATAAGGTTGTTCGGGGTCCATGGGAACATTGTCCGCGGTCTTGCCGTTCAATGCCGTTACTTGCCTGTTCTTTATCGATCCAGGATAGGTGTATTTACCGTCAACTCCGTCAAAACCAAGGCCAAGTTTTAGATCTACGCTCATGTTATTTACTCCTTCCGGGGCTTTGGAATTATATTGCCCCTCACATATATTTATCGTACTTTTTCTCTCTGGATTTCAGTGAAAATATATTCACCAATCGATCTAATTCTAATATATTTCTTATACCAAGAGGTGTAAAATGAAACATTATTGATGGGAGGATTCTTGGATAAAAAGATATTAGCTGCGCTTTTTATAACGGCACTTGTGACCTTGGCCGGTTGCGGAGAGGAAATATCAACCACTCCGCCTTTTACTTTGAATTCTGCCGTGACCTCCGACCCGAGCCTTTTCGACGTGGGCGAGAGCGAGACCGGATTAAGCACTTCAGCTCTTGACGACGGATTCAGCATCTTGGTGTCCGCCACCGAAGAAGCAAGGTGTTATTCGTGGTACAGGAGGTTCACTTCAACAGGGGCGATAACCATCGCACAAATATCCGTTGAGGCTTTGACCGCGGAGGTCGTCGTGACAAGATCGAACGTAAGGGGTCTCTTGAACGTCAGGATGACCTCGGCATCGACCACATCACCGGAAGCCTTCAAGCAGGACTTTAAACGATACATCATCCTTAATAAAATAGAGGGCGTCTGGCGCATCAAAAAGGTGACACAGGGTGTTTCACGTTCACTGCAGAGCAGCACAACGCCATACAATTCGGTCGGATCGGACATCACCATCGATTCCGTTTCAATATACGACGTGACAGGGGGAGTAACTTTCGATGTCACAGGCGGACCTACTGCCGAAGGTCCCTGGATCGATTATGATAATATCCCGCATATAACGCATGGCAACACGATGCAGATAACCGTGGTGGCCGAACAGATAGGGAACGCCAGCGGACCTGTTCCATATGTTTTCATCTGGCCGGACCTTGACGGGACCGGCGGCTTTTCAAGGCATCAGTTGCCGTGGAACAATGATGCCCTCTTTTCTTACACCTACACCTTTACGATACCGGCCGATGAAACACGCGGAAGAAAAAAGATGACGATCGGAGTTTTTGCCGCGAGAACGCTTACGTCGGAAGAAGCGACTCTCGGAGCATACGATCTTACGAGCTGGCATATCCCGTATGAGGTCAAATAAGGCCGCTATGGAATGAGGGGTTAAAATCTGGAATACGTTTCTTTCGTGCTATCAAGCAACCAAGTGAAGGTGTTGTAAGCTTGTTTGAATCCGCCTGAATCGATATCTTCGACAAGGTACTTTCCAAGGCCCACAGTTGACAGTGCGGTTCCCGAAAGCAATACGATCGGCCATACCTGCGGATTCTCGGGCAAAAGGCTGCGAAGGTCGCTCAGGAACATGGCCGTGCCGATGGTAAGCCCCAGCGTGAACATAAGGAAAAGCATGTTCTTTTTACTTCTGTGCGTGAGGAACTTGAGCTCAACTGCTGCTTTTGCCTTGTCGTTTATCAGCAGGCGGCCGTTTAATTTGGTCGTTTGGAAATTTACCACTGCGGGAACCGCTACTCCGAGGGTCGTGTTCATCGGCAGGGCCAGCATTTTCGCCACATTGCCGGCGAGTTTTACCGGCGTATCCGCGAGCTTTGGAGGCACCACTATTCCCTTGAATGAAAAGGTGGTTATCAGCCTTTGGCTAAAGGTATATGGGCATGGGCTTATATATGCTCCGAACGATGCCATTTTTCTTCTCCTATGGCAGTTTTCCCTGCCATATATATATCGTAAAACATTGCGATAAATTTCATATAAAAACAAGGAAATTTCCCGATAAATTGAAATTATTCCCTGAATATGCCGATAAAATATCTGATAAGGAGGATAATATGGGACCTGAAGGGATCAGGCCTGGCAAATTCGGGCCGGGCCAACTTAAGATCAGGATACCTGCGGCGGAAGGTGAGTTGTTCGGCATATTCCATGTGAAAAATCTTGGGATACTTCAACTCACTCTTGAGGGCGGGATCGCGCCATACAGGCGCGGGATCACCGATTACGTTGTGATCGACCAGATCCATGTCGAAAAGGGTTATGACGCTGCAGGAATAATGGGTATCACCGAAAAGGGCATAGATGTGACCAAGCTCGCACACTCGATCACTATAGGAGATGCTCTCAAGCATATAACCCTAACGCTATATGATAAAGACCTGGTCCCCGGCAGCGACAAATACAAGCTTGCCGTGTTCAACGCCATTCTCGGAAGGTTCTGTGATCCCGACAAAGTGCTTGAATGCTCCATTACCGATGTGCTTAAGCGGCCAAAAATGAAGCTGACGACCAAGGCGCTCGCAGCTGCTAATTATATAAATTTCATCAATCCCGACAGATCAGACATAGAGCCCCGGGCGCAATACGTTGCAGAGCTAGCTGCTGACCTTGCAACAGAAGGCACAATGCCGATAAAGAATACCAGGTGGATGTTCATAGGTGTGATAGCGAGCCTGCTATATCGCGAAGCGGGTGACGGGGATGCAAGGCTGATATTCGTGACAAGAGCGCTTATGAACCTTCATGACGATCTGATCGACAGCCAGCAGGGGCTCGCATGGATAAAAGGGCAGATCGTCAGAGCAAAAACTACCTGAACCGAAGCTTTATCTTCTTCCCCTCGACCTTTTTCCGTAATTCCTGTTCCTCATGCCCCTGAAAAGGAATCCTTTTGGGTGCGGCTTCTGCTCTGGAGGATTGAAGAATTCTCCTGAAGGGATCTCAGGGTGCTTTGAAACCGGAAGAACGGCCATCATCAGCTTTTCTATTGCCCTTACGTCGGCCCTCTGCTCAGGCATGGCGAACGATATCGCACGGCCTTCCCGCCCAGCCCTGGCAGTTCTTCCTATCCTGTGTATGTAGTTCTCCGGATCCTCCGGGATATCGTAGTTAATGACCAGCTCGATGCCCTTCACGTCGATACCTCTAGCCGCGATGTCAGTTGCGACAAGTACGCGGTATTTGCCGGACTTAAAACCTTCAAGCGCCTCCCTGCGCTGGGAGAGCGACCTGTCGGAGTGGATCTCGGCGGCGCTGTGACCCAGGTCCCTTAAATAACGCGCGATCTTGCTCGCATTATATTTTGTTCTGCTGAACAAAAGTACAGGGCCGTGGTACTGTTGCAGCACCTTCTCAAGCAGCTTCTTCTTATTTTCCCCCTGAACGATATAGAGTTCCTGGACCACTTTTTCCACAGCGGTCCCGGACCTGGCCACCTCAACGGATACCGGAAGCTTCATGTAGGATGATGCGATGTGCATTATCTCAGGCGGCATGGTGGCTGAAAAAAGCATTGTCTGACGGTCTTTAGGCACGCTCTGGAGTATCTTTGATATCTGAGGGGCAAAGCCCATGTCCAGCATCCTGTCGGCTTCGTCCAGCACAAGAATCTTTACGTCGTCGAGCCTGACCGTTCTCTGCTGAAGGTGGTCTATAAGCCTGCCAGGCGTGGCGATTATTATCCGTGGCATCCTTCTCAGCGCCCGGACCTGATTGTTCATGGAAGCGCCGCCGATCAACACGGCGGTCCCGGGCCCTGTAGCGCCACTAAATTTCTGGAACACCTCGTCAACCTGAAGAGCAAGCTCACGGGTGGGCACTATCACAAGCCCGCGGCCTCTTGTATTGTTAAGCCGCTGTATCATCGGCACGGCAAAAGCTATTGTCTTTCCGGTGCCCGTCTGGGCTATCCCCATAACGTCCTTTCCCTCAATCGCTATTGGGATCGCCTTGTGCTGTATGGGAGTGGGGGAAGCGAATTTCATCCGCTCAAGCATGCTAAGAAGATTAGGCGCTATTCCCAGTCCGAAGAAACCCTGTTCGTTCATGATATTATAATGAACTTATACGATGGAATTGTCAATGTTGAGAGGCAAAATCAGCTATCAGCGTAGCACCGCGGCCTTTTGACGGCCGAAACAATTGATTTATTCCCTGAGAGGTGTATCATTCCGACCGTGATAAGGGAGGTGTCCAATGAAGAACAGGTTATTGATCGTGGTCATATTATGCTTATTGATGTTGCCTGCGACGGCGTTCGGATGGGGATGGAAAAGGGAACTGCCGAGGCACGATGTTTACAGGCTAAGAGGGCACAGCTATCACTATTACGGAGGATATTTTTGGGCGCCAGGGCCTTTCGGCTTCTGGATAGTTAATCCTCCAATAGGTATCGCGGTAACGGTCCTTCCTCCGCGCTACACCACGGTGATCGTCGGCGGCATCACTTATTATTATGCCGACACTGTTTACTACACCGAATCAACTAGCGGATATGTGGTCGTCCCGGCGCCCCAAGCGGCCCCTGTGGTGGAAACACAAACTACGGCGCCCGCCGAGATGCCCCCGGGTAAAGCGATCTCATTGAACATCCCCAACTCCGACGGCTCGTTCACCGAAGTGAAACTCGTGAAATATAATGAAGGATACCTTGGCCCGCAGGGCGAATATTATAAAGGAAAGCCGACCGTTGATCAGCTGAGGGTGCTTTACGGAAAATGACCCGCGTTATATAATATATATTAAAGGTGGATCATGCGTTCAAAACTGATGTCGGGATTTTTGCTTCTGATCTCATTGTTCCTGCTATCAGGATGCCAAACCAGTATACTGGTCCATGATGCCAGTGTGGCTATGATCACTCCCATATTCAAGGATTACGCCGGCAGCCACGGCTACGTGTTCACTTACCAGAACGACAAGACAGGAACATACGGACTGGACCTCGGCAGCGTTTATCAGCCTTATACAAGCTCTACTTCCAGGTCCAGCTCGTTCACTTCCGTGCCTGCGAGCAGCGGACAGCCGCTCACCGCCTATGAAGAGACAACGTGGAACACCGTGGCGTACGGCGGACGATATGTTGAGGCGCTCGCCACGGTAAGAATACTACAGCAGGGGAGCGATGTTCAGGTGCTGATAGACACTAACGATGCTGGCGGTACCACGCTCAACGATTTTCTTGGCTACATCCGCGCCTACGGCTATACCGTTGAGAACAAATAAAGGATATAAATGAAAACAATAATAGTGTTCTCCGCCGTGATGTTTTTGTTTCTGGCTTCAGGAGCATTGGCACTTGAAGAGCGGACGTACGTGCAATTTAAGACGGTCGCCGCGCAGGAGAACGGCAAGGTTATACAGTCGACGAAAGTTGGCGACCTCTTTGAATACACTTATTCCATCGACATTCCAAAACAAAAGATCATAAGGACCAAGATAAGACGCCTCGACAAGAAGACCGGGGAAAAAGATTCGACCGTATACGATATCGCCCAGAGAAAAAAGCTCTTCGGGAGCCAGGCCGGCAACGGAGGCAGGGTGATCGTGGCCGTGAGCAAGGACGGAAGCGAGATCATAGAGTTGAGCCACAGGTTCGCTTTTACGCTGCGGATAAGCCCGTTCTCTCAGGTCATAACCGGCATGTATAAGCGGGCATTCACCATGGATAGGGTCAAGGATTTCGACAAAGATCGCGGATGGAAAAAATGAACCGCGTTCGCTTTTTAAGAGGGGAGTTCGAATGAAGAAGATATCGTTATTGTTTCTGGTGATCATTTTTGTCGCGTTCTCTGCATTCGCGCAGGAAGCCGCGACCGATACCTGGGCACAATTCTCTTTTTATCATCCCATAGAATATCCTTATGATCCGGGATCGGTCTCTTATTTAAGGCTCAGCCTTATTTACGGGCACACCCCGATCGTTCACGGACTTGATATTGGTCTTATACAGTTCGCGACGGTCGAGATGAGCGGGGTGGAGGTGGGGCTTTGGAGCAGGACGGGCGCGACAACCGGCTGCCAGATTGCTCTCGGCCTTAATTACTCTGACGAAATGAAAGGCGTTCAGATATCAGGCTTGCTTAACAAATCGCTGAACGCCACCGGGATACAGTACAGCCTAAGCAACGTGGCGCAGGATGTCGTCGGCGCACAGCTTGCGCTGTTCACCAATTTTTCAAGGGACTTGAATGGTTTCCAGGGGATAGCTACATATAACGTATGCAACAGCGGCACCTGGGCGCAGATAGGCGGTGTTAATCAGGCGAATATGTTCGATGGCCTTCAGCTGGCCGTGCTCGCGAACATGGCCGGGGCAATGAACGGTGTTCAGATAGGGTTTATTAATTATTCCGATGATCTCTCCGGATATCAGATAGGAGTGTTGAACAGGAGTGAAGACGGGTTCATGCCGTTCTTCAACTGGTCGGACTAAGGAGAAACAATGAAAAAAATATCGGTCCTCATCTTATGTCTTGTGATCATGGCAGGTTTAATGGCGGCTTCGTCGTTATCCGTCACAAAGGAAGCCGTATCAAAGCAGAAGACCAAGAAAACGGTCAAAAAGAACATCAAGAAGACTAACGGGAAGTTCACCACAGATAAGAACAAAGTGCTCAAGACGAAACAGCTCCAGATGATCAAGGAGAAGGCGACCATAGTGAAAACCCCCACATGCGAATGTGTCCCGCCACAATCGCCCGAGGACGTTCACCCCTCAACGCAGTTCTAGTCCAGACGTTATGATATAATCTGTGGTCTGATACACGAAGAGAACATTTTCGTTTATTTTCCTTTTAATGGCTTTATCGTTCGCGTGTTTCGCGATGGGTGGGAATCCTCCAAAAGAAGGAAAGGGGAATTATATGGCAAGCAATCCGAAGGTCATGATAGAAACATCAAAAGGGACAATGATGGTCGAGCTTTATCCTGACAAGGCGCCCATAACGGTAAAGAACTTTCTGGATTATGTCGACAAGGGGTTCTACGACGGGACCATGTTCCACAGGGTAATACCCGGTTTCATGGTGCAGGGCGGTGGTTTTAATCCGGGGCTCAGCGAGAAAGAGGTCAAATCTCCGATAAAGAACGAAGCGGGCAACGGCCTCAAGAACCAGCGCGGCGCTATCGCGATGGCCAGGACCAACGTGGTTGACAGCGCCACGGCGCAGTTCTACATAAATTCCGTGGATAACGGTTTTCTTGATCACCAGAATGACACGCCCGCGGGATACGGCTATTGTGTTTTCGGCAAGGTGGTCGACGGGTTGGATGTGGTGGACAGCATAAGCAAGGTCGCGACATTCACGAACGGCGATTATGATGACGTTCCCATAGAGGACGTAACGATTAAGTCAATAAAACCGGTCCAAGGCGAATAGAGGACCGGATCACCTTCAGAATAAGATACGCCTGAGCTCGTCCCTGTTCAGCTTTTTCCGCGGATCGAGCCCGAACCATTCGCTGGGATCGAAGTCTTTTTTCATGCGGATGAGGCCGAATCGGGACTTTATAACCACTTTTCTAAGCGCTTGAACGATAGCGGCATCGTATCGACCATCCTCCTTCAGCTCGCGGAGCGCCTGAGTGGGGGTCCGCTTTATTTCATATTCCTTCCTTCTTCCCGTTGTCATGACGTCGAACGAATCGGCAACTGCAATTATCTTTGCATCGAATGGCGTCTTTGCCGGATTTATCATTTCTTCAGGATAGTTCTTGTAATAATGGTGATAAAGTAGCGCATCGATCGCTTCTCCGGGCATCCAGCGTATTTTTTTAAGCAAATACACGCCCACCTTTACGTGCATTCTTAACTGCGCCCAATCGTTCTCGGTCAGCTTGCTGGCCTTGTGCAGGATATCTACTGGCACCCCCACCTTACCGATGTCGTGCAGAAGGGCTTTCAGTCCCATAAGCGACACTTCTTCTTCAGGTAGTCCCATCTCTCTTGCGATCGCCCATGCCAGGCTGGCTGTCCCAATATTATGATCGTCCGTAGCTTTGTCGTGCTGTTTCAGGGCGTCGATCAGGACTTTTATCACCATGCCTTTCTCCACAGGCGTCTTAGCGCAATTTGCCCAATGGAAGAATTTTTTCTCTGTGCGGAGATATTCCTGAAGTCCAGGCCCCCGTTTTACTATTAAGAGCGTTCTTAGCGCCTCATATAGACCCTCGCTGCAGAACCTGATGTGGTCCCACGGTCGAGATGCGTCAATGGCATGGAAGCCCATGAAGGAGATCTCCTGCGCAGTTGTCCGCGTTCCCATGGCGGTCAGATTGCGCAGCACATCGATCTCTTTGATCCTGCTATATTTTAAGGTGGCGTTGAGATCTCTGACAAGTGGTCCGAGAGATTCTATGTTATTGAGCGGTCTGCCGCAGACCTTGACCGCTATGCCGTTAGCCTTGAATGTGATGAGCGCATTTGCTGCCCTTTGTGGGCTAGCGCCTCTCATCGTATAAGATACTGTCTTGATAAAGCTCATGGAACTCCCTTTCTTGACTATATTTCGTAAAAGAAAGGCGAAAATTTCATTATTTAGGTATATTGAACAGCACCTTGATTCCTGTTATACTTTTTGCCATGATAAGAAAAGCCAAGATCAGCGACGTAAAGGACATCCACTCTCTCGTTAATCACTACGCGGAAAAGGACCTGATGCTTCCCAGGTCATTGAACAATATTTACGATAACGTGCGGGATTTCTATGTGCTTGAGCTGGATGGAAAGCTTAAAGGCTGCGCGGCTCTCCATATTGTCTGGGAGGATCTCGCAGAGATAAAGGCGCTGGCGGTGGACGAATCCATCCGCGGAAAACGATGGGGGATAAAGCTCGTAGAAAAATGCCTGGAAGAGGCCGGTGACCTGGGCATAAAAAAAGTGTTCGCTCTTACGCTTATAAAGGAATTCTTCAACAAGCTGGGCTTCAAGACCGTGCAAAAGCGGCGCCTTCCCCAGAAGATATGGGGCGAGTGCATTCACTGTGTTAAGTTCCCGGACGAGTGCAACGAGATAGCCGTCATTTACGAGTTCAACGGCCATGCCGCGACAGAGAAGTAGATCGGTCCCCAAAATGCGCATGTGGGGACTGCCCTCCACAAGAAAAGTATCCTCGCAGACGATCGAATCCAAAAAAGAAAAAGCAAAAAAAAGAGCCGTCCGTAAGGAACAGCTCTTAAGAGAACTTAAAAAAAGAGAGATCTAGACGGAGAACCCCTTTAGATAGTAAATCCCAGGCCTTTATATCCCTGATTTAAAGCGACGGATATCGGGATCTGTTTGGCTGTCGGGCCCCACAGTTGGCGCGGACCAGGAGAAGTGAACTTGTCATCAACAGCCCAATCCGCGCGCCGCGAAGCAAAGAATTTAAATGCCGGAGAACTTGTCTTGACCAGGGCTTTTTCAATGACCATTTCATCTTTACCTTGGCGGCGCTCAACATTGATCAAGCCTGTCAAAGGTATCCCCAAAGCTTTGCCGCCCTTGTCCAGATCGGTCAAAGCCGCCATATAGCCCGTTTTGCCATCCAGAATCAGTGATCCTGCGACCAAACCCAGGTTGTAGGTATAAGCTGCATCAAATAAGGAAGGCGCGCCGCAACGTCCTTCATAACCAAAGAAGTGATTAAGCGTGTTGAACTTAACACCAGGGTCGATCTCCTTGACGCGGCGGGCGACCATATCAATTATCAGGCGCTCGGTCGGGATCAGTGAGACCTGCAGATTACCGTGAGAATCCCTTTCAGCTAAAAGCATCTCCTGGATGTAGGCCGGCAGGGACTTGAATAGCTGTGCACTGCCCGCGGATATGTGAGTGACTATATCTTTCGGGCCGTGATGGACCAATGCGTCATTCAACTCAGAGATCAGAACGTTCATCTCTGGAACGAACTCAACAAGACCTTCGGGAATGAGAACGACCCCGTGATTTATCTTTTTTTTAGCCCTGGCAACAACAATCTGAGAGATCGAATCGATTATCTCGTACAAAGACGATCTCTTCTCAGCGATCTCCTCGGATATCAGACAAACCGCCGGACGGGTCTGCAGCGCGACCTCCAGCGCTACGTGCGAGGCGGCGCGGCCCATCAGCTTGA
>Ga0315295_10003045_pt1 | contig 14250 bp, 14 predicted proteins | sample YL17G14_0_MG_FD_204453 | JGI IMG/M metagenome (GOLD analysis project Ga0315295, IMG submission 204453) | Sediment microbial communities from Yellowstone Lake, YNP, Wyoming, USA - YL17G14_0 | ecosystem: Environmental > Aquatic > Freshwater > Lake > Sediment | place: USA: Wyoming | collected...
CCTTAGTCAGGAAGCGGGAGACCGGCTGTCTGATTCCGTGGCCCGGCAGGTCCGGGATATTCTGGAAGGACGACCGCCGGAATGCCTGATTACCTAACCCGGCATAGCCGGAACCAAACGGCTCCGAGGCATCGAAAATTTCGAAATCCGAATATCGAAATTCGAAACAAATTCGAACCCCAAAGCGATTCAGCCACAGAGGTCACAGAGATCACAGCGCGGCTGCGCCGCAACCAAAATCACAATCTTTGCCCAGGACCACACGCCTCCCAGAAATCCCCCCTTGCCCCCCTTTTCTAAAGGGGGGTTGGGGGGGATTTCAGAGAATCGTTGCCCGATGTTAATTTGCTTACCAAAATTTAAAGAGTTTGCAGGAAAGTAGTACAGGGTTATGAATGCCGAAAAATGAAAGGAACTTTTCTATTCAAACCATTTTTTCTGGCCATTATCCTTTCGCTTCTTAAACTGGGTTTTCTCTGAGGCCTCTGTGACCTCTGTGGCTAAATTTCATCGAATTTCGGATTTCGTGCTTCGAATTTGAAAAAGAATGCGCATCCTTGCCTTCCGGCCCGATGGGCTGGTAATTCCATATATTCATGCCTCCATGGTCAGGGCCTTCCGCACCCTGGGAATCGAGGTGCTCGAACTTCCGTTCCCGCAGCATGAAGAGAACCTTCAAGGCCTGAAGTCCTTTACCTCTCAGGGACCGGCAGCTGTTTTCACCCTGGATCTTCCTGTCCATTTAGCCTTAAAAAATATTCTCAAGAATATTCAGGAATCTATTCAAATTCCTTGGATTATCTGGTTTGTGGATGATCCTGCTGGTTACGGTTTCCCGGAATGTTGCGATGCAGCCCGGACCATGGTCTTCTGCTGGGACCGCGAGATCACGAATCAGATATCCCTCCGGGACTCATGGAAAGGAATTCCGCCAATTCACCTCCCCTTAGCCTCTGATCCAGAGCTATTCTATCCGCAAGAGAGCGGCCGTCCTCTCCTTTTTCCCGGAGGAGTATTTGTCGGATCCACGGCGCACCCCAACCCCATGCTGGATAAGGCGATTCAGAATTCTCCTGGCTTTTTTAACGATATTTCCAATCTATGGGAAGTATGGAGGGGGGATTTGGGTCGTTTTCCTCAAAGGCTTGCCTGGAACTATCTTGAGAAGAGGGCGGGACAAGGGGCGAAAACCCTCTGCCGGGATCCGCTCGCGCGCCTCTGGGTTCATGCGGTAGTTTATGCTCTGGGAATTCGTAAACGGAGGGAGCTTGTATCGGGGATCATCGGAGAAGGCGGGGGAATATTCGGCGACCGGGGATGGCATAATATCACGGGAGATCTTTATCGGGGGGAAGTAGCCTACGGGGATGATCTTCGTAGGCTGTACAACGAAGCTGGTTTTGTCCTTGATATTCGACAACCCCAAGCCAGGACAGGGCTGACACAGAGGATATTCGACGCCAGCGCTTGCGGCCGTCCGGTCCTCTCCGAATTTTCCCCGGAAATCGGATCGCTCTTTGATTCCGAAAAAGAAGTCCTGGCTTTTCATACCCTCGAAGAGGCACAGGAGGCGAAAGAAATCATGATAAGGGATCCCCGGAAAGTTATGGAAATAGGGAGCAGAGCAAGAGAAAAAGTCCTTGCTCTGCATACTTACCGCCATCGGGCCGGCCAGATCATCAAAACTCTTCAGCGATTCTTTCCAGGCCCTTTGGCATAGTCCAGCATCCCCTGGAAGTCAACCACGACGACCGGATCATTTCCAACGACCCAGGCGTCATGTCCGGACGGCAGCAGGGAGACATCCCCCGCTTTCAGGTCTCTTTCTGTCCCATCATCCATGCGCACCCTGAGCGTTCCAGAGACATGGTACTGGAAATGAGGAGCTTCGCAGCTTTTGGTCTTGGCTATGGGTTTCACCGATTCAGACCACTTCCACCCGGGCTGGGAAATGGCCCTCCCCACCATTGCTCCTCCGATTTTCACCAGCTCCAGTTTCCCCTTGTCAAAATTTCTGGTCTCCTCGGGGGAATTCAGGTTTTTCACTTCCATCTTTTTTGTTTTGTTCAATTTCAACCCTCCCTTCTCGCTGGCGTTCGCCCTTCTATTCATTTAGATGCCCGGTTGTGGCTTAGGATTGGTTTCCAGCGGGCAATTCTTCATTTAAATTCGGAGGGGGAATGCTATACTCTTTCCACGTCGGATGATGATGCCCTTTTTCAGGATCTTTAGCGGCTCGATGTTCATTAAGAAAAACGGGTTTTGATGGAAAGCCATGGAAGCCAGATCTTATGATGTTATGGTGATTGGCGGAGCGGTGATGGGCTCTTCGGTGGCCTATCACCTTTTAAAGCTAGACCCCCGGCTCCGGGTGGCGGTAGTGGAGAGGGATCCGGCCTACACCCGGTCTTCCACGGCGCTGTCCCTGGGGGGAGTCAGGGTTCAATTCAGCCTGAAGGAGAACATTCTCATCTCCCTTTACGCCCAGGACTTTTTCTCCCGATTCGAAGAGGAAATGGCCGTGGGGGAGGGGAGGCCGGCCATCGATTATCGACGGGCGGGGTATCTTTTCCTCATCGATGAGCCTGGAAAGCCGGCTGCCGAAAAGGACCTGGCGTTGCAGAGGGGGTTGGGCGGTCGGGTGGAATGGTGGACTCCGGAAAGAATCCAGAAGGAGTTTCCCCTTTTTGCCGCTGATCTCTTCGTGGGAGGAACCTTCGGCCCTCGAGACGGCTACCTGGACCCCTACGGCGTTCTCATGGGCTTCCGGAAAAAGGCGGTATCCCTGGGAGCCCGCTACATTACCGATGAAGTGACGACGGTCGAGACCGCCCGGGGAAAAATCGCGGGCCTTCGGCTGGCTTCCGGACAGGTTCTCCACTCGGAGGTCGCGGTCAACGCGGCCGGACCCTGGGCAGGGGAAATCGGTCGAATGGTCGGGGTCGAGCTCCCCCTGGCTCCGGTCAATCGCCAGGTGTTTGCGGTGAAGCCCGAGGTCTCCATGGATCGAGCGCTGCCCCTGGTCATCGCCCCTTCAGGCCTTTATTTTCGGTCCGAGACGGGCGGATTGATTCTCGTGGGCCGGTCCATGGAAGAAGACGAAATAGGTTTCGGGTTCCGGTGGGATTGGAAGCGGTTTACCGACTGGCTTTGGCCCGAACTGGCCCGCATCGTTCCCGCCTTCGAGAAGCTGAAGATGGTCAGGGGATGGGCGGGCCTCTACGAGGTAAACCGCCTGGACAGCAACGCGATCCTCGGCCCCTGGCCTGAATTGGAGGGCTTCTACCTGATCAACGGCTTCTCCGGGCACGGCCTGCAGCAGTCTCCGGCCGCGGGTCGGTACCTGGCCGAATTGATTCTGGGGCGGAGACCGACGCTGGACCTCAGTGTTTTCGCCCCCCGGAGAATTCTGGAAAACCACCCTCTGGGCGAAGGCGCAGTCGTTTAACCCTCCAACTTAAGGCAATTGGGCGCACTTGTAGGGGCACGATGCATCGTGCCCCTACGGCTCCGACGAGCAAAAATTCCTTCTTGCCAACGTTTTGGTAATGGTTGCCCCGTAAGCGCCTATTATTTCTTGGGTAGCCCCTTTTCGTCAAAGAGCCCTTCAAAAAGAGCTCCGCTCAGGTATCTCTCCCCGGAATCCGGCAGAATGACCACAATCGTGCGGCCCGCGAATTCCTTCTCCCCGGCTATCCGGAGAGCGGCCGCCACAGCCGCACCGCAGGAGATTCCGGAGAGAATTCCCTCCTCCCGGGAAAGCCTCCGGGCGTGTTCGATGGCCTCTTCGCTGCCCACCTGTTCCACGCGGTCAACCAGGGAAAGATCGAGAGTCTCGGGAATGAACCCGGCGCCGATACCCTGGATCTTGTGGGGACCGGGTTTGAGTTCCTGCCCGGCCAGGCGCTGGCTGATGACCGGGCTTTCCCGGGGTTCCACGGCTACGCTGAGGAGGGGGTGTTTCTTTTCCTTCTTCAGGAAGCCGGAAATCCCCGAGATCGTGCCCCCGGTGCCCACACCGGAGACGAGGACATCCACCTTTCCTCCCGTCTGTTCCCAGATCTCCGGGCCGGTGGTCCGGAAATGAATTTCCGGATTCGCCGGGTTCTTGAATTGCTGGGGCATGTAGGCCCCGGGGTTGGACTGGAGGATGCGTTCGGCCTCCTGGATCGCTCCGGTCATTCCTCTTGCGGCCGGGGTGAGGACGATGTGGGCCCCCAGGGCGGCCAGGACCTTGCGGCGCTCCAGGGAGGCGGTCTCGGGCATGGTGACCGTGAGCTTATATCCCCGGGCGGCGGCGACGAAGGCCAGGGCAATTCCCGTGTTGCCGCTGGTGGGCTCCACGATTTCCATTCCGGGCTTCAACAGTCCTTTTTTTTCGGCGTCCCAGATCATGTTCGCCCCGATGCGGCACTTGACCGAATAAGCGGGATTTCGCCCTTCGACCTTGGCCAGGACGGTGGCCTTCACGCCCCCGGCCATGCGGTTGATCCGAACCAGGGGGGTGTTTCCGATAGAGAGAGAATTGTCGGAAAAGAAATTCGCCATTCAATGCTCCTTTCCATGAGAGGGAAATAGGAGGAACCGGGCAAGGGAGGTAGGTTTTTCTCTATTTTAAAACAGAGTCCTTCCGTTCTCCATAAGATTATGCTTGCCCCCCCCGGGTTTTTGAAAAAGGAACCCTTCGTCAAGTTATTTTCTCGCGGGCCTCTCTTTGCGGAGGATAGGCGGGAAGGCGATTAGAAAAACAGGGACCCGCCGAGCCTGATGATCCAAATTCCTCCACCCTGAACCCCAACGAGTAAACTGGGGGTGGTCAAGGTAAGTAAGATTATGCACTTGATCTGGATGATTTTTTGTTGTTTAATATTATCTTAATACGGCTTTTATCCGTTTCAGGAATGACGGCAATTTTCAGAATTGGTTCCGAGATAAGCCGAAAATAGATCGTGGACGGGTTTCTGTATTCCCATCCCATTGACTGTTTTTTAAGGAGAGTGAGCCTATGAAGCTGAAACCCCTGACTCCCGAAATCGATGAGTTGCGGAAAATCATTATTTCCTCCAACCTGACCTCTTGTTACATCCTGCTGGAAGAACTTCTGGCGGCTAAAGGGGAACGGCTTTTTTTCGATAAATTCCGGGCTCGCTGGATCGATATCTTCAAGAACGTCTACGACCATGTGGATAAGATGAAACCTCGCAAAGAGCCGAGGGAATAATCCTCCCTTTTTTTCCTCTCCCGGTTAAAAGAAATGACCCGCAGAGGGACTATTTTAACCCGGCTCCCTAGACTCGTTTCTCAACGATCCTTTCGCCGCTGGGGGCCAATGAATTCGGAACTGAAATCCTTCCCTTCGGACTAACCGGAAAAATGGGAAAGAATAAGGAATTATTAAGGGTTTTCTTTCCCGATAGCCGTAACCCTCCCCATAAATACTATTAATCCCCCGATTTTTCCTGATTATCTTTTGATGATCTCGTAAAAAGTCGAAATTCCATAAAATTCGTCATTCCGGCGAAAGCCGGAATCCAGTTATTTCAAGATGTTCTGGACCCCGGCTTTCGCCGGGGTGACGCTTTAAGAGACTTTTTACGAGACCATCATCTTTTAGGTCTTTCCACTTTTGTCTCCTTTTTTACAAAAATGAACAAGTTTACTCCCTACCGTACAATTTTTAATGTCAAAATTTGAATGTCTTTTAACTTTTTTAATTGTTTAAAAAACATTTAATAGCTACCCAATTTTTAAAAATATCAAAAAAAATTATATTGTTACGAAGATGAACCTAAAGTTTGTGCTTTCGATGGGCGAAAAACAAAGTCCGGGGCGACCGGAAAAACCGGTTCAGCGGCTTGTGGCACCTAAATTGCTCATTTCCCTAATCGGAAATTGGAGCAAGAGGAGCGCAATGGAAAAGGAAATGGAAAAAAGGGGATCCCAAGGGCTGACGCTGGTGGAATTAATCCTGTGCATGGCCATCCTGGCGATCCTATTGGCCATTGCCTCTCCCCTGCTTGCTCAATTCTCCACCGGTTATAGACTCCGGGCCGCGACCCGGGAGCTGGCCACGGACCTCCAGTTTGCCCGCCTTCTGGCGGTGAAAGAAAACAGGAATTTCCAGGTGATCTGCGGCACGAACTCATACCAGGTGGTGAGAGTCAATGACGGATTTGTGGCCAAGGTCAGGAATTTCAGCGCCGATTACCCGGACGTGACCCTGAGTGCCCCGGTGATCACTTTCAATTCCCGGGGAAACGCCGGCGCCCAGACCATAACCGTTTCCAATTTTGCGGCCAGTAAAAATATAACCGTGGGTTCCACCGGGCGGGTGAAGCTGGAATGAACAAGAACCGAGAAGCTGGATTCACCCTGATCGAAGTGCTCATCGCTCTCTTTGTGCTCACCGCAGCGCTGCTGGCGATCAGCTCCATGGTCTATTCGGTTATGGGTTCGACCTCCCTGAGTAAAGAGGTCGGCACGGCCACCACCCTGATGCAGGATAAAATGGAGAGCTTGAAAAATACGCCCGTCTCTTCCCTGAGTTCGGGAAACGATACGATCCAGCTGGGAAACGTGGATTATCTTCGCCAGTGGAGCGTGGCCGCCTCGGCGAACACCCGGACGATTACGGTGACGATTGACTGGACCAGCCGGGGGCCCCACAACGTGAGCATGACTACCCTACGGGGAGAATAATCGATGGATCGAAGATGGGTGTGCAAAAAAAACGGGTTTACCATGATCGAACTGCTGGCCAGCATTCTGATCTCCGTCGTCCTCCTGGCCGGTTTTTATAGCGTCTTCTTCTCCCAGCAGACGGCCTTCAGCGCCCAGGAACAGGTGGCGGAGATGAATCAGAACATCCGGGCGGCCCTGGACCTGATGACCCGGGAGATCCGCCTGGCCGGATACAAAAACTCCACCAGCACCTTCAACGGGGTGGCCACCGCCACTTCCAACTCCATCCGCATCCTGGCGGATCTGAACCAGGACGGGGATACGGCGGATGATGACGAAGACATCAGCTATACCTATAACGCGGGCGCCCGGCAGATCTGCCGTAACGGGATCAGCCTGCCCGTGGCGGACAACATCACCAATTTTTCTTTGCAGTACACCCTGAAGGACGGAACGGTCACCTCCGCCCCGGCAAACCTGGCGGACATCCGAAAGATCACCCTCTCCATCACCGCCCGGACGACCCACCCGGACCAGGGGACCGGGACGTACCGGAGCATTACGCTATCTTCGGATATTACTCCACGCAATTTGGCTTCTTAGATGAAGGAGGGTTTAGATGAAGGCTCGGTTATTCATGAAGCAGATTTTAAAGGTCCCGGATGAGAAAGGCGCCGTCCTCATCACCGGTCTGCTGCTTATCCTGGTGCTGACCATTTTGAGCATGGCCGCCATGATGAGCACTGCCACGGAGCTCAAGATCGCGGCCAACGACCGCACCTCGAAAAGAGTCTTCTACGTGTCGGAGGCCGGGCTGGAAGACGCCCGTTCCCGGCTGCAGACCGGGTCCAGCGGCTTCCCGATCTACGACAGCCAGTTCAGCAACCCGGGCTGGATGGCCTTCGTCGGGACGGAAGAGAAGAGCACCGAGAATGGGTTCCAGATCGAAAACAGCAACCATGTCCGGTATGACCAGCTGAATCCGAGCTCGAACTATGTGGTGAGCGTGAGCCACAAACTGGATGGGTCCGGCAGCATTCTCCGATGGGGGGACAGCAACGACGACGGGATTCCCGAAGAGAACACAACGGTGGGCAAAAACATCTTTGTCATCACTTCGGAGGGCTACGACTCCAACGGCGCCTCCAAGCCGCTGAGGATCGAGGCCGCCCAGGTTCCCGACATCACCGCCCCGGCCGCTCTCTACACCAAAGCCCATACCACGATTCAGGGGACGTCTACTTGGGTTATGGGAATGGATCACTGCGGGAGTTCCCATGTTCCGGGTGTTCTTACCATGGCGGATGTAGGCACGAATGGAAATCCCCATGTTACCGGTTCCCCTTCGGCTATTGTTGAACATTCCCCCAAAAACATCGATATCCAGGCCATGATGGGCCGGTTCAAGAAGTCCATCACGAATTCCTATAATGTAAACAGCGCAACTCTGACCGGAATGACCTGGGGAACACCGGTCGCCGGCCCAAGTCAGCAGGACGCCACCAACTGCACCGAGCGCAATATTGTTCATTTCAACACCAACTCCACGTATGTGAAGTTGAATGCCCAGACTTCCGGTTGCGGAATCTTGATGGTGGAGGGGGATCTCGCGGTTCATGGCGGTTTTACCTGGTATGGCGTCGTCTTGGTGACCGGGTCGATTACCTTTACGGGCGGCGGAGGGAAAAACGTGACCGGCGCCATGCTGGCCGGGGGCACGGTTTCCGCTGACTTGGTGGGGGGGGATGCCAATATTGTCTATTGCAGCAGCGCGGTTGGCAATCAGACCCAGTATATGCCCCTGATCACCCTGCGATGGGTGGAACTTTTCTCCTAATCTGCCCGGGATCGGAGTTCCGGAGGAGGTTTTTGAATTTGAGCAGGGAGGAGCGCATGAAAAAAATTTCCGTCGGGTTGACTTTTCTCTTGACGTTATTTCTAAGCGGTCCGGCCTTTGCGGACTATGTGATCAAGCTGAAGAATGGAAGAACGGTAGAGACGGCCAAGTGCTGGGAGGAAAATGGGGAGGTCAAATTCCAGTGGGAGGAGGGAGTGGCCTCGCTGCCCAAGAAGAATGTGGTGAACATTGACTGGGTGGAGGAGAAATTCCCCAGCCGGGCTTCCCGCCCGAATCCGCAGGCTGCTGAGCCTAAACAGGCTGCGGAAGAGACACCCAACGCGGCGGTTAAGAAAGGGGAGCCGACCGCTGCGCAGGAAGCCTCCCAGGAGATCAACACCGAGCAATACAAAAAGAAGAAAGCCCAGTACGTTGCCCAGTACGAACAGGCCTACCAGAGGTACCTGGACGCCACCTCCCGCAGGGATGCGGAAGCCAAAAAAAAGGCCTGGGAAGAGTTCAACAATTACGGAGGAGAGGTGGTCAAGATGGAAACGGAATTGAGGAAAAGGAACAACGGGGAGGTTCCCTCCTGGTGGAAGGAGGGCGAAAAGCAGTAGAAGCTCCGCAATCCCGTTTCCCGTCATTCCGGCGAAAGCCGGAATCCAGTTATTCAAAAGAGTTATCAAACGTCTGGACTCCGGTTTTCACCGGAGTGACGACCGATTATGAAATCATCAACTTTCCCGCCGCAAAACAGGCACGCCGAGTTCCTCCGCTAGTTGATCGAGCAATTTCAAGGTTGAAGCCAGGACCGGAATTCCCTCCCGCAGGCGCCGGCTTTTCTTTTCCCATCCCCTTTCCCCCGGCAGGAAAATGGAATCTTCTCCCTCATTTCTGCGTTGCGAACGTTTCACCTGCCCGATGATTTCTTCCATCCTTCTCTGGTAATCGGCCGGGTCGATGAATCGCCGGGGATCAATAGCCAGGAAGAAGTGTCCGCACCCCCGCGAGCCGGGACCGGAGGTGAAATTCTGTCCAAAAAGAGAGCCGGTAAGCACACCTCCGAGAACATCCATGGCCAAAGCCAGGCCAAAACCTTTATACCCGCCTTCTCCCAGGGGGGCCAGCAGGAAAAAGGCTGCCGGGTTCTCCGTGGGCTTTCCTTCCCGGTCATAGGCCCAGCCGGGCGGAATGGGCTTGCCTTCGTTGGCATGCTGCTTGATCCGGCCCTGGGAGGCCACGCTGGTGGCCATATCGACAACCACGGGGGGGTGATCCCCGGCGGGGAAAGCATAGGCGAGGGGGTTGTTTCCGAAAGTGGGCGTAAGAGTCCCGGGGGGAGCCATGACCGGGTAGGAGTTGGAAGCGGCAAATCCGATCAGCCCCTGCTCTGCGGCCATCCGGGGGTAATATCCTGCGGCGCCGAAATGGGAAGAGTTCCGCACCGCCGCCATGGCGATCCCCTCCCGTCCGGCCTTCTCGACGCAGAGGTTCATGGCTTTCACGGCGCCGAGAAATCCGAAACCGAAGTCATTGTCCAGCAGGACGTGGGTGGGGGATTCGACGATCCATTTGATCTGCGGCCGGGGGTTGATCATCCCTTTTCGGATCAGGGGAACATACAGGGTCAAGCGGACGATGCCGTGGGTTTCCAACCCTCTGAGTTCCGCGTCGAGCAGGGCGGCGGTGACGATCTCTTGATCTTCCCGGGGGACTCCCATGCTTTCCAGAATCGAGCCGGAAAAAGACTGCAGGTCTTCCGATTTCACCAGCTGCGTCGCAGGCATGCCAGACGTTCCTTTGTTCCTGTATTTTCCTCTCTGCTCTCCGCTCTCTGCTCTCCGCTCCCTGCTCTAGGCTCTTTATTCCGTCCGTCACTGGCACTTCCCGCGCATGTCGATGGGCCACACATCCGTCAGGATTCCGTTGCGGGAAATGTAAAAAAAATCAAAAAGGTTAACCGTGGGGTCACAGTGGGAAACGACCAGTTCCAGAACCTGGCCGATTTCGAACTTTCTTCCGGGATCCGCGAGAAAGACTTTCCCGTGTTCATCTCCCGCCCAATCATACCTCAAACCGAGGCCCTCCGGTTGGTGCACGGAAGGACCGGGCCCGTGGTGATAGAGGGCCTTCAAGCCGGCATCGACGGTGAAAAATTCCCGGCGGCTGGTGCTGATCACCGTGGTGAGGAGCGTCAGGGCAGGGGGGAACTTTTCAAATTTCCGGGGATCTTGGGAGGATCCGATATTGATGTATTCCGTATCCATCAGGGTATACGAGCCCGCCTGGAGGTCGGTGACCTCCGGCACCCGGCAGTCGATTTCCGAGGTGCCGGTTCCGCTTCCGGTGAATATTTCGGCGGGTAATTTATTGGCCTGAAACTGGCGGAAGACCTCGGCTGCCTGCTTCATCCACCCCACCGAGAAATCCCTTCGCTCCTCGAAGCTCACGATGTGCTGAGCGTGTCCGGCATAACACTGAATTCCCCGGAGACGGAGGGCCGGCAGGCTTTCGATCCATTGACCAAGGGCCAGGCCCTCGCGAAAGGGAACCCCGGTCCGTCCCATGCCCGGGTCCAGGTCCACCAGAACGGAGAGACGGGAGCCCTGCGTGCGGGCGGCTTCATTCAACATCCGGGCGTTGGTGGGATGGTCCACCACCACCATTAAATCGGGGTCGCGGAATAAGCATTCCATGAGCCGGATAATTTTCTGATCGGTCACTACCGGAGAGGTGATCAGGACGCCCCGCAACCCGGCCTTCACCAGAACCTCGGCTTCCGAGACTTTGGCCACGCAGATCCCCACCCCCCCGGCCTCCACCTGTTTCCTGGCGATGATCGAGCATTTGTGGGTTTTGGCGTGGGGGCGGAGTTTCTTGCCGAAAGAAGTCAGGTAGTCCTGCAGGGTCCGGATATTCTTTTCCAACAGGTCCTGATCGATCACCAGGCAGGGGGTATCCAGGCTCCCTTTCGACGCCCCGATGCAGTCTCTGGGATTGCTCATTTTTTCTCCTCTGCGTACCTCACATTCTTTTTGAACTTTTCCAGGAGTTTATGAAAGGCCAGGCGAGAAGTCAACAGGAATAAAGAGAAACATTGCGGAATGCGGAATGCGGATTGCGGATTGCGGATTGCGGATTGCGGATTGCGGAATAATATAAAGAAAGAGAATGGATTCGAATATTTCGTTGACAACGAGGAGGGCCATTTGATAGGAAGGAGCCATCCTTAGCAAGTCAAATCAAGATTTAACCAAGACAAAAGCGAAGGAGAATAGAAATGGACCTTCATATACAAGGGAAAGTGGCTTTGGTGACCGGAGGAGCTTCGGGGATCGGGGAAAAGACGGCGGAGTTCTTTGCCCAGGAGGGGGTCAAGGTCCTGATCAGCGATGTGAGCCGGGAACGAATCGAGAAGACCGTAAGGTCGCTGAGAGAGAGGGGAGGAGAGGCCCATGGCATCCCCTGCGATGTGACCCGGGAAGATCAGGTCTCCCGGATGGTAGGCGAGGCCGGGTCCCATTTCGGGACCATCGATTTCTTGGTCAACAGCGCCGGCATCGGGGGAGGGATGGCCCCCCTGGAAACGGCCAAACGGGAGGACTGGCAGAGGATCCTGGAGATCAACCTCATCGGTACCATTCTTTGCTGCCAGGCGATCATGCCCATCCTGCGGGGAAAGAAGAGTGGAAGGATTATCAATATCGCTTCGGAAGCCGGGGTTTCCGGGGAGAAAGGGCTGGAGGTCTATGCGGCCTCGAAGGGAGGGGTGATCGCCCTCACCAAGTCGCTGGCCAAGAATATGGGGCGGGATAACGTCACGGTGAACGCCGTGGCACCGGCCTTTGTCCACTCCCCCATGACCGCGTACCTGACCCCTGAGTTGGAACAGAAATGGCTGAAAATGTACGTCATCAAGCGGCTGGGGGAGACGGCCGACATCGCCAGTATGATCGTCTTCCTCTGCTCCGACCGATGTTCATGGATTACCGGGCAGACGATTTCCATCAACGGGGGGTTTTCGATGAAGTGAGACTCGTTACTCGTTATTTGTTATAAGTTATTCGTTATACGTTACTTGTTACTGGTTACTCGTTGCTGATTTTCGGATATACCGCTCAGCCTTTTGAGACCTGGAATAAAGCAATGCGACCGAGTAGCGAGTGACGAATAACGTATAACCCCTAACAAATAACGTATAACGAGTAACGAATAACGAGTAATCCTAAATCACCGCCGGGTCGTTCTCGGCTTTTCCTGCAGGGTGATGTTGACTTCCATAAATTGCCCGTCCCGTAGAATTTTCAGGGTCACTGCATCTCCGGGTTTTCGTTCCCGGATGTATTTGATCAGGTCGTCGGCGTCTTTCACTTCGCGCTGGTCAACCCGGGTGATTACGTCTCCCCCCACAATCAATTGAACATTGCCGGCCTGGAACTGTCGGTTCCCCCCCCGCAGCCCGGCTTTTTCCGCCGGCCCACCGGGAGTGACCTCGATAACCATAGCGCCTCTTTCCACTTTCAACTTGAGTAATTTGGCCAGTTCGGGGAACAGGGGTTGGACCGCGGCGCCCGCGTAGGGATAAACGACGTACCCCTTGGCGATCAACTGGGGAATGATGTGCTTGGCCGTATTCACCGGGATGGCAAATCCAATCCCCACGCTGGTCCCCGTGGGACTGATGATGGCGGTGTTGATACCGATCATTTCTCCTTCCGAATTCAGGAGGGGTCCCCCCGAATTTCCCGGATTGATGGAAGCGTCGGTCTGAATCAAGTCTTCGATCATGGTGCCCACTTCGGAGCGGATGTTCCGACCCAGAGAGCTGATAATGCCCGTGGTCAGCGTGAGCCCAAGGCCGAAGGGATTGCCGATGGCCAGGACCTTCTGCCCCACCTGGAGCCTTTGGGAATCCCCCAGGGGGAGGGGCTTCAGTTTGTCCGCCGGGGCATCGATTTTGATCACCGCCAGGTCGTTGTCCGGGTCCGTTCCCACCAGCTTAGCCGGCCATTTACTGCCGTCGGCCAGGGTCACTTCCAGTTTCTTGGCATCCCGGATCACGTGGTTGTTGGTGAGGACATGGCCGCGGGCGTCGATGAAGGACCCGGAGCCGCTTCCCTCCCGGGGGATGGCGTTCAAGAAGAAATCCCGGGTGATGACCGTGCTGATGACGTTGACCACGCTGGGGCTGGTTTTCTGGTAGATGTTTACGTTGTTCTTCTCATCATCGGTCAGGGCCGGTGCCGATTTCAGGCCAAAGAAGCCGAAGAGAACGAGAATCGTAAGAAAAACATGAATTTTTTTGCATTTCATGGGTGGACCTCCAAATTCCCTGTTTGTCTAAAAGGCTAGCATTAATCGGGGAGCATTTCAACGGCATTCATGGCAATCCACGGCCTCTTTGGCAATGACCTTTCCTCAAGCCGGGCGCGGGGGACGGGCTGCCCCGACCGCCGGGATAAAATTTTCTTTCCGGGCCTTGCGCCAAGTACCACAATGTGGTATATTGAAAATAATTAAAAGGAGGGAATTTTTGACCCGCGAAGAGTTTCATTCGGTCCGCGAACGCTTCGGGAAAACCCAGAAAGAGATGGCCCATCTTTTAGGGGTATCCCTGAAAGCAATTCAGAGTTTCGAGCAAGGTTGGAGAAAAATCCCCAGCCATGTGGAAAGGCAATTGCTCTTTTTATGCGCTCTGAAGAAAGGGATGAACAAAAGTCTTCTTCCTT
>Ga0315295_10003046_pt1 | contig 14245 bp, 11 predicted proteins | sample YL17G14_0_MG_FD_204453 | JGI IMG/M metagenome (GOLD analysis project Ga0315295, IMG submission 204453) | Sediment microbial communities from Yellowstone Lake, YNP, Wyoming, USA - YL17G14_0 | ecosystem: Environmental > Aquatic > Freshwater > Lake > Sediment | place: USA: Wyoming | collected...
ACGTGGTCGCGACCATGAAGTCCCTCGCGGTGGCGGTCTGGCTGGGCGTGGCCTGGATCGGTGTCGACGCGTACCTGAGCTTCGCCCTCCTCCGAAAGGCCCGGGAAGTGCCCGCGCGCTCCCCGGAACCGGCGAAGTAGCCGGACCGTACCCGCATGGGCGTCGGACCGCGGGCGCTTCTCTACCGCCTCCGCTGCCTTCTCAAGCGGCGCGAGGTGGACGTCTGGTACGACCCCGCCTACCGGCTGCCCCTCTCGGGCATCGAGTTCACCGGCCTCGACCCCCGTCGCTCCGACTTCGCGGCCTGGTGGCTCCGCGAGAGCAAGGCCATCGCCACCGCCTGGTGGCGCAATCCGCGCCGGGCCTCCTACGCGGAGCTGGCCCGGGTTCACGACGCCAGCCTGCTCGAGTCGATGTCGCGCCCGGAAGCCCTGGCGGCCGTCTTCGGCGTCGACCCGTCCGACGTCCCCGTCGACGAGGTCATGCGCTCGGTTCGCCTCGCCACCGGCGCGACGATCCAGGCCGCGGGGGAGACGCTCCGCCGCGGCAAGCCCCAGCTGAACCTCCTGGGCGGATTCCACCACGCCGGCCCGTCCTCCGCCGGCGGCAACTGCCCGGTGAACGACATCGCCGTCGCGATCGCATCCGTGCGTGCCGACGGCTTCTCCGGTCTGGTCGCGGTGCTCGACCTCGACGCCCACCCGCCCGACGGCATCGCCGCCTGCCTGGCGACCGATCCGAACCACTGGATCGGCTCCATCTCCGGCTCCGACTGGGGTCCGCTTCCCGGCGTCGACGAGACCCTGCTCCCCGAAGGGACTGGGAACGACCGTTATCTGGAATCGCTCGACGCGCTGCTCGGGCGAATGCCGCCCGCAGGGCTGGTCTTCGTGATCGCCGGCGGCGACGTGCTGCGCGGCGACCGCCTGGGCAAGCTCGACCTGACGCTCACCGGAGCGCGCAGGCGCAACATCGCCGTGGCCGCGCACCTCGAGGGCGTGCCGTCGGTCTGGCTGCCCGGGGGCGGCTACAGCAAGAACGCCTGGAAGACGCTGGCAGGCGCCGGGATCGCGCTCTCGACCGGGTCGCTCGAGCCCATCCCGGAGGACTACGACCCGCTCTGGCAGCGCTTCGCCGGGATCTCCGCCGGGCTGACGAGGGAGCTGCTCTCCGACTCGGGCGAGCTCACCGAGGACGACCTGGCCGAGGCGCTCGGCATGCGCCCCGAGCGGCAGAAGCTGCTCCTCGGCTTCTACACCGCGGCCGGACTGGAGTACGCGCTGCAGCGCTACGGGATCCTCGACCAGCTGCGCCGGCTCGGCTACGACCACTTCCACGTGGAGTTCGCACGCCAGCAACCAGGCGAGCGCCTCCGGGTGTCCGGCGAGTCGGACGGAAAGGTGCACGTCCTCCTGGAGCTGGTGCTCGAGCGGCGTCGCGTCGCCGGGCACCCGGTCCTCTACGTGCACTGGCTGTCCCTGATGCACCCGCGCGCCCAGTTCAGCCTGGTGCGGCCACGCCTCCCCGGCCAGGAGGTCCCTGGCCTGGGGCTGGCCCGCGAGACCGGCGAGATGCTCGCCCTCATGGCGCTCCGCCTCGGCCTCTCCGGCGTGGTCTACCGGCCGGCGCACTTCCACACCGCGTTCGTTGGCCGTCATTACTTCTCGTTCGTCGACGCGGCGCGCCAGGGACGGTTCGAGGCCCTGATCCGGGACCTGCGCACCCTCCCGCTCCTCGAGGCCACCCGGGCCGTGGACGACGGACGCGTCATGCTCGACGGCACGCCATACGCCTGGGAACCGGACGAGATGGTTCTCTGGCTCCGCGAGCATCCCGAGGAACGCGGCGAGGCAACGCTGGAGCTGGATCGCGCCCGGTTCACCCTGGGCCCCGCGCCCACAACGCCTCCGGGCCCAACCGCGGGCCCGTCGACGGTCCTGGTGGGCGAGCCACGCCCGTGACGGCGCGATGTGCTCGAGCATCGCACACGGGCCCCCGCCCGGGGGGGCGAGTCGCTCGTTCGAGCGACGTAGACCTGTCCAAGTCGCCCACTTTGCGGTATTCGATCCGTCCGAGCGCCGCACCCGACCGGGTGGTGCGCTTCGGTCGAACCACGACCCGAACCGGGATGGACTCACCATGAGACTCAGGCTCGGCATCGCATCACTCGCGGCCGCGGCGCTTCTGGCGCCGGCGTCCGGCCAGGCGAGCGAGTTGGAGGTGTTCTCCAACACGCAGCTCAACGTGCAGAACCAGTGGAGGGACGGGTCGACCACGACGGTGGTTCCCCTCTACGAGTTCCTCTCCCTCTCCGGGCGCAACATCGAGATCCCGGGCGGCCAGCTTCTCTTCCAGGTGGACGCCTGGGGCGGCGTCAACCTGGGCAAGAACCCCTGGTGGAACGGCTACAGCAACACCGGAAGCTGGAGCGGCGACCTGAACCTGGCCTACGTCCAGGGCCGGTTTCTGAATAACCAGCTCCGTGTGACGCTCGGGCGCCAGACCATCGGCATCGGGAACTCCCGGATGCTTCAGCTCGACGGCGGGTCCTTCCAGGCCGTCATCCACAAGATGTTCACGCTGGACGGGTACGTGGGGGTCCCGACCACGCAGCGGTTCACCGCCTACGGAAACGTCTATTCGGCCAACCCGACCATCGGGGACCTCGCCGTGGGGGGCCGGCTCGGCTTCGCCTGGACCACGTGGGTGAACGTCGGCTTCTCGGCGGCCTTCGCCTGGGACCAGGGGCAATCCACACGCGAGAACCTGGCCATCGACCTCAAGTTCTCGCCGGTCTCCTGGATGTACCTGCTCGGCTACGCCGACTGGAGCCTCTTCGCCAACGAGTACTACGGGTCTCTCGGCTCGCAGATCGCCGACGCCAACCTGAGCCTGGTCTTCCCGGTCAGCCCGTTCCTCCAGTTCACCGCCGAGTACACCTACACGGTGCCGGCGCTGGCGCTCCCCTACAACTCGGTCCTGTGGGTCTTCTCCGACAACACGCGCCAGTACCTGGGCGCCTCTGCACGGGTCGGCCTCGAGTACTTCAAGATCAACGTGCCGCTCGACTTCGACGTCGGGTACCGGCGGATCTTCGGCGTCTGGAATGGCGACGAGACCACCAACACCTCCTCCACCACCACCGGCGACCGCTACTATCTCCGGGCCAGCTGGCGCCCCACCAAGAACGCCACCGTGGGCGCCGAGGGATCCCGCCTCTTCATGCCCGCACAGGGCTACTGGCAGGCGCGGGCCTTCGGGTCGCTGCGCATGTACGGGATCACCGGCACCCTCGACTTCCAGGGCTACTGGTTCGACCAGCCGGTGAACGCCATCTCGACCTCGATGATCGGCTCGGCCACGCTCGGCTACGACGTGGGCAGCGGGTTCGCGGTGGTCGGCGCGCTGCAAGGCGGCGCCACCCCCTACTACTCCAGCTACCTGAGCGGCCTCGTCAAGCTCACCTACAACGCGTCGTACCGCTTCCGCGAGGTGTACGAATGAACACCCGGCTCCTCATCCTGCCGCTCGCGCTCGCGCTCTTCGGCTGCACCAGCCAGGCCAAGAAGCCCGAGGCGCAGGGCCCGCAACCCTACAAGTTCCCTCACGGGATCCACGTCGAGTCGGGTGTGGCCTGCGTGGAATGCCACGCGCCGATCCTGAAGACGACCTCCCTGAAGGAGAACGTCATCGACGTGGCGATCCCCAAGAAGTCGGAGGTCTGCTCGGCCTGCCACGACCCCATCCCGGACTACAAGCCGGTGCAGCGCTTCGCCCCGACGGTGCGCTTCGACCACGCCGGCCACCTGCCGCGACTCAAGGGGGCGAAGGACGAGTGCCAGGCCTGCCACACCAAGTTCACCGAGCCCGGCACGATCGAGCCGCCCGTGCCGGTCATGGCCACCTGCACCTCGTGCCACAACCACGCCCAGGACTTCGCGGTGGGGCGCTGCACGCCCTGCCACCGCGACCTGCGCAAGTACGAGAAGCCGGCGAAGGAGTACACGCACGAGGCGAACTTCCTCCAGACCCACGGCAAGTGGGCCAAGCAGTCCGTCACCACCTGCGCGTCGTGCCACGACCAGACCATGTGCTCGCAGTGCCACACCGCGACCACGCGCCCCATGCCGCCGTCGGTCCAGTTCCCGGAGAAGGTGGCCGCCGAGTTCATCCACCGCGGCGACTGGATCTCCCGCCACTCCATGGAAGCGGGCGCCGACCCGACCAGCTGCTCGAAGTGCCACGGCACCGGCTACTGCCAAAGCTGCCACGAGTTCCAGGGCGTGGCGAGCGCCATGAACCCGCTCGGCCGCGACCCGCACCCCTCCAACTGGCTCGCGTTCCACGGCTCGGTGGCGCGGCAAAACATCCTGTCCTGCGCCGGGTGCCACAACCAGGGCGCCAGCTCGCTCTGCGTGACCTGCCACAGGGTGGGCGGCATCGGCGGAAGCCCGCACCCGCCGGGCTTCAAGGGCACGACGTCGCAGGTCGGGTCGAACCCGACGTGCAAGATCTGCCACACTTCGCCATAGGCGCCCGCCACGGTTCGTGATCTCGACGCCCGTTCCCGGATCCGGGGGCGGGCGTCGTCGTTTCAGGCGGACATGGACGCGGGGGGCTCGATGCTGCCGCGGCGGAGTCGATGCTGGCTGGGGCGAAGATGCGGCGCGACCCGCGCCGTCCCCCTCAGGACCCGAGGGCCTGGAGCACCTTCGTCCAGATTCCCCCGAACGCCCCGTTCGACATGGCCACGACGACGTCGCCCGGGCGCGCCTGCTTCGCGATCTCGGCGACGATCTCCTCCACGCCCCCGCAGGCCACGGCCGGCACGCCTCGCCCGGAGATGTCGGCCGCCAGCCGGTCCACGTCGAGCCGCTCGGCCTCGGGCACCCGGTCGGTGGGCGCCGGCCGCAGCAGCCACGCCGCGGCGGCGGCGCCGAAGCTGCGCGCGTACTCCTCCTGGTGAAGGTTGCGGCGGCTGGTGTTGGAGCGCGGCTCGAAGGCCACGAGCAGCCGCGCGCCCGGGTAGGAGCCCTGGATGGCGGCGAGCGTGCGGTCCACGGCGGTGGGGTGGTGGGCGAAGTCGTCGATGACGGTGACGCCGCCCGCGACGCCGCGGACCTCCTGGCGCCGCTTCACCCCCCGGAATGCCTCCAGCCCCGCCGCGATCTCCGCGAACGACAGCCCGAGCCGGGAGGCCGCGGCGGCCACGCCGAGCGCGTTCTCCACGTTGTGCGCCCCCCCCACCGCGAGCCGCACCGGCCCCAGGTCGCGCCCCGAGCGGAAGAGATGGAACCGCGCGCCGTCCGCTCCCAGCGAGAGCCCGCGGGCCTCCCAGTCGGCGGGCCGCTCCACCGAGTAGGTCTCGACCGGGCAGCGGGCCCGGCCCGAGATCCTGATCACGCTCTCCCAGGTCGAGCAGGCGGCCAGGTAGCCGCCCTCCGGCAGGAGATCCACGAATCGCTCGAAGGCGCTCTCGTAGTGGGCCTCGTCCCGGTAGATGTCGGCGTGATCCAGTTCACAAGACGTGAAGATGGCGGTGCGCGGACGGTAGTGGAGGAACTTGGGGCCCTTGTCGAAGTAGGCGGTGTCGTACTCGTCCCCCTCGACCACGAAGGCCTCCCCGGCCCCGATGCGGAAGTTGGAGTCGAAGTCGCGGGTCACCCCGCCCACCAGGAACGACGGGTCGCGGCCGGCGTGGAAGAGCAGGAACCCCATCATCGCGCTGGTGGTGGTCTTGCCATGGGTGCCGACCACCACCACGCCGTGGCGCGGCCCGATGAAGAGCTCGCCCAGCGCCTGGGGGAAGGAGACGTGGGGCAGGCCGCGCTCCCGCATGGCCGCCGCCTCCGGATTCACCGATCGGACGACGTTGCCCACCACCACCAGGTCGGGCCGCGCCCGGTCCAGGTTCTCCGCGCGGTAGCCCTGCATCACCTCGATGCCCCAGCGCTCGAGCTGGGTGGACATGGGCGGGTAGACGTTCTCGTCCGACCCAGTCACCTCGTGGCCGGCCGCCTTGAGCATCCCGGCGAAGGAGCCCATCCCGGTGCCCCCCACGCCGATGAGGTGGACCCGCTTCACGCTGCGCCAGTCCACCGCCCCCGCCTCCCCGTCCGTCATCCCGTCCCCGCCTCCGCCACCGCGTCGTGAAAGGCCTGCCGCAGCGCCAGGATCTCCGCTGGGCGCCGTCCGTCCGGGTGGACGTGGTTCGTGAGCAGCGCGCAGGAAAGACCGCGGTCCAGGTCGATCCAGAGCGAGCACCCCGTGTAGCCCAGGTGGCCGATCGCGCCAAGCGGGCCGCGGCCGAGGCGCGACCCGATGGAGGAGCCGGCCGGGCTCGGCGTGTCCCACCCGAGCGCGCGCTCGCTCCCCGGCGTGGCATCCCGCCTGGCGAACTCGCAGGCAACGCCCTCGTCGAGGATGCGACCGCGCCCGGAGAGCGCGTCCTGCCACTCCTGCCCGAGACGCGCCACGTCCGCGGCGGTCGAGAAGAGGCCAGCGTGCCCGGCCACTCCACCCATCGCCCAGGCGTTGTCGTCGTTCACCGCCCCGCGGTTCACCTCGCCCCGGTGCGGGCAGCGCTCGGTCGGCGCGTAGGTCCGGCCCGCGCACGGCCCCTGGCCGACCGCCAGGTGGCCCGGCCCCACGAAGAAGGTGTCCCCGAGCCCCAGCGGCCCGGCCACCCGGTCGGCGAAGAGCCGGTCGAGCGGCGCACCGCCGGCCCTTTCCAGGAGGAATCCCAGCGCCAGGAAGGCCGGGTCTCCGTAGAGCGCCCGGGTTCCCGGCGGCGCCTCGAGCGGCTCCTCCCAGAGTGCCTCCTCCAGGATCTCCCGCCCGCGGGAGAAGGCGTCCCGCAGGTCCCCGGGTCGCCGGTCGGGCGGCAGGAAGGCCTGCCCCGCCACCGGGTCGGCGGCAGCCCGCTCGAACCACGGGCGCCACCAGGGCAGCCCGCTCGAGTGGGCGAGCAGCTGCCTCACCGTCACCCGCTCCTTCCCCCCGCCCCGGAAGCGCGGGAGCCATTCCACGGCCGGCGCGTCGAGCTCGACCCGTCCGTCCTTCACGAGGAGTGCAGCGAGGGTCCCGGTGGCGACCACCTTGGTCAGCGAGGCCACGTCGAAGACGACCGACGTCCCGGCGATCTCGCCCCCCCGGGACGCATGCAGGACCTCGCCCTCCCGGAGCACCACCGCGTCCCAGGCCGGCGCCACGCCGGGTGGGACCGCGAACGCCACCTTCATGTGGTCGCGCCCTGCTCGAAGACCAGCCGGGGCGGCCCCTCCTCCGGCTGGCGCGGCGCCACCACCGTCACCATCGACCCGAACGGCAGGGCGTAGTTCTCGTCCTCGTGGCCGGCCGGGACCCCCTCCACGGTGGGAACGCCGACCTCCCAGGCCACCCGCCGCACCACCTCGATGCCCTGCAGATCCGGGTCGTCACACTGGGTGAACTGACCGATGGCGATCCCGGCCACCCGGTCCATGGCCCCCGACAGGCGCAGCTGGGTGAGCATCCGGTCGATCCGGTACGGGCGCTCCGCCACGTCCTCCAGGAAGAGCACCGCGCCGGCGAAGACCGGCTGCCAGGGCGTGCCGCAGAGGTGCGACAGCACGGTGAGCGAGCCGCCCAGGAGCGGCCCCGACGCCATCCCCGGCCTCAGCGTGGTCCCGGCGACGACCCCGCGCCCCGGCGGCGGCCGCGGCGCGCGCCGGTCGGCGAGGGGCGGCGCGCCCCCGAAGAGCAGCCCTTCCAGGTGCTCGAGCGCGTCCGGCCCCAGCCGCCCGAGCTGGGTCACCACCGGCCCGTGCACGGTGACGAGGCCGTTCCGGTTGAGCAGGACGTGGAGCGCGGTGATGTCGCTGAATCCCACGAAGACCTTGGGCGGGTGGAAGAGGCGGGCCGCCTCCAGCCGCGGCAGCAGCCGCATGGCCCCGTACCCGCCCCGCGCGCACCAGATGGCCCGGGCCTGCGGGTCGCTCGCTGCCTCGTGCAGCTCGGCCAGGCGCCGCGCGTCGTCCCCGGCCAGGTAGCCCTGCCGGGCGTGGATGTCGTCCCGCATCCGGGGAACCAGCCCGAGGCGGTCCCGCAGGACACCGAGCCCCTTCTCGAAGGCCTCCGGGTCGAACGGGCCGGCCGGAGCGACGATCCGGACGACGTCGCCCCTCTTCAAGGCTGGCGGCTTGATCACCGCGCGAGCATATCTGCCCGGTCACCCTGGGTCGAGATCGCCGCACCGCGTCAAGGTCCCGCCCCGAAGGGCGTTTGTTCGCGCCCGGTCCCGTTTGCTACGTTGCTCGATTCCACTCACCCCGCGAGGAACCCAGCCCATGTCCGACAGGATCTCCCCCGACGGTGAAACCTACTACCCCACCCCCGAGGTCATCGCCCAGGCCCGGGTGAAGGACTGGGACGCGCTGGCACGCACCGCGCTCGCCGACCCGCAGGCCTTCTGGGCCGCCGAGGCCGGCGAGCTCGAGTGGTACCGCAAGTGGGACAAGGTGCTCGACGACTCCAAGAAGCCCTTCTACAAGTGGTTCGCTGGGGCGCAGTGCAACATCGTCCACAACGCCCTCGACCGGCACCAGAAGAGCTGGCGCAAGAACAAGCTGTCGCTCGTCTGGGTGGGCGAGCGCAACGAGGTGCGGACCTACTCGTACTTCGCGCTCAACCGCGACGTCTGCAAGTTCGCCAACGTCCTGAAGGCCATGGGCGTGAAGAAGGGCGACCGGGTCACCATCTACATGCCCCGCATCCCCGAGATCGTCATCGCCATGCTGGCCTGCGCGAAGATCGGGGCCATCCACTCGGTGGTGTACGGCGGCTTCAGCGTGGACGCCCTGCAGGGGCGCATCGAGGACAGCGAGTCGAAGGTGGTGGTCACCGCCGACGGCGGCTTCATGAACGGCAAGGTGGTGGAGCTGAAGAAGATCGTGGACGACGCCGTCCGCCATGCACCCACGGTGGAGACGGTGATCGTGGTGCAGCGCACCGGCCACGAGGTGCGCATGGAGGCCGGGCGCGACTACTGGTACCACGACCTCATGAAGCTGCCGCTGGCCACCGGCGTGTCGGCCACCGAGGTGATGGACGCCTACGACCCGCTCTACATGCTCTACACCTCGGGCACCACCGGCAAGCCCAAGGGGCTCATCCACTGCCACGGCGGGTACATGGTGGGCGTCTACTCGACGCTCAAGTACGTCTTCGACCTGAAGGACGAGGACCGCTACTGGTGCGCCGCCGATCCGGGCTGGGTGACCGGCCACTCGTACATCGTGTACGGGCCGCTGCTCATGGGCGCGACCACCTTCATGTACGAGGGGGCGCCCACCTACCCGTATCCGAACCGCTGGTGGCACCTGGTGGAGAAGTACGGCATCACCATCCTGTACACCGCTCCCACCGCCATCCGCGGGCTGATGCGCTTCGGCGAGTCCTGGCCCAACCGGCACGACCTCTCCACGCTGCGCATCCTCGGCTCGGTGGGCGAGCCCATCAACCCAGAGGCCTGGAAGTGGTACCACCGGGTCATCGGCAAGGGGCGCTGCCCCATCATGGACACCTGGTGGCAGACCGAGACCGGGATGTTCCAGATCACCCCCACCCCGGTGGTCCCGCTCAAGCCCGGCTCGGCCACCCGCCCCTTCTTCGGACAGGACGCCGAGATCCTCGACGAGGAAGGGAAGGCCGTGCCCGACGGCGAGGAGGGGTTCCTGGCGCTCAAGAACCCCTGGCCGGCCGCCGCCATCACCATCTACAAGGACCCCGATCGCTACGTGAACCAGTACTGGACCAAGTACCCGGGTCGCTACATGGCCGGAGACTCCGCCAAGCGGGACAAGGACGGCTACTTCTGGGTCATCGGCCGCACCGACGACGTCATCAAGGTGGCGGGCTACCGGCTCGGAACCGCCGAGGTGGAGAGCGCGCTCCAGAGCCACCCGGCCGTGGCCGAGGCGGCGGTCATCGGCCTTTCGCATGAGGTGAAGGGGCAGGCCATCTACGCCTACTGCATCCTCCGCAAGGGCTTCAAGGAGAGCGAGGAGCTGGCCGACGAGGTGAAGGCCCACGTCGGCAAGCACATGGGCCCCATCGTCCGCCCGGAGAAGATCACCTTCGTCGACGCGCTGCCCAAGACCCGCTCGGGAAAGATCATGCGACGGGTCCTCAAGGCCCGGGCCCAGGGGCTCCCCGACGGAGACGTCTCGACGCTGGAGGAGTGATTCTGGCGCTTCCGGCCAAGGCGGTTTAGAGGTAAACACCTCGAAACCCCTCAAGGAGAACCCATGCGCATCGCCGTCGCCGCAGCACTGCTCGCTCTCTCGGTCCCGGCGCTCGCCGCCGGCCCGGAGCTGAAGACCGACGAGGACAAGACCGTCTACGCGCTCGGCGCGATGGTCTCGAAGAACTTCAAGGACTTCAAGCTCAGCGCCAAGCAGGTCGAGCAGGTCCAGAAGGGCATGACCGACTCGCTCACCGGCAAGAAGCTGACCGTGGACCTGGAGAAGCAGCAGCCCAAGGTCCAGGAGTACGTGAAGGCCTTCATGCCGACCCACCCGGGCGCCCCGGCTCCGGATCCCAAGGCCGCGAAGCCCACCCCGGACCAGGGCACCCTCTACGCGCTGGGCGTGATGGCCTCGCGCAACCTGAACGACCTTTCCCTCTCGCCCGCCCAGGTCTCCATCATGGAGAAGGGCATGGCCGACACGCTGGCCGGCAAGAAGAGCCCGATCGACATGGCCGTCTACGAGCCCAAGGTCCAGGAGTTCGCCAAGGCCCGGGTCACCGCCGCCGGCGACGCCCGCAAGGCCAAGGAGGGCGGCCAGGTCGCCCAGTACGCCGCGCAGAAGGGCGCCGTGAAGAGCGACACCGGGCTCATCTACATCTCGGTGAAGGAGGGCACCGGCGCCCAGCCCAAGGCCGCCGACAAGGTGAAGGTGAACTACGAGGGCAAGCTGATGGACGGCACGGTCTTCGACAGCTCCTACAAGCGCGGCCAGCCCATCGAGTTCCCGCTGAACGGCGTCATCCCCTGCTGGACCGAGGGCGTGCAGAAGATGAAGGTCGGCGGAGAGGCCACGCTGGTGTGTCCGCCCTCCATCGCCTACGGCGAGCGCGGCGCCCCGGGCGCCATCCCGCCCAACGCCGCCCTGGTCTTCAAGGTCGAGCTGCTGGGCGTGACCCCCGGCACGCCCCCGGCTCCCGCGCCGGCTCCCGCTCCCGCCGGAAAGTGACACGGGAAGCGACATGACGACCGCCGCCCTCCTCCTCCTGGCTCTCGCCGCGACTCCGGGCGCGGCTGCGGCTCCGGCCGCGACCCCCGCTCCCATGACGGAGCGGCAGAAGACCCTCTACGCGGTGGGCGTCGCCGCCGCGGACAGCTTCAAGGTCTTCGACCTGAAGCCGGGGGAGGTGGCGGTGCTGCAGCGCGGTCTCTCCGACGCGCTGCTCGGCAAGAAGCTGCAGGTCGACATGAAGGTCTATCGCCCCAAGGTGAACGAGCTCGCGGCGTCCAGCTACGCCGCCACGAGCAAGGCCACCGTGGCCCGCTACGCCGCGCAGAAGGGGGCGGTCACCACCGCCTCCGGCCTGGTCTTCCTCCAGGTCCAGGCCGGCTCGGGGGCCAAGCCCGGCCCCGACGACACGGTCAAGGTGCACTACGACGGCAAGCTGCCCGACGGCACGGTCTTCGACTCGTCGCGCCGCCGGGGCGAGCCCTCCACCCTGCCGCTCGACCGCGTCATCAAGTGCTGGAAGGAAGGGCTTCAGCGGATGCAGGTCGGCGAGAAGGCCGTCCTGGTCTGCCCGCCGGAGCTCGCCTACGGCGAGGCCGGAAAGCCACCCACCATCCCGCCCAGCTCGGCGCTGGTCTTCGACGTCGAGCTGGTGGGGATCGAAGCGCCCAGGTAGGGCCGCCCGCGTCAGTCGGTGGCGACCGCAACCACCTGCTTCAGCCCGGCCGCCGGCTTGCGGAAGGCCTCGGGAGCCTCGTCGATGGTCATCCGGCTGGAGATGAGCCGGGAGAGCGCGCCCGGCCAGCGTCGCGAGAAGAGCCCGAGGTCCTGGATGGCGGCGCGGTAGGCCTCGGAGCTGGGGTGGGCCGGTCCGATGATGACCTGGTTTCGCTGCACCATGCCGTGGAGCAGGTAGCCGGCGTCGAGGGTGAAGGCGCCCCGTCGCCCGGGGATGCCGGTCAGCAGATAGACGCCGTTTCGCCCCAGGTGCTCCATGGCGGCGAGCGCCTCCGGGGTGGCGCCCGTGGCCTCCAGCATGACGTCGATGCGCCCGGTCCGGTCTACCAGCGAGTCGAGCTTCTCCTCCTCGGCCCGGACGAACTGGGCGCCCAGCGACTCGGCGAACTCGGCCTTCTCGCCGCGGCCGCCGTGGGAGTAGATGGCGACCTTGTAGCCGCGGACCACGAGCGCCATCGTGCCCAGGAGCGCCACCGGCCCCGCGCCCAGGACCACCGCCCGCTTGCCCGATCCGCCGGTCTCGCCCAGCGCCGCCCAGGGAAGGCGCCTCTGCACCTGCTCCAGCTCGGCGATGGCGGTCTCGGCCAGCGCCAGCGGCTGGGTCAGCACCCCCACGTCGCGCAGCTCGCGGGGCACCGGCTGGAGCCAGCGTGCGTCGTCGCAGAAGCGTTCGGCCAGGAAGCCGTGGGCCTCCCTGATCCCACGCTGGGTGTATTCACCGGAGAGGCAAAAATCGGGGCGCCCCATGCGGCAGGCCCGGCAGGTCTCGCGCCGGCAGGGGCGGCGCACGGTGGGCACCACCAGGTCGCCCGGCCGGATGCGCCGGACCGCCGACCCCACCTCGACCACCTCGCCGAGCGCCTCGTGCCCCAGGATGAGGTACGGCGAGTCGGCCGGGGGCGACCCGGTGCGGAAGGAGGCGATCTCGCGGTCGATGCCGCAGAAGCCCACGTCCAGGACGCGGACCACCACGTCGCCGGGGGCCAGGATGGCCGGTTCGCGGTGCTCCACGAGCCGGAGCGCGTGCTCCTCCGGAAAGACGGCGACGGCTTTCATGGGCGGAAGCGCCTTCCTACATGTTCTGCGACAGGATCAGGTTCACGTACTGTGCGCGCTCGAAGGCGCGCGGATCGCGGGCCTCCTTCTGCGACAGCGATCCCCGGAAGTCGTCGAGCGCCGAGTAGTGCCCCCGCTCCATCCAGTCCTGGAGGCCGCCCCTGAGCGTGGCCAGGTGGGTGACGCCGTTGCGGATCAGGCACGCGGCCAGCTGCACCACCGTCGAGCCGGCCAGCAGCATCTTCACGACGCCGGAGGTGTCGTGCACGCCGGTGGAGGCGGCCAGGTCGGCCTTGACGCGCCCGTGCAGGATGGCGGTCCAGCGCAGGGGGAGCAGCATCTCCCAGGGCTGCGAGAGCTGCATGGAGCTGTGGAGCGCCATGCGGTCGAGGTCGATGTCGGGCTGCAGGAACCGGTTGAAGAGCACGAGGGCATTCACGCCCTCGTCGTCGAACTTCTTCGCCACGTTGGCGAAGGAGGTGAAGAAGGGGGAGACCTTGAGGGCGATGGGCACCTTCACCGCCTTGCGAACCGAGCGGACGATCTCGATGCACTCGCGCTCGATCTGCTCGCCGCTGACGGCCGGGTCGGCACCGACCGAGTAGATGTTCACCTCGATGCCGTCGGCACCGGCGTCCTGGAGCTGCTTGGCGTACTCGCTCCAGCTTCCGGCCGCGGCGGCGTTGAGGCTGGCGATGACCGGGATGCGAACCGCTCTCTTGGCCTTGTCGAGCAGCCTCAGGTACTCACGCGGCCCGATGCGCTGGGGAGGCAGGTAGCTTCTGGCCTCGGGGTTCGCGTCGGCCTGGAAGGAGACCGCCTCCTCGAGGGCCGTCTCGGCGGCCTCGATCTGCTCCTCGAAGAGCGAGCGGATCACGATGGCGCCGGCACCGCTGGCCTCGGCCGACTGGAAGTTCTCCGGCTTGTTGGAGATGGAGGAACTGGCAACGACGAAGGGGCTGGGAAGGTCGAGCCCCATGTACCGCGTCGAGAGGTCGCTCATAGACCCGCCATCCTCGCCGGATCCGGCTGCCTTGTGAAGGGATTCCGGATGGGGTACGCCTCCCGCCTCCCGGAGGCCGCCATCCCCCGCTCCCCCCAGACCTCCGGCCTCCTCTACGCCCTCTCCGCGTACCTGGCCTGGGGGCTGTCGCCCATCTACTTCAAGGCGCTGCGCCCATCCGGGCCGCTGGAGATCCTCTCCTGGCGGGTGGTGG
>Ga0315295_10003047_pt1 | contig 14245 bp, 7 predicted proteins | sample YL17G14_0_MG_FD_204453 | JGI IMG/M metagenome (GOLD analysis project Ga0315295, IMG submission 204453) | Sediment microbial communities from Yellowstone Lake, YNP, Wyoming, USA - YL17G14_0 | ecosystem: Environmental > Aquatic > Freshwater > Lake > Sediment | place: USA: Wyoming | collected...
GCCTGACACTTCGGCGACAGCCCCGATGATCCCGCAAGTGTTGGGGCGGTTCGCGAACCGCCCCTACACGAAATCATCGAACGCCTTGCCTTCAGAATGTCGCACCAGGTCATAGAAAAGGTCAGGACTTCAGCAACCGCCGTAATGGCCAAAAGCATATATTCTTCCGATTTAGAAATAACCTCAACTATAGTTGACGAGCACAGTCCTAGAGCCGTAATCTGTGCACCGCTTGGCGATGTCACTGAGGCAGTTGACCTGCTTTACCTTGACATTCCAATTGATGATGCCGCCAAAACCACACCTGAGCAAACCTTCGAATTTGTCCGGGCTGTCGCTCGCGAAATCATCCTGGCACGAAAACGGCTAATCCTGATGCAGGTCAAGGCCGAAAGAAGCATCCTCGACCATGAGCTGTCGCTGGCCCGGAAAATTCACACTAAATTAGCCCCGACCATGCCGCAGGTTCCGCCCTCCATTGAATTGGCGCTGCACTACAAGCCCGTTATGTGGGTCGGAGGCGATTACTGCGACGTATGGCTACTCAAGGACGGTCTCCTGGCATTCGCCATCGGCGATGTTACCAGCAACGGCCTGCCGGCAGCCATCGCCGTCTCCTGCCTCAAGACGGTCCTGCGAACTACAATGTCCTTCTGCAGCGACCTATCCGAGGTTACCAGGTATGCCAATTCGCATTTGACTGAAGCTTTACCGCAGCCGGCATCCGCAGCTTTATTCCTCGGGCTGTTTGACGCATCAAAGGGTACTCTCCAGTACGTCAATACCGGCTACCTGCAGCCTCTCATTGTCAGGCCGCCCTCAGCGGTGCTGCCGCTCGGCCAATCGGATAATCCTCCGCTCGGCACAGCCAACAGCTTCTTCCGGACAAAAGTAGAGACACTCCAGCCGGCTACACAGTTGATAGTCTTTACTGATGGCGTCACAAAAGTAAAATCTCCCACCGGCGAGGAATTTGGCACAAAGCGCCTGATGAACCTGTTGAAAACTGCCAACCCCTCTGGAGCAAACCGTACCGTAGAGCTGATTACAAAAGCTATAACCGATTTTCGTCAGACGCTGGCTCAGCAGGATGATATTACCCTTTTTGTCCTGATAAATCGTAAATAGGAGCAAGCATAAATAAATTTTTACATTAGAAAACTATCCTAAAACTGTCACCCTGAGTCCCGACAAGGCGGGACGAAAGGTCTTCACAGTTTTGAGTTTTTATCCGCCAGACGTGCGGTGGATTTAGCTATGAGTAGGGGCGGTTCGCGAACCGCCCTTACGCTCGTCGGGATGTGTCATTATGAGCGTCTGTCTAAGCCAGCAGCTTGTTGAATGTTACATAGCCGGCACCTGCTCCGCCGATGAGCGGCAAACCGTAGAGCTTCATCTAACCCGGTGTGAAAACTGCCGGCTCCGTATTGAATCTGCCCGCTCAAGTAGCTCTGCTTCTAATGAAATCCTCGAAGAAGCCGCCATAAATCAGGATGATTATCCTACCGAATCCGTAGCGCATACTAAAGCATTCTCGTCCGCCGCCTTTACCAAGTCTCTGAAGTCGCTGATTGAGGGTGAGGGCTACGAGCTTACAGAGGAATTGCCGCAAGGCGGCCAGGCAGCGGTTTATAAGGCCATCCACATTGCCACCAAAACAAATGTGGCAATCAAAATCCTGCTGCCCACTCTGCTGGCTTCAGAGAGAGCACGATATTATTTCGAGAGAGAGGCCGAACTCATCGCAACGCTCGAACACCCAAATATCGTCAGTATCCGCGACAGCGGAATTATACACGGCCAATACTACTTTGTTATGCAATATATCGAGGGCCAGCCCCTCAACCGATATGCCCGCTCTCAAAAGCTGTCCTTCCGTGAGCGAATGGTCCTTTTCAACAAAATATGCTCAGCCATCTCTTACGCCCATCAGCAGGGAATCATCCATCGGGACCTCAAGTTCGCCAATATCCTCGTGGACAAACGTGGCGAGCCGCACATACTTGATTTCGGCCTGGCAAAGGCAATCGGACTAAGCGAGCGCACCAGCAACAAAGCCGTTGTTACTATGACCGGCCAGTGGGCCGGCTCTCTTTCCACTATGTCTCCCGAACAGGCAGCAGGTCGGCCCAACCTGATTGACGTGCGAACGGACGTATATTCCTTGGGCGTTATACTCTACCACCTGCTCACCAGCCAATACCCCTACGATATCACCGGCTCGACCCTCGAGGTGCTCCAGAATATCCAGAAGGCCGAACCTATCAGACCCCGCCAGCTCATCCGTAAGTTCGACCCTGATGTCGAGGCCATTCTACTCGCAGCCCTCGCCAAAGACCCTGCCCAGCGATACCAGTCTGCCGCTGATTTGCATAGTGACATCGAAAACTGGCTTCAGGGCCGCCCCATCCGCGTCAGGTCCATCAGCACTATGTATCTGCTTCGCAAAATCATCGCCCGGCACCGCTACACCAGCACGGTCGCAGCACTACTACTGCTGATTGTCATCGGCTTTTCGCTTGTCACTCTCGACTTATATGTTACCGCAAAGAAAGCTAAGCAAGAGGCGGAGGCCACCGCACAGCAGTGGGCCGCACAAGCAGCCGCATCGCGGCGGCTGACGCCGTTGTGCTTCACTTATATTCTCCAGGCCTGGCGCGAGGGACGCAACAAAGACGCTTACACTATGGCCCGCTATTTAGATGATGGCTCGAAAGAAAAAAAAGCAGCCGTTTTCCTGCTCGACGCTGCGCCATTGGCCAAGAAGCAAACCCGTTTTGTGCAGGCTCTTTCAGGTGATGCGTGGTTTGCTGATTTTATAGTCGCCGAGCATTATCTTAAGGACGGAAACCGCCAGCGGGCTCTTGAAGCTTATCAGCGTAGTTACCAGGCCATAGAACAATTGTCACAAAACACCCAACATGCCGCTGACCGGTTACTAATTGACCAGGTCAAGGCCAGACTCTACGAACTAAACGCTGCCGATAAGCCGCAAGAAAAAGTTGACAAATCAGACAGCGAAAATGTAAAATAATACTCATTATGGAAACTAAGGCCCATTTACAAATTCTCTCCACGCTCGTATCATACCTGTCATTCCCGCGCAAGCGGGAATCCATAAATAAACCGACAAAAATCCGAAATCTCCATCCTCCGAAGTTCATCCTTCGCAGTGCTATGGAGAACGGGCAGAACTTCTACGGAGGACGGACGAAATCTGAAATCCGAAATTCCAACGCCTTCACTCTGATAGAACTGCTCGTCGTCATCGCGGTTATCGCCATTCTTTTAGCCATTCTCCTGCCCGCCCTGCGTAAGGCCAGGGAGCTAACCAGGCGCACGGTTTGCCAGGCCAACCTAAAACAAATCGCCATCGCCTGGAATATGTATCTCGACGACAATGAGGGCTACTTCTATCAGTTAGTAAATGCTAACCTTAACTACGGCGGATGGAAGGGAGATGACGACACACCGCTGCCTCGGCCGCTTAATCGTTACTTAAACCTGGCGCCGATTTTAGAAACTGAAAATGAAGCAAAGCTCTTTTGCTGCCCCTCTGACCGCGGCGGAATCCCACGCTATGCAATAACCGTGAAGGTTTACCTTCGCTTCGGAACCAGTTACAACACCAACCTCTTCTTAATCGGGGAGAATAAATACGACCCTTTCAGTAACAAAACCAAACCCCTTGACGAAGAAATCAGTAAACGCCTGTTCAAGGGCCTGAACCGCAATCAGGTTGGCAATCCCTCCCGTTTGCTGCTCATCGGCGATTATGGATGGGTTAATCAATGGATGCCGGAAAAGAACGTAGCCCAGGAATGGAAAGAACGGGCAGAATGGCACGGACGGGTCGATTCTCATAATCTGGCCTTCCTCGACAGTCATTGCCAGTTCCTCACCATACAGAAGAGTTTCTATATAACCGACCAATATACAGTCGTGCCGTTTGAGGACCTATACTCCCTCGCCCGCCAGGTCCAGGGCCCATAACGCACCCAAAATTTGTCACTTCAGCCCGATTTTACTGGACTTTACTCCAAAAATTGTTATAATAATAAATCAGCTTTCCAGACAATATTGTTTACAGGTAGATACTGCGCTCCGAGTGGAAATATGAAAAACGCGCCAGCTACGCCAGCCGCTACTTTGAGGATGAGCACAACTATCTTTGACCTGCTCCTCTGCCGGGACAAATGATAAGGATAGTAACAATATGACCACAAACACGCTTCTATCCAGGTCCGCACTCTTGGTGCTGGCCCTATGGCTTTCGGCCGGGCTATGTCAACTCCTGATAATCCCGCCCGCCGGCGCGGAAGAGTCTCCTGCAAGCACCTTAACTGACGGTCTGGTCGGATACTGGGCTTTGGATGACGGCGGCGGTCTTTTCGCCAGCGACAGGTCCGGCAACGGCAACCACGGCATCCTCAGCACCGGCAACATCCCTCTCTGGCAGCCCTCCGGCGGCAAAGTAAACGGAGCACTTCTATTCGACGGGAACGGCGGCTACGTCAACTGCGGAAATGACCCTGACTTTAACCTTTCCAATGGGCTTACAGTCACCGCCTGGATAAAAGTCAACGCCTTTACCAGAGACTGGCAGGCAATCATTACAAAAGGCGACTCCGCCTGGCGGCTGCACAGGTATAGCAACACAAACTTCATCGACTTCGCCTGCACCGGCCTTACGGGCGGCGACAAGCCCCGGGGAAGCACTGTCTGGGGAATCACTCCCGTCAACGATGGCCAATGGCACCACGTCGCAGGAGTATATGACTATTCCGCCTCAAGGGTTTACCTGTACGTGGATGGCAACACAGACGGCCCCAACTCTGTCAGAGTCGGCTACGGAGACATATCCACCAACGGCTTCAACGTCTGTATCGGCGAAAACGCAGAAAAGAGAGGACGCTACTGGAACGGCCTGCTTGATGAAATCCGCATCTATCCTGCTGCCCTGACGGCTATTCAAATCTTGTCACTGGCAAACCTCAAACCGCCGCCAGTAAGTATGGTCGCATACTGGCGCCTGAATGAGTCCGCCGGCACCATCGCCAACGATAGTTCGGGTAACTCACACAGCGGCATACTCCAGTGTAGCACCCCAACCTGGGAGCCCGGCAAAATAGACGGTGCGCTCTTTTTCCACGGTAATCCAGACCACGTGAACTGCGGCAATAACCCCATCTTCGACATCACAGACCGCCTCACAGTTGCCGCCTGGGTAAATATCTCTGCCGTTCCTGCCGATTGGACCGGCATCGTCACAAAAGGCGACGATGCCTGGCGGCTTTCCACCTATCTCAACCAGAACAGATTCCATTTCGCCGTCACAGGACCACCCAATTACTGGTCCATCAATGGAAATACTGTAATACCTGCCGGCCAATGGCATCACGTCTGCGGGACTTATGATGGCGCATTTATCCGGCTATATATAGACGCCATCGAGGACTCCGCAAGTCCCGTCTCTTACAGCGGCAGTATAGCCACAAGTCCCTACGCTGTCTGGCTCAGCGGAAACTCCGAAAGAGCAGGACGCGAGTTTTACGGCCTCATCGATGAGGCCGCCGTATGGAACCGAGCATTGAACACATCTGAAATAAATTGGCTCGTCAACGATGGCGTCGGCCACGCCGTCTGGACGCCGACAGATATCTATGTCGATGACAACGCCCCCGGCGACCCAGCCCCGGGCAATCCCGTCATCAGTGACCCCTGCGAAAATGGAACCTGGGAGCATCCATTCGATTCAATCCAGGAGGCAGTTGACATAGCCGAACCCGTCGCCACGGTAACAGTCCTTAATGGAACTTACACCGGTATCGGCAACCGCAATATCAATTTTTGCGGCAAGGTAATCACCGTTCGCAGCCGCAACGGCCCGGCCAACTGTATCATCGATTGTCAGCAGCTTGGCACAGGGTTTGAATTCTCCTCGGAGGAGATGACCGATTCCGTGGTTGATGGTTTTACCATTATCAATGGCTATTCCAGTGAGGGGGGTGGCGGAGGAATCTACTGTTACCAAAGCTCGCCCACCATCACCAACTGCACCTTCAGCGGAAACTCGGCCACTCAATGGGGCGGCGGGATGGACAACTACAACAACAGCAGCCCGACTGTGACCAACTGCACCTTCAGCGAAAACTCGGCCAACTACGGCGGCGGGATGTGCAACTGCTACTACAGCAGCCCGACTGTAAAGGGCTGCACCTTCAGCGGAAACTCGGCTGAATCGAGCGGTGGCGGGATGCTCAACATCATCAGCAGCAGCCCGACCATAAAGGGCTGCACCTTCAGCGGAAACTCGGCAGGCGTCGGCGGCGCAATATACTGTGACAACGGCAGCCCCTTCATCAGCAATTGCATTATCACCCGTAACACCTCTCTCGGCGAGGCAGGAGGGATAAGTCTTTACTACTGTAGTTTGCCAGTAATCGACAACTGCACAATCAGCCATAATAGCCCGAACGTCATCTGGATATACCAAACCACCGCTGACATTTCCGGAACCGTCAAGGTCGATTCCGAAAACATAATCGGCGACGGCGGCTCTCTCTGGATAGAGCCAGGGTCCACCTTGGAAACCAGTGACTGCAATCTAAGCTGCAACATCGTCGGCATTGGAACAGTCCTGGTTCCGGCCGGCAGAGAGTTTGTTATCGAAAATGAAGCAGTTGTTGACCTCGGCGACCCCAATAACCCCAGCATAAAAGGAACGCTCCAGTGCAATGGCCTGCTGAGAGTAAAGGATTATGGCAATTTGCTGTACACGAATCTCAATGTAGCACGCGCCAGTTTCGAAAACAATGCCGTCATTTCGTATAACAGAATCACCACCACGGCCTCATCCCCATACGGACAATTACTCGTTAAAGATACAGCTTCTATCACCGACAATGAGATCTTAGCTGCTGGCGACCGCTATCTCGACCTCGACCCATCCATATTCGCGGGCGCACTTCAGAACAACCGCATATTCGTTACAATTACAGAAGGCATCAACAAAACACCAGCCGGCCTGTTTGAGCTTCGCGGCTATGACGTCAACTGCCCTTCCCCGCCCTGTCCGCCGGGTATATTCTCGCTCTCGGAGATGCCGGAATTCAGTCTGAGCACGTGGACGATTGACCGGATGGAGCTTGTCGCAGGTGCAAAAGTCACCCTGACCAACCGTGTTGACTTCCAACCCCCTTACAACGAAGGCGGCGAGTATGAAGTCCTTTACGTCAAGGACCTTGTCCTCGGTCCGAATTCCGTCCTCGACACCGCTCTCAATCGACTATACTACAAAACCCTCGACGCACGCCCTACCGCCGAGGTTAAGAATACCTCCTTGTTGGGTTTCTCTCTGGGCAAAATCGATTTTGATGACCCGGAACAGTTTGCTGCGCGCATTATGCATAATAACTTTATTGACCTCGACCCAGCTCCGCCGGACACCACGCGCATCCAGGTCGAACGTGTTGAGGGTCTCTCACCCGACCCAACCGGTATGATGTTGATGCGTAATCTCAGAGACATTGACCCCGCATCTCCAACCTACGGAGACATTATCAACACCCGCGCAAAGTCCCTGTTCGCAGCGTGCACCGAAGAGGAAATTACGATTCGGTTCAAATACCTCTTCACCACCTCTGAACCAGGCGCAGAATTGGTAGTTTATCTGTCGGATGTGCCCGAATTATTACCATACAATGACCCTATGCGCAACTACCATTACATCGAGGTGGCCCGTATTCCGGCCCCGCCTTCCGGTCGGCCCGGCTCAGCAGGCAGCGGACGCTTCGGCGTCTTCCAGAAAACCGTCTCGACCGAGGAGCTGAACTTCAGCGAAGGCACACGCATCGAGGTAGAGCTTATCGAACCCCAGCAGCAGGGCTTCCATTTCTTCTCGGGTATCGATACGACACTGGAATCAGCTCCGCCGCCCGGTGCCTCAGCTTTCCTCGACAGTTGGAGTGCAGAAGTCCACTGTGCCGGCATCTGCCTCGACTTAACCGGCGACAATTTCATCGATGAGATTGACTTCCTGACCGTCATCTGCGGGTGCGGCTGCGCTTCCGAACTGCTTCCGGATGGAACTGGCGACTATGTCTGCTTCGAGGGCCCCTTCGGCAGCGACGGCTATATTGATTCCTACGACGTAGCCGGCTGGGACTGGACGCTCAATTCCGACAACCGCAAAAACCTCTGTGACGGCATCCCTCTTAGTGAAGGTATGGAAACGGCAACTCTCAAGGCCGGAAACCTTAATGCCTCCGGCGGAACATCTCTCCTCGGAAATCCTCCCGGCGACTTCAACGACCTGCTGATAGCCGGCAAAAGGGGCACAAGCGACGGCCCTGGCAAGTTAAAAGACCGCCTCTACGTCTTTGATAGTAACGCCCAATACGTAAGATACCTTTCGCCCGCTTCAGACCGCTCCAATATCAAAATAGTCCGCGACCCCAATGGCCAGCTTTATGAGCTTAACGCCGAATCAGGTGTGCGGCGTCTTGACACATTACACACAACAATCATCCCTCGTGGCCAGACCACCTACGCTAAAGAGCCACGTTACAACAAATCTGCCACGATTTATGTCGGCATTAAGGGCGAAGGCGCAAATGCGGTAGGCCGTCCCATCCTCGATGCCGCCTTCGATGCCAACGGCTATGCCTATGTCGTCCCCGTAGTCGTCAACCCGGATGGCAACGAACCTTACGCCGCAGCAGCCAAACTCCAGTTGCTTTCTTCAGGGTCGCCGCCTTACAACGTAGTCAAACTCTATGATGACCCTCCCCTTCCGGGCGATAACCAGTACCGCAACAACCTGCGAGAAATCGAAATCGATAGTGCCGGCAACCTTTATGTCCTCAATGCACATAGTCTCAACGAAAGCGATGTACTCTTCAGATATAAGCCGAACGGAACAATCGAACGTATCGAGCTGGCCAAACCGGACGTCAACTTGCCTGACCCCATCGGGATGTATATGTCAAATGCCACCGATATGTTGTATCTCGCTTCCGCCCAGTATAACTCGGAAGATTACAGCTCCTCCGTGATACTCGGCTTTTCCACCAGTAAGGGCGGTTCGCGAACCGCCCCTACACGCTCTATCACAATCACAAATATGCAGCTCGCAGCCAGCATTACCGAGGACCCTGTCACCGGCTCACTTTGGGTTGTCGGCTTCAATATGGACGTCCCGGAATACCCCGACCCCACCCAGCCGCCTTTTTACTACCCGCGCCTGGCGAAGGTCCCCCTCGGCAGCAATAACGTCCAGGCGCAATCCCTTTCCGGCGCCCACGACCTGGCGATGCCTTTGTCGGTCCTGTGGACCAAAACCGCCAACTGTGGCGGAGCAGACATCAATAAAAGTAACAGAGTGGACTTCTACGATTTTGCCCTCTTTGCAGGACGTTGGCGAAACTCCAGTTGCGCACCACCAGGTTGGTGCAGCGGAGCCGACCTCAATAATAACAAAACAGTCGAACTGGCCGACCTTGCCGTCATAGCCCAGCACTGGTTACAAACCGGCTGCCTCGATTAAAATTCATTATTCGAAATTCTACACTTGTCCTGCTTGCACTCAGCTTGTTTATACTGAGCGAAGTCGAACCAAGTCGAAGGAGCGAGGGTCGTTTAGCCGTCGCCGGAACGGCGACGTAGTATTTTGCCTGCCGTTCTTGTCCACCGTAGTGTTAACGAAGGCGGATCACGGCAGGTTTTAATGGCGCAGCTATGTAGGGTGTGATATTTCGCACCTATTCATTTCACGAGTGAAAATTTTAATGAAAATGTTAGATTTTTATTGAAAAATAGGCAGAATTTGGTATAATACCAATCTGAACTCGTGTAGTTCACAATAGGCCCGCCATGAGCGGCAAGCACGCCCAGACCCGCACGAAACGGAACAGCAGTTCCAAAGATAGACACAAAAAGGCACAGAATGATACTAATCCCGTGAAATCTGTGTAATCCGTGGTTATAAAATGCTGAACTTAATCTAAAGTGAAAATTCGTGTTTATTCGTGGTTATTCCTTACATTTTTTCTTTGTGTCGGAGCCTGTCCGCCGTAGCTCCTGCCCTACATAGCACGCAGTGCAGCGGAGGGTTGGCGAAGGCGGATGGCTTTGTGGCTATGAGGTAATCGGTGTAACCGCGTCCTGAACTTGCTTACAATGAGCTTGTCGAAGTGTCGAAGGAATCGGTGTCCAATTTTTTTGGTTGTGGCCAAAGGCCGCGCCGTTAATCTAATTGGTGAAAATTCGTGTTTATTCGTGGTTATTCCTTACATTTTTTCTTTGTGTCGGAGCCTGTCCGCCGTCTTGTCCGGCGTAGCGTAAGCGAAGTCGGAAGCTTTTGTGAAGGCGGATGGCTTTGTGGCTATGAGGTATTTATGCAAAACAAACCCAATTTCCGCAGCAACAAAATGAACACAACCTTCTTATTAACAAAGGATTATGAACAAATAACTATGAACAATGAACCAAAAAAACAAACCCAATCAAACCCAAACAAACTCGAAGCGCGTAGGGTGGGGTCTTTACCCCACCAATTCTTCTGAAAAATCCTTGCATTTTAAGGATGGATTTGATAACTTATGACTACAGCAAGAGATAGCCATATTATCAAGGAGGATAGTGGCACGGCCATCTTGGCCGTGTTTTCACGGGCTGGAAGCCCGTGCCACAGCGAGTTTGAAAAAAGGTTATTAAGACACGAATTTACACGGATTAAAAAAGAAAATATAAGTCAGTGTAATCTGTGAAATCTGTGGTTAAAAAGGCAAACTTTTTAGGAGGTGAAATTATGAAAGAGCATTTAATCCTCGTATTGGCAATGGTGGCTTTATTGGTAGCCACCGCTACAGGTGGAACATACAGCGGCGGGACAGGTGAGCCGAACGACCCATATAGAATCGCAACGGCAGAAGACCTGAACGACATCGGCAAATATGAAGAAGACTGGGACAAACACTTTATCCTCACCAACGATGTCAACCTCGCAGAATACACCGGCACACAGTTCAATATTATTGGCAGGTGGACAGATTGGGATGACCCGAACAATAAACCTTTTACCGGCATCTTTGATGGCAACGACAATAGAATATGGAATTTTACCTGGACTTCTGGCGTCAGAGATGGTATTGGCCTGTTTAGATATGTAGGCTACTATGCCCAAATAAAGAATCTGGGGATGGAAAATGCTAATGTCGACGTCGGAACTATCTGGCGGGTCGGTGGGCTGGTCGCAATAAATTGGGGCGGCAAGATAACCAACTGCTATTCCACAGGCAGCATTTCGGGAGATGGTTATGTTGGTGGACTCGTCGGAGAGAACTACGGTGTAATAAGCGATTGTTACTCAACTTGTGACGTTTCAGGGGGTCAAGTCAGTGGGCTTGTAGGAGGCAACTGGGGTACGATAATCAATTGCTACTCAACAGGTAGCATTACAGGAAGCGGGGGTAACGGTGGTCTGGTGGGATACAATGGAGCTGGTGCGATAACCAACTGCTATTCGACCGGCTCGGTCAGTGGCCAGGGGGGAGTCGCCGGGCTGGTGGCAGAAAATTTTGCTGGTACGATAACCAACTGCTATTCTAGAGGCAACATTTCAGGATTGGATACTGTCGGCGGTTTGGTTGGGGGCAATTCATTGGGCACGATAACCGACTGCTACTCGACAGGCAGCGTTTCAGGAGAAACACAAGTCGGCGGAATGGTGGGATACGATTATTCCGGCAAGATAACGGCTTCGTTCTGGGATGTCCAAACTTCCGGCCAGGATAATAGCGCTGGCGGGACACCTAAGACCACTGCCGAAATGAAAACAATGAGCACCTTTACAGATGCCGGCTGGGACTTTGTCGAAATCTGGGGCATCGGCGAAAATCAGACATATCCATTCCTGCGGTTTGCTCCGGCTGGTGATTTTAACTATGACAAAAAGGTTGACCTTTTTGACCTTGCGATTCTCGCCTCGCACTGGCTCGAAGAGAAGTGAAGGGTATCAGGGTATCAGAATATCGGGGAGCAAGTTATCAGGATAACAGGGTATCGGGAGGTGAGTTGATTAGAGAATTAGCGAATTAAGAGAGATTCTTCACTCCTTCGACTTTGCTCAGGACAGGTTTTCACGAATTTGCACCAATTTATTATTCGTTTTTTATTTGTGTCCATTAGTGTTAATTCGTGGTTAATTTTTTCTCAGCGGCCTCTGCGGTTTGTGATAAATTCGGGCTAATCACACTAAGGCCTTTTCGAAGTCCTGCACCTTTGGTGGTTTTTTGCCTTTGCTCGGGATAATTTTATGCCCTTCTTCTTCCAGATGTGCGGCCTGGGCTTTAACACCGCCGGGAAGCTTTGGATTTAGCCCGCCATCGGCACTTAGCACTCGCCAGTAAGGTGTTATTTGACTTTTGCCGTTTCGCAAATCCTCTTCGGCTGTCTCATCAGCGATACGAATAAAAATGCCCGTGGTAAGCGGACAGGTCGAATCGGCCTTAAAATCCTTTGCAAGCTGTTGCCGGATTTGTGTTACGGTGATAAGGTTACCTTTTTTTACTTTGCGAATAAGAGAATCGACAAGAAGAGGCGTCGGCACAAGCACCCTTCTGCCGCCGAATCTTTTTTCCCAACTCGCAGGACCGCTGACTACTTTTGGCAGACCTGCCGGCGGATTTTCCAATTTCTCCCGCCAGCTCTTGCGAGATTTGAATTTGTCGCTCATATTTATTCCCCTCTACACCAAGCTAAGAACTCAAAACTAAGAACTAAAAAATGATTTCAGATACTCGATGCTCTTTCGGGCAATGGTTTGCGGGTCGGGGTCGTATTTAAAAACTTCCACCGAGAGCCACTTATCATACCCGATATCTTTTATCGCCTTTGCGACGGGGCCGTAATCCACATCCCCCATTCCAGGGCCGTAAAGATTGGGGTCGTTGACGTGGAAGTGGCCGATGTCTTCGGCCCGGACCGAGCGAATAATATCAGAGACAGACATCGGCTCTGAGCACATTGCCTTGACATCGAGATGAATCTTCAGATTTGGATGATTGATTTGCCGAACCATTTTCATTCCTTCCGAGACCGTATTAATAAAATCGGTCTCGGCAGGCGACAACGGCTCAAGGCACACAGTAACACCCAACTTGCCCGCCTTATCGAGAACCGAACTCAATAGCTCGACTGCCCTTTTCCAGGCGCCTTCTCTGGTTTGGCCGGGAGGGATACTGCGCTGCTTAGGTGAGCCGAGCACCATCACTTTGCCGCCCAGGTCGCTGCACAAATCCAGCAGGGTTGAAAAATAATCTCTGGTCTTTTGCCAGACGGCATCATCCGATGTAGTTATGTGCAGGCCGCTCGGCCCGACTAACAGCCAGTGCAGGCCGACCGTTTCGAGACCGTGGTCTTTGATGGTTTGGCGGACCTGTTTTCTCTGCCGGCTGGTAACATCCTTTGCTGAGCGCGCCAGAGTAAAAGGCGCTATCTCAATACCATCATAACCCAGACGTTTCGCCGCCGCACAGACTTCGGCCATCGTCCGGCCTTCAAACATTTCATTGCACAGGGCAAATTTCATCAGACCTTATCTGGAATCACGTACGGCTCGCGGTAGTTCCGCTTGACTAACATATTCGCCATGTCAGCCGACTGGCCGACGAAACTCTCTTTCTTGACATCCATCGTCAGCATCGGGCCGATAGTTGCAGGCGTCTTACCCAGGTCAACGTTGTTGGCCGCCAGATGGCTTAAGAATCGCTCGAAGGAATCGGTCAGCTCACTGTTGTCTTTAATCATTTCCTTTATTTCTTCGGTGGATTTTTTCTGACCGAGCCGATAGGAAATGTTGCCCATATGACAAAGCGCACTGGAGAAGTGTCCTTCTTCGATGTCGGCGTTAAGGTCGCTTACCTTGCGACTTCGCACGGCATCAATGAAGTTCTGGTGATGTCTGCCGCCGCCCTCGCCTTTGAATTGCTTGATCTTGTTGCCGTCTTTATCGTATGTCCAGCCGCCGCCGTCTCCGCCGGCGAAGTAACCGTTCTCACATTGAACCACCACGCCGATTTGAGTTACCTTTCGATAGACATCCATCCCTGTCTCGCCCGCCTTGCGAGGCAGACCCCTGACCTCAAAAATCAACGGGGCTGGTTTATAGTCATAAAAGGCGATTTGCGTGTTTGCGGTCTCGGCATCGTCATCGTATCCGAACCTGCCACCGATGCCTATCACC
>Ga0315295_10003049_pt1 | contig 14240 bp, 13 predicted proteins | sample YL17G14_0_MG_FD_204453 | JGI IMG/M metagenome (GOLD analysis project Ga0315295, IMG submission 204453) | Sediment microbial communities from Yellowstone Lake, YNP, Wyoming, USA - YL17G14_0 | ecosystem: Environmental > Aquatic > Freshwater > Lake > Sediment | place: USA: Wyoming | collected...
GTTCCTTATCTCCCTGCAGTGGTGGCACCTGACTAACTTCTCCGAGCATTCGGGGCACGGGAATTCCGAGAATTCCTTTGTGAGCCTTCCGCATGTTGAGCATCTTTTCATTTGTTCACCTAAAAAGTGGTAATGAAGATGGTGGGATAAGTTTTTAACCCTGCTTTTTGCGCCTTCGTGAGGGGGGCGGCTCTGGCTGCGGCTCCTCCTTTGCTTTCTCAGCCAGCTCGACCAGGTTTTCCATCAGCATTATCACGGTCAGCGGGCCCACGCCTCCAGGAACCGGGGTTACGCTCGCCTTCCTGCTCACTGGGTCGAAATCCACGTCGCCCACAATCTTTCCCGCGAGCTTGGTGGTCCCAACATCTATGATGTTCGCCCCCCCCTTAACCATGTCAGACTTTATGAGGTAGGGGCTGCCTACCGCGACCACGAGCAAATCCGCGCGGCGGGTGTGCTCTGCGAGGTTCTTTGTTTTGCTGTGGCAGATGGTTACTGTCGCATTCCTGTTCGTGAGAAGATAGGAGATGGGCTTTCCCACCATGTTGCTCCTTCCGACTACTACGGCTTCCATTCCGGAAAGCGGGATTTTGTAATAGTCTATCAAGCGCATTATGCCCTTGGGGGTTGCTGAGGCGACTGTTGGGCTTCCCTGCGCCAGTTTTCCCAAATTCAACGGATGGAGGCCATCCGCATCCTTTTTCGCATTTATTGCGGAGATTATCTTCAGGGAATCTATCTGCTTTGGGAGCGGCATCTGCACTATGAAGCCGTGCACGGATTTGTCGGAGTTTAGTTTTGAGACGAGCGTGAGCAGCTCCTCTTCCGTGGTGCTCTCTGTGAGGTGGTGCAGCCTCCCCTTAATCCCAATATCCCCCGCCTTGTTCAGCTTTTTTTCCACATAGGTGCGGGAGGCTGGGTCGTCCCCCACCATAACTATATCCAATCCTGGGGCGAAGCCGAGCTTTTCCACTCTTTTTTTCAGCTCCTCCTCTATTTCCGCAGCGAGCGCCTTTCCGCTTAATATCATTTCATCATCCTAGTGCATGTATTCCTTGTATACCGGATACTTGGAACAGAGGGCTTTTACCTCTTCCTTTATGGACGCGAGCGCCGCATCTTCGGTTCTCTTGTGCAAAGCCTTCATCAGCAATGCGGCTACCTCTTTTATCTCGCTTTCCTTCATCCCGCGGGTGGTCATGGCGGGCGTTCCCAGCCTTATGCCGCTTGCGACGAACGGCTTCTGCGTATCATATGGGATTGTGTTTTTGTTGCAGATGATGCCCGCCTTCTCTAAAGCGATTTGCGCCTCCTTGCCCGTGATTCCCATCGCGGTCAGGTCCACAAGGACCATGTGGTTGTCCGTGCCTCCGGAGACCAGGCGAAGGCCCTGCGCCTGCAATTCCTGCGCGAGAACTTTCGCATTTTTTACTATTTGGTGCGCGTAGTCGCTGAAATCCTTCTGCATCGCGTTGTGGAAGCAAACGGCCTTTGCCGCGGTCACGTGGTCGAGCGGGCCGCCCTGCGCGCCGGGGAATACGGATTTGTCTATCATCTGCGCAAATTCCGCCTTGCACATTATGATTGCGCCCCTAGGGCCGCGGAGGGTTTTGTGCGTGGTGGTCGTTATCACATCCGCATATTTTGCGGGCGAGGGATGGGCGCCTCCTGCAATGAGGCCCGCGATGTGGGCGATGTCCGCAAGAAGGTAGGCGCCGCACGCGTCCGCGACTTCGCGGAATTTGTCGAAATGGACTGTGCGGGGATATGCAGTGTAACCACAAATTATGAGCTTGGGCTTGTGCTCCACCGCCTGTTTTTTTATGACGTCGAAATCCAGCATTTCCGTTTTCTTGTCCACCGCGTAGCTGACTACCTTGTAGGTTTTTCCGGAAAAGTTCACGGGCGAGCCGTGGGTTAGGTGGCCTCCCTGGGAAAGCTCCATCCCCATTATGGTTTCCCCTGCGGGAACCAAGGCGGAGTATGCGCAGTAGTTTGCCGTGGAGCCGGAGTGCGGCTGCACGTTCGCGTGGTCCACCCCGAAGAGCTTTTTCGCCCTTTCTATCGCAAGAGTCTCCACCTGGTCTATGAATTCGTTTCCTGCGTAGTAGCGTTTTCCTGGATAACCTTCGGAATATTTGTTCGTCAGCACGGAGCCGGTCGCCTCAAGCACCTCCGGCGGCGTGTAGTTCTCGGAAGCGATGAGGTCTATGCAGTCCTGCTGCCTCTGCGCTTCCTTGCGCACCAATGAGTAAATCTCCGGGTCTTTTTCCTTCAAGGACATGGAACCACAAGCGGATTTCTCACCAATGCTTTAAAATAATTCCATCCAAAGGGAATGCATGGCTTATTGGGATGACGCTTTCAACTATCTAGTGGACCTGCCCGGCGGGCACATGACGCTGGCGGCGGTTGTTTTCGTGGTTTCCGCATTCGTGCTATATTATGCGGCGATGACAATCATTGCCATTTTCAAGAAGCTGAGCGCAAAGACGAAGACCACGCTGGACGACATACTGGCGGACAGGGTTAGGAGGCCCCTGAAACTCCTTTCGGTGGTGCTTGCGCTCTTCATTGCGTCGCAGGTCGCATACCCAGATGTGACAATATGGGGCCATTCCAGCTTTGAGGTATTCAAGGTCCTGATAATGTTTTCCGTGGTCGTGCTCATAGACGGCATAATCGACGGGTTGATTGCATGGTACGGAAAGGAGATGGCACCAAAAACCTCGAGCAAGTTTGATGACGAGATATTCCCGCTTTTCAGGAAGATTGCGCGCGTGCTGGTGTATACTATTGGATTATTGATAATATTGAGCGACCTCGGCGTGGAGATTGCGCCCCTTATTGCCGGGTTGGGGATTGCAGGGTTGGCGGTTGCGCTCGCGCTGCAGGACACCCTGGGGAACTTCTTCTCCGGCATCTATATGCTCGCGGACAAGCCCATCCGCCCGAACGATTACATCAAATTGGAGAACGGGGTGGAGGGGACGGTCGTGGAGGTGGGCTGGAGGAGCACCAAAATCCTCACTTTAGATAATAATTATGTGTTTGTGCCCAACTCGAAGGTTGCCCAGAGCACGATTACCAATTACTATAGCCCGGAGGAGAAGATGGGCTACGTGATGGAGTTCTCCGCAAGCTATGATGATGAGCCGGAGAAGGTGGTTGAGGCATTGCTGGAAGCGGCGAAGGAGGTGGAGAAGAGGACCGGGAAGACTATGGGCTCGGACAAGTTTCCCTGGGCCAGGCCGGACACATTCGGGGAAAGCGCCATTACGTATAAGGTCGGGGTGCAGGTTGTAACCTATACCGACAGGTTCCCGGTGAAGGGAGAGATGATAAAGGAAGTGTACAAGCAATTCAAGGCGCGCGGAATAACGATTCCTTTCCCGACGAGGATTGTGTTTTTGAAAGATGAGGCTGGCGGGAAAAAGGAAATAAAAATAAGGAAGGGGCGAGTGAATTAGCTCTCGTCCCCTGCTTTCTTGAACAATTTAACTATTTTTGTCTTTATGGTGGTCGGGATGGGAACTGCCATCTCCACGAACTCTACGACCAGCTCCTCCTTGTTCTCGTCCACCTTGGTCACGCGGGCCTTTTCCCCCTTGAACGGGCCGCTCCTTATCTCCACTATGTCCCCGACCTCCACGGTCATGGATGCCGGCTTCTCAACCGTGACCATCTTCTGTATCTCATCTATGGTGATGTTCTTCTTGAGCATCCCCTTCACGTGGCGGGTGTTGTGCGCCAGTTTTGCCGCATCCTCGTCGCTGTTAACTTCCACGAACACATAACCCTTCACGTTCTCGGGCACGAGCAGGGAATAGACCGCAAGTTTCTGCACCCTTGCCTTCTTCTCTAGCATCTGCGAGACAATCTTTTCCTGCCCAGTTGTGACCCTGAATATGTATATCAATCAAACCACCTAGATTATGGAGAATATCCCGAAAAGCACCAGACCGGTGAACCCGATTACGAGTATGCCGAGGCCCGCTATCTTCATTATCTCCTCAAGCTCCCTTCTGCTCGGCTTCTTGGCGATGTGCAATATCCTCAATGAGCGGTCTATGAATTCCTTCATGCCTTCACCCAATTACTTCCAAATCTATGTCCTCTGTCGGGCTCGCGTGCTCGCTCTCTATGGTGTACTTGGGGAACTTCACTCCCCCCAGCACGCAGAGAACCTTTATGGACGCTTTCTGCATGTTCGGCTCAATCCTCGAGCCCCAGATTATGTGGGCGCTCGGGTGTATCCTCTTGCTCGTCTCGGAGACGATGAGCTCCGCCTCCCTGAGTGTCATGTCCTCTCCGCCTATAACATTTATCAAAGCGCGGTTTGCGGTTGAGATGTCCGAATCCAGCAGCGGCGAGTTCAGCGCGGTTTCTATGGCTATTGTGGAGCGCTCCTCGCTCTTCGCGTCAACGGACGCCTCGCCCAATCCAATCACTGCGTAGCCCGCGCCGCTGAGGATTGTGCGCAGGTCCGCGAAGTCCACGTTCACCAGGCCGGATTTTGTTATAAGTTCCGCGATTCCTTTTACTGAGCCGGCCAGCACCTCGTCGCAGACTTTGAACGCGGTGTTGAGCGGAAGGTCCGGGGCGATTGTGAGCAGCTTGTTGTTCCTGATTACTATGAGCGTATCCGTGCTCTTGCGCAGGGCCTCCAGGCCCGCGAGCGCGTTCTCCATCCTTACCCTCCCTTCGGAAGTGAATGGAAGTGTTACGACCGCGATGGTGAGGGCGCCCATCTTCTTCGCCTCCTCGGCGATTATCGGCGCGCTTCCCGTGCCCGTGCCGCCTCCAAGGCCGCAGGTGATGAAGACCATGTTCGCGTCCTTCATGGCCTCCTTCAGCTCGTTGAGGCTCTCCTTTGCGGCGCTCGCCCCTATTTCTGGGTTGCTTCCTGCGCCCCTTCCCTTTGTGAGCTGCTTGCCTATGAGTATCTTCTTGTTCGCGCGTATCTTGAGCAGGTGGCGCGCGTCTGTGTTCGCGCCTATGAGGGTGACGCCCTCCACGCCGAGCTCGAATAATCTGTCTATGGTGTTGGTTCCGCTGCCGCCCGCCCCGATAACATAGACGTGTGGCTTGGATTCCTCTATGAACCTCATTATCTCCTCGTCTTCCTTGGAGACGGGGCCGTTTGCGAGTTCCTTTATCTTGTCCTCAATTGTCACATGGCACACCCTAGAGCTAGTAGTGAAAGAATACTTGTTTGCAAAGATTTTAAATAATGCATTAGCCGTAATATATTCAATCTTATTAGCCCTCATAGTCTAGCCTGGATAGGACGCAAGCCTGCGGAGCTTGGAACCGGGGTTCAAATCCCCGTGAGGGCGTTCGCCACTCAGCCCGATATATGGGCTGCGTGGCGAAGGGAAGAATTTCTTTTGGTTTCCGAATACTTTAAAAAAATGTGTCCATAAATATTTGCGTATGTGTGCTGAATCTATAGTTCCAGTGGAGAAGCCGAAGTTCCGGACCCCGCATGACGGGCCGCAGAAGCCCGTGCATACTTTCGGGCTCCGCTTGCACCCTGAAGAGGTGAAGCGCGTGGACGCCTTCAGGTCCGCTTTCCCGGAAGGGGGCAGGATGCGCAATCTCATCGAGGAGGCGCTCGCAAAAGGAAAGGAGGGGAAACCCGAGGGCATATCCGACCGCGAATATTTCGAGGTGCTGGGAAGGATGCTCGGAGAGAGGGAGGTCCTGGACCTTAATATAGTCCGCAGGATTCTGTCCATGCCGCCCTGGGTCCAGGGTGACGCGTTCAGGGTGGCGCTTGAAAGGAAGGAAAGGGACCGCCAGCCTTACTCCCTGCAGGAATTCAGCGGAGACCTGATAAGGGACGGGACCGAGAACGTGCCCGGGGAAAAGGAGGAGCAGGTTATGCAGGCAGCGAGGAGGCATGTGCAGGCGGCGCAGATGGAGGGGAAGATATTGCGCAGCGGGTCCGGGCTGGTTCATAATTTCGAGAGGAAGCTCGGCGATGCCGGGCCTGAGCTGGTGAACCTCTTTTATTACGGGCAGGACTCCGTGCAAAGCATATTGGATACCTCCCTGGGGATGAGGGATTTCCTTATGCCTTCCACGGCGGTAAGGGAATGGCTGATGGAGGTAGCAACGCACGTATCCTCATTCAAGCCGGAGCACAGGTTGCGTGTATTAGGGGCCTTTGCCGAGGACCTGAAGAAAACGGGGCATGACCTCGCCAATATGGACAAGGCAATGGTGGAGAAGATGATAGGGGAAATCCGGCTGGTCTATTCGCTGCACGGGGCCAACCTTCTCTAGCTAATGTTTATAATTGCTAACGAAGATTTCGGCGCATGGGAAAAGTGGTAGGAAGGAGCCTTAACCAGCAGAAGGTCATTACCTATCTCAAACTGGCTGAGAGGAGCGAGGGGCTCTGGAACTCCATCCTTGTATTCTTGGGGGCGCTTTCTCTGCTTTCCGCCATCCCTTTCTATCCGCTGCCTTTCGCGTTTTTCATCGCGTTGGTTGCGGGCGCAATAGCGTTCAGGTATCCTGCGTTCGGAGTCCTTCTTGGGTTTGTGGCGGTCCTTCCTTCGCTTGCGTACCAATCCACTATTTTAGGGTGGCTGGGCTCCCTGCTTCTCGCAATAGTTCTTTTTGAGATGTTTGACAACTGGGGCGTGATTGCGCTGCTGGAAATAGTCTGCCTCGCGCCCTTCGCGGCTTTTCCCCTCTCCCTTTTCTCCGGCTTCATCTATCTATTATTGATATGGGGAAGCCTGCATTTCGGCTCAAAGAAGAGCCAGATAATTTCCGTGACCGCTGTCCTGCTGATATTGCTGCTTTCGTCCATCTGGCTTGTGGACAACAGCGCATATTTCCCGATTACGAAGAGCCTTTATGAGCCTGGAGTGGACGCGCTCACAGTAGACAAGCCCGCGGTCGGGATGGGAGAGATGTTCGGCGCGGTGGCCCCTGCGCTTGGCAACGCATTCAATCTGGTCGCGGCAAAGGACATTTTCCCTGCCCTGGGGAAAATCTGGGACAACTTCATGCGCCTCATCTTCATGGACTTCGGCTTCTTCCAGATTGCGGCCTGGGCTATTGTGCTCTACCTTGTGGGCTGGATTCCCGGGAACACGAAAAATAAAAGGGCGCAGACCATCGCCGCTGCCGCAATCCTGGCGGTGCCTGTTTTGTATTTCCTCATGAGCCTCGTGCTCAGGTTTTCCTTCCAGCCTGTGATGCTCTTCTATGCGTTTGCATCCTTTGCGGTTGTGGCGGCGATGGATTTCGCGGGGCTGAAGATTTCCAGGGAAAAGGAATTGCGCGCAGAGGAAATGATGAAGAGCTATGGAAAGCTTGGCATAGAAGATCTTCGTCTTGGAGCGGGCGAACAGAGCCTGGACGATGTCGGCGGCTATGAGGATGTGAAAAAGGAACTGCGTAATTCCATAATGGTTCCGCTGCAGGAGAAGGAGCTTGCGGAGGCGTACGGGCTTAAGCCTCCTTCAGGAATTCTTCTTTTTGGCCCGCCGGGCACTGGAAAAACAATGATGATGAGGGCGCTCGCAAAGGAGCTTGGATACGGATTATACTATGTCAAGACTTCTGAAATTTTGAGCATGTGGTATGGGGAAAGCGAGAAGAATGTGACCGAGGTTTTCGCGAACGCAAGGAAGAAGGGGCCTGCGATAATATTTTTCGATGAGATCGATGCGATAGGGAAGAAGAGGACTTCCGACACGATGGATGAGGTCGGGCCGCGCGTGCTCAGTGCGCTTCTGCAGGAGATGGACGGCTACAAAGGGAAGGGGAAGCCGGTGATTGTTGTGGGAGCCACCAATGTCCCGAACAAACTGGACCTTGCGCTAATGAGGCCGGGGAGGTTTGACAAGATAATCTATATGCACCTTCCGGATTACGAGGCGAGAAAAGCCATCTTCAAGGTTCATCTTTCCAAGATACCGACTGCGCCTGATGTGAATGTGGAATTTCTTGCGAAGAAGACCGAGAGGTATTCTGGAGCAGACATAAAGAACGTGGTGACGGAAGCGCTGAACGCGGCGGCGCAGGAGGCGCTTGCGCAGAAGAAGATTGTGCCCGTGAGCATGGCAGAACTGCTTAAAGTTCTGGATTACACCAAGCCGAGCACAACCTTTGCGCAGTTGGAGGATTATGATGAATTCAAAGTGGACTTCGAGCGCTCCATAGCAAAGGAAACAAAGCCAGTGGAGAAGGCGGAGAAGAAGCTCACCTGGGACGATGTCGCTGACCTGGAGGATGTGAAGGGCGCGTTCAGGGAGGCGATTGAGATTCCCCTCCTCCATCCTGAACTGATGGAGCAGTACAAGGTGCGGCCGAGCCGCGGGATATTGATGTTCGGGCCTCCGGGATGCGGAAAGACGCTCGTTGTGAAGGCGGCTGCGGACGAGATGGATATAACCTTTTTGAGCGTGAGCGGCGCGCAGCTGATGAAGCAGGGCGCCGCGAATGCGGTGGGCGTAATTAAGGATACGTTCAACCGTGCGCGCGAGAATACCCCTGCGGTTGTTTTTGTGGACGAGATCGAAACTGTTGCACCTGCGCGCGGCATGGGAAGGAGCGACATAATCGGGCAATTCCTTACGGAAATGGACGGGCTGAAGGAGCTGAAAGGAGTGGTGGTTGTCGGGGCCACAAACAAGCCCGCGCTGCTGGATGCGGCAATACTCAGGCCCGGAAGGTTTGACAAGATATTCTATGTGCATCCCCCGGATTTGAAGGGGAGGGTGCAGCTCTTCAAGATACACTTTGGAGAGTTCGCGGCTGGATTGGATTTGGAGAAACTGGCGAGGCTTTCGGACGGATTCTCCGGAGCGGACATAGCGGCGCTGGCGCAGCAGGTGAAGATGTACATGGTGAGGGAGAGGATTGCTGGAAGGGAGCCGAAACTGGACAACGACAGGGTTTTCCACATGCTCTCGATGAGGAGGCCCTCCATAACGCGCGAGGCGCTGATGGAATACGAATCATTCCTGAGTGAATACGGAGAAAGGCATTAGAGCGGTTTTACTGCGATTACCCCAACCCTTGTTTTGTAGAATCTGTAATTAGCCCTCATGAGGGCTTTTTCTGTCTTTGTGCCCCTTTGAGAGACAACCTCTTCCAGGTTGCTGTCCGGGTTCATTGGACTGGTTATTGTGACCGCAAACTGGAGTTCCCTTGCGCGGCCTTCTATCTCGCGGTGGTCTATAAGCAGTTCGCGCAATCCTTTTCCCTCGTATGGGAGCAGGACCGCGTCATCTTCCAGGAAAATGGCGTTTGTGTAGCCGCTTTCCAATTCCAGATTAGAAGGGTTGTATGCCGCGCCCCAGCCTAGGCCCACTGCCACGAGCATCCTTCCAACATACGCCCCGTAGCTCATGTCCCTCTTCAGGACTTCGCGCACTTCCTCCACCGTTACCGCGAAGAGGCATTTCCTCATTATGTTTGTTACTTCCTCCGCATCCTCGGCCTTGAGGCGCTTTATTTCCGCCTCCTCGATGTCTATGGGGGAGCGCATCCTGTGCTTGGGTGCGGCCTTCTCCTCCTTCTCATCATGCAGGGAGGCGCTCTTGAAGTCGCTCATATGGAAGAATAAGGGCGGGAAGGGATTTTAATCCCTTGCAGGAATGGGTCACATCAAACGGACATTGCAGGCCGGGCACTGGGTAAACAATGCGTCCATCTCATATCCGCACCTCGGGCATCTCCACACTGTTTTTTTCGCCCGGTTTATTTCCGCCTCGAAATTGTAGCCGCACCTCGGGCAGATTTTCGCATCCAGCTCGCACATCTCCCCGCACTTGGGGCACTTCTTCCTGAACATGGTCTTTATGCGCACCCCGCACTGGTAGCAGCGCTCCATGTCCAGGGTGACCTTTGAGCCGCAGTTCGGGCACTTGTAATCCTTGTCCGCGAGGGTGCTCTTCCTCTTTTTCAGCGCCTCCCCGAAGGCGTCTAGAAGTCCCATCTATACACCATCAAAGCGAACGGAAGCAGGAACAGTATGAACATCCCAGGGCACATGGGCTTGGAGCTGCCGGAACTTCCGGTTCCCGCGCTTCCTGTTCCGGTGCCGCCTGTATCCGTGCCTCCTGTCCCTGTCCCGGTGTCAACCTCCCCTGGCTCGACTTCTTCAACGCTGGCGCCGCCAAGGCATTGGGATGACATCGCGGAATTCAACGCCGCGAGGCTAGGGGCATAGTTGCCGTTCCTTATCTCTGCCTTGAGCCCGTCTATCTGAGTGCGGACCGAACCGGAGTTGCAACCCCTCTGTGTGGCGGTCTGCTCCGCGCTAGCCACTTCCGCGAGCGCGGCTGAGCATGCGGGCGCATTTTCATTTATGTCATTCAGGGTGTTTATCGCGTTCTCTATGAGTATGCGGGCCGCGTCGACCTGGCACTCCTTCTGGAGGGCTTCGGAACGGGCCTCCAGTCCGGTAACGGATGCGTAGTCATCCTTGAGCTTGCAGCAAAGGGATTCATCCGGGTTGCAGAAGTTGTGGGTGCCCGCCTCGGCAAAAAGCGTGCTGTAGGTTGCGGTCTTGTTGTCCACTATCCTCTCCTTCTCTGTGCGCTGGTGGTTGAGGCTTATCTCCATGTCAGCTTCGTAGCTTGTGGAGCCCCTCTCCATGGTCGCGCGTATAACCTCTAAGGATTCCGTCTTGTCGCCCATCCCTCCGAGGTAAAGGGGAAGGAACACTATGCACTCCTTCCCGTATTGAAGGACGGTGCAGTCATATATCTGGGTCCATCCTCCAGTGGTGGCGTTCTTATAATAGAAGAGGGCATGGGTGGACTCCCCAAAGGGATTCGGGGTCCAAACCTTCACCGTCACCCAGGTGGGCTCCTTTCCCCCCTGGTTGCAGTTTGTCACAAGGATGGTCTGGTCCCCGTCCTGGGACTCCACCCTCCTTATGTATATGTCCTCGAATTCGGCCGAGAAAAGAAGGCCCAAAACCAGCAAACCAAAGACGATGGAATAGATTTTCATGAAGTGAATTTGCAGGAAGCATTTATATATATTACAGAAGAAGGCTGGGCATGCGTGAACCTCATCGGTGGGGATGCAGGTTTGGCCCTGCACTGCCAGTGCCAGCAATACCGATGAGGTTCAGTGGTTTGCTGTTCGCGTTCGTTCTGCTAAGCTTGGCCTTTGCAGCCACCCCTCCCCCGCAGGTTTCGCTGCCGAGCCTCGACCCGGCTGAAAATCCGGGTTTCATTGGCGCGATAGTGCTGCTTTCCATAGGTTTCGTGGCTATTGCATATGCGGTTTCCACTTCGATACAGAACCCTTCGGCCATAGCCTGGAGCAAGGATATGCTCAGGGAAACTATAGTTGGGGTAATCATAATAGTGATAGTCTACGGTGCGGTGGTCACGGCCAATTCACTGATAAGCGGCATAACTGGCCATGACAATGCGGTGGAGCTGGGCGACGCCTCGCTCGCGGGCGTGCTGAGTGACCTAAAGATAGTATATGGGAAGATAGGGGAGGCATACTTCTCCGTGGCGGCCCAGCAAGGGACAAGCATAAGCGTGACGTTCGGCCTTCCGCCAATGAAGTTCTTCTTCATGCAGCCCGCGATATACTACGCAAGGGACATGATGCCATATTATGGGATGATGTCCGTGCTACAATCTCTCAACCAGGCGGGCTTCCAGATTTCAGCGCAGATACTGAGCTTCAACATGGTGAAAGTCTTCCTGCAATATATCGCGGCGGTCGTGCCGCAGTTCCTCCTGCCGATAGGGATGGTGCTCAGGGTTTTCCCATTCACAAAAAAGGCAGGGGACACCGTCCTTGCGCTGAGCCTGGGGGCGCTTTTCATGTTTCCCGCCTCACTGATCGTGGTGAATGAGATATACCTGCTTTCGGACATGCCACATGTCCAAGCCGCGAAGTCGGAGAATTTCGCGGACAACATGGACGAGACGCTGTTCGGGGACACAGGAGACCTTCTGGTGAGGGGGGTGTGCGAGAGCACGGCGGCGAAGATAATATTCGGTTTCGGGGAGCTGTTCTGGGGGCTCGTTTATGCGATAATAATGCTCCTGCTCCAGAACTATGACTTTTTCGGAAACTTCAACACTTTCGTGAGCAACATATGGCCCTGGATAATATATGCCTTGCAAACCTTCTACGCCGCGATGCTCACCGGCATAGCCGAGTCGATGAGCTCAGAACAGGCATACGACAAGACCATACTGCCAATCGCGAGCATCCTGCTGCCTGCGGTAAGCGAGATAACGATGTTCTCGGCAATCAGCCTCGTGGTCATAGCGATGATAACCTACACGGGCACGAAGGCCATCTCCACCGCCCTGGGAGGCGAGTATTCCTTCTACGGGCTCTCGAGGCTGATGTGATGAGGCGTGCATTTTTCATTCTCCTGGCGCTTTCGGCCGTTTGGGCAGGGTGCGGCATAACCGATGAGGAGGCGAACATAGCGTTCGCGGATGCGATGCCCATCATTCTGGCGGCTATCCTGCTCTCGGTTTCACTGGCGGCGCTGGCATACATGGCTGGCAGCTTCATGAGGGACCCGAAGCTCCTGGTGTTCAGCAAGGACCAGCTTTTCCATACATTCGTCTCGGTGCTGCTGGTGATATCCATCCAGGGCATATTCTATTTCATGTGCATGTTCGCAAGCCAGGCCGTGGGAGGGGTGGACATGCACAGCGCCTCGCTCAACTACCTGCGCGAGCTCAGGGTGGACGGAGGGCAGATGCTTACCCAGATAATGAAGAGGTCCATAGAATACAAATTCGATGCAGTGTATTTCCTTGGGTACCAGGTCCCGTTTATTGGCGGAGAGACCTTCTGGATGGACGCGCACAACAACGCTTACGCCCGGCACCTGGAGATACTTTTCGACATAGTGATGGTAGGGTACGTAAGCTCGGGCGTGCAATACTACATAATATTAATGATGCCGCAGCTTGCGCTCGGGGTCATGGTGCCCCTTGGGCTTTTGCTCAGGTGCATACCCAAGGTAAGGGATTCGGGCAACATGCTCCTTGCGGTTGCGCTTGCGGTATATGTGGTTTTCCCGTTCACATACACCGTCCATTCAAGCATGATGGAAACGGATGTGCCTTGGTATTCAGGCCAGCCGGATGATACCGGGGTTTCGTTTGAGGATGCGGCCAAGTATGTGTTCCAGACCGTGTTCCTGCCTAATCTCTCGCTGGTGGTTTTCGCGACTGCAGTGGGAGGGCTGATAAAGGTCGCTAAGGTGATTCCATGAGGATGTCCAATCTGCTGCTGGCGCTGATGCTTGTGTGCGCAGCGGTTGCTGTGGAGGGCGGCGTCGAGGACATACTCGCGGGGCAGCAGGAGAGCGACAGCTTCCTCGGGACCATAGCGAAGGACTGGCAGATGTATACAGTGCTCGTGATGATGCTCATGGTCGGGGTGGTCGCACTTGCATATGTAATGGCGAACGCCTTCTCGCTCCCAGACCTGAAGGCATGGGCGGACGTTGAGCTGGGGGAGATATTCGCCAGCGCGCTGCTGCTGATATTCATAATGGGGATAATGCTCTTAATAGACGTTTTCATAGCGGGCACGATAGGGCCCAGCTTTCCGAAATCATGCGACGCGGACAGGGGAGGGTTCTGCGCCGCGAACATAGCCGCTGACTATCTGACGAGCTACGAGACAACCATGCTGAAGCTGCACAAGACCATAATAACAAAAAGCATAGACACCGCAAGGGCTGCGACCGCGGGGAGCACCGTGGGGATACAAGACCTCATATATGCATACCTGACCTTCAGGTTCAGGGTGGGCGCGCAGGAGATGGTCACGGTGGAGATGTACGACCAGCTCATCCAGAACCTCGGAGCGATAATGGGCGCAGTATATGCGCAGAGCTTCCTGCTTGACTTGCTCAGCCTGAAGCTGGCGCCGATTGCAATCTTTACGGGGCTGATAATGCGCTCATTCTTCCTCACGCGCAAGCTTGGCGGGCTTCTTCTCGCCTTCGGCCTCGGCTTCATCATAATTTATCCGATGTGCTATGCGCTCGCCTGGTTCACGCTCGATGCCGCCATATATGGGGCGAAGACCGCGTCCAACGGGCCTGTGATGCCCTGCCCCGAGGTGTGCAAGCAAAGTAACAAGATAGTGGATTATATTTCCGGGACTCCGATGGAGGCGGACCCGGCGGAGGTGAAGGAGGATATTTACAACGAATGCATCCAACAGCAGGAGGCCTCCGGGAGGGATGAGAACGGCAG
>Ga0315295_10003050_pt1 | contig 14238 bp, 11 predicted proteins | sample YL17G14_0_MG_FD_204453 | JGI IMG/M metagenome (GOLD analysis project Ga0315295, IMG submission 204453) | Sediment microbial communities from Yellowstone Lake, YNP, Wyoming, USA - YL17G14_0 | ecosystem: Environmental > Aquatic > Freshwater > Lake > Sediment | place: USA: Wyoming | collected...
ATCCAGCATGCCACAACCCGAAATGATGTTTGCCCCGGAAAGGGCAGCAACAAAATTACTGCCCATCGACTCCAACCCGCATTGCGCATCGATGATCTTTGAATCGCTCATGCCCATATAGGCATGAGTTGGCAGCCCCAATGCCTTCCCGATCTGTACATTTGCCGAACTGATCATCCAGGTTTCGACCGCTCCCATGGGCGTCGACCCTTCCCGCATGTCAAATATCGCCGGCGAGCCGCCCCAGACAATTGGCGCGCCCGCTCTTGCCAGTTGATGGATTGCCACCCCACTCAAACTTTCGGCGGTATGCTGAACGATCGCCCCGGCAAGCGTAGCCGGCGCAGTCGCCCCGGCAAGCGGCATGGAAATAAGTTGCGCAGGAATGGAGAAACGTGCGCAATCGATCAGGTGTTGACAGGTGGTATCACTCCAAAGCAACGGGGGTGACGGGCAGACGTCGAAGACGGCAGTTGGCTTTAACGCCAGCGCCTGGTCACCGCCGGCAACTGCTGACAGCATTTCTTTCATCGTCCACCAGGTATCTTTGCGAAATGCCCCGGTGATGATCGGTTTGTTCATGTAGTTCAGGGCCAGATACAGGCGATAGAGATCGCCGATTTCGGGGACGACATCCGAGCATACAAAAGCCGTGCTTTGTGCGTCAATCTGGGGAAGGGTTTCCACAAGCTTTATGAATTCTATTAGATCGTTTGTTAAAGGCAAACGGGGCCGTTCAGTCTGGCTGTCGATGATGGTCAGCCCGCCCGACCCCGGATCGAATTGGATCTTGTCTCCAAAATAGTGGACCGCAGGGTGACCATTCAGGCCGAAGAGCGTAAACTCATGAGGGGCGGTTTTCAAAGCCTGGCGAACAATGTTTTCAGGGATGCAGGCAATCTGAGATTGAAAATCCACTCTTGCATGAGCATTCGCCAACAGCTCCAATGCTTCCTGATTATGAACCCGGATCCCGGGATTTTCCAAAAGCGCAATCCCCTCAGAAATTACCTGGCTAACCAAATCGGTGTCAAGAATTTCCAGCTTCAGACGCGGCATAGCAGACTCCTTTTAGAATACATTCTACCTCTGTGCAATTCGCCTTTGAACGCCATCCTGCCCTTCCGCTGGGCTCCCGCAGTGACGCCAGCCGCACTTGCACTTCAGAATCGATTGTCTTTTCCTATTGGCATACGCTGTCGGCGTTCCTGAGGGTTGGGGAGGGTCGCAGGAGTTGGCCGATGATCGGGGCAGGTCAACCGGATGCGCTGCTCACGCCCTTTGACGTGAGCACGGCGATAGAGGATCTCAGGGAGCAGCGTACTGGACCTCCGTCGCAATTCGAAATGGGACGAGCCTTGTTTGATTCGGGTAGCTGTCAAGAAAGGAGCCCTCGATCACCGAGGGCTCCTTTGCCATCATATGTGGCGCCCTTCAAGCCTGACGTCCCTACATCTAGGTGACCGACCAGGGACTTGCCTGCGCCAGTGCCGCAGGCACAGGTGAACCCTGAACCCACTGATTAAGAGTCCGAGCCAAGTATTTCTATAGCGTCCATGAGGTGAAAAAGTAGCTATCTGGTGCCAGAACTACGGGCAGATTGGTCCATGGCGTCCATAGTTCCTCCAGCGTGCTTTCCCAATTGCAGCCGAATTGCTACTGAAACTGTGAGGGGGACTCTCTGGTGTCCGGCTTCCCGGACGATGACATTGGGTTTGCCGGAGCCGTGCAACTATGAAAACCAAGGGCCCTGCATTCTGGATGTTGCTTTCTGCGGAACAAAGAGTGAGATCGCCGCAATGGCCCTCACCAGCGTTGACACCGCGGCGAGATCAGTTGGCCGTTGGCGGGAAGCACACGAGCAACTAAACAGTGCCCAGACTGCGAGCACAAGGAACGTTTCCGCCCAAGCCACGTCGCATGTCCGTCCGCGCAGCGTAGATGTATTGGGACTCCTCGCATGGCACTGTATACCGAGGGGGCCATGGACGAGCGTATCTCTTTCGTAGGGAATACACTGCAAAATCGATCGCGAGTCTTCGTCCCCGTTCCAAGTCCGAGCACTCCGACGAGCTCACTGAGACCTTGTATGGAAATCCGGCACCGGCCGCAAAAAAAGGGTGCGCCATGTGCGTTTGCCGACCCAAGTTGATTTCAAAATACATTTTGGCATAGGATTAGCACTTGACTTTTCCAGAGAATGTAGTAGGATGCGGGTCTACCTAACAGATTTGTAAGGCCAGAGGCGGGCGCATTGGCAACAACCCGCCGTTTGGCGCCCTGAAGCTCCAGGAGGCAGGCTGGCCGAATTGACCCTTTGGGTTTCCTGGTAGCGACAACCATGGACTGTTTCCGACCACTTCGTACTAGGGCAACCCCGCACCGAAGCCGCCGCGGACTGGCCCACGTATGGTTTGGTCCCCAGTTTGCGGTCCCACAGCATTCCAGGATGTCCCGGCGACCATTTGGGCGTAGGTGAGCCAAGAAGCAGAAGAGAACTTGGACATCCGTCCGGAGATTACGATGCTGAGGCACGCAGTGCGGGCCATGTCGCTGACTGCCGACATTGCCAATGCCACCGGAAGTCAAGTGAGGGATCATGCGCCCAGAGAAGTCTGACATGTCCATTGACAAGCAGCATCAAGACACACAAAGCAGAATTCAGGAATTGGCCGCGAGGATCAACATGTCGCGTGACGAATTCGTCGGTGAGATGCGAAAGCGCGGCTGCAGTGAGCCGACGGCCATCAAGATCTGGCGAGGTGTCCATGAGGAATTTGAGCAATTTCAAGACAACGATGTCCATCTCAGCAATCTGCGCAAAGCGGCGGATGTGTTGAGAGTTGGAACCGGAGTGCTCCTGCCCAAGTGAGCGTGCGTCAAGCCCGGACCAAGGCCTTGACCGGCGCCGAATCCCCTGGCCGGAGTTGCCGCCGACCTGCAGATCGAGCGCGACCAACGCAGCTACCTTGCCCAGGCCGAGGACGCTCCACTGCCACCATTCACCGCGCAAGCCGACACCCGTCAAGCGCGATATACTTCGGGTGTGAAGTCTGGGGCAAGAATGACTACTGAAAGTGCCGTTCTCATCGTCAGTGACGAACCCACGACCAGCAGGATATGGGGGATGTGTGTTACGGAGCTGCACTGCCATCCCGTGCTGGCACCTGGCGCAACAGAAGCAATAAAGGTCATCGACGAAACGCTGCCTGAGCTGGTCATCATTGATGTCACATCCAGGTGGGTGAATGGTCTCGAATGTTGCGCGGCGCTTCGCGAGCATACTACCGCCCCGATCCTGCTATTGACCCCCATAAACAACGAGTCCCACTCGCTTGAGGCATATCAGGCGGGTGCAAGTGAGTGTGTGATCAAGCCGATCAGCCCGGCATTACTTCTCGCAAAAATCAGGGTTTGGCTCGGTCAGGCGTGGACGGTGCAAGCGCAAGGCCTCGGCAATCTGATGATTGGGGATCTGATTCTTGAACCGTCAAGGCACTGGTTGCTGGATCAGCACGGGGATAAGGTCCGGCTATCCAATCTCGAATTCCGCGTCCTCTACCTGCTTATGAGTCATCCAAATGTATCCTTCTCCAACGAGGATCTCATCGAACGAGTGTGGGGGCTCTATGGGGAGGGCAATGCAACGTTGGTTAAGAACGTAATCTACAGGCTCCGGAAGAAGATTGAGCCCAATCCAAATCAGCCAAAGTACATTCATACCGTCACGCGCGGCTACATGCTCAGAAACTGATGGGTGTTCTCCCGCGTCCTTGGCTGCCGCCGGGGGCGATGTTGTTGCTGCCTTCCTGACCTCCAGGGCGGTGCCGGCCGATTGATGACCTGAAGTGTGCACTCAGTCCGGAGGTTCCGGCAAATCCACTGCCGCAATCCGCGTAGTGCAGGACGAGATCTTTTTTCTGTAGGCATCTCCATCCATTTCCCCGCGCACCAATCCATCAGTGCAGGATCGCATGTCCGGTTATGCGGGACATGCTGTTATCCGCAGGATGAGGCAAGCAATTGTCGTCTGCGTGATGAATTTGTATGAATTCGTGGTGTTGATCCTTCCGTTGTCGCGACGAAATCTGCGACCGGAATCCGATTCCTGCGACCACAAATGACCTTGCTGACGACCGCCGCTACGACCGCTTGTCGTAAGCTCTAGCCCTACACGTCAGCCCTTCCCAATGTCAAAGGGGATTCTGTCAGGCAACCATGGCAATCCAAATCGGGCAAGATGGCGCCTATCGGTTTGTGCCCCGACCGCCGGGAGTCGTAGCGCCGGCGTATCCACGCACGAGCGTTCAATCAAGATTTGACGTTTCGATAATCATCCCCACCAAGAACGAGGCTCGGAATATTGAGCCTTTGTTTGGGAGGCTTCGTCAAGCGCTTGCCGGCTACCGCGCCCAGGTGATTTTCGTGGATGACAGCACGGACAATACTTCCCAGGTCATTGAGCGCCTGCCCAATGGCTTAGACCTGCACGTCACGATGATCGCGCGGCCGCCGGAGCGGCGGGCAAACGGATTGGGTGGAGCTGTAGTGGAAGGATTCAGGGCGGCCCAGTCATCATGGGCGTGCGTCATGGATGCCGATCTGCAGCATCCTCCCGAGATCATCGGGAGCCTGATAGATCGTGCCCTGCAAACAGGCGCACATGTCGTTGTGGGTAGCAGATTGGCTCGCGGCGGTGATGCATCGAGCCTGGGTTGGCGGCGCAGCCTGACTTCACGCATCTTTGCAACCTCCACGCGCGCCGCATTTCCCGCGCGCTTGAGGTCCGTGACCGATCCTTTGAGCGGCCTCTTTCTTGTGAAACTCAACGCACTCGATCTCGATGCCCTTCAGCCGGACGGTTTCAAGATACTTCTTGACATCATGGTTCGCTGCCCAGACCTGCAAGTAACGGAGGTTCCCATCCTATTCGGGTATCGATATGCGGGCGAAAGCAAGGCTTCGTTGCTTGAGGTATGGCGCTTCTTCAGATTATTGCTGAGGCTGCGCCTCGGAGCCCATATGCCCTTCGCGCGTTTCCTCGCAGTTGGCGCTTCGGGCCTTGTCGTGAACAGCCTGGCGATAATGGCATTGACGGAGCTCCTGCACATACACTACCTGGTTTCGGCGGCCCTTGCAACGCAAACTTCGACGCTGTGGAACTTCCTGCTGACCGAGATATGGGTGTTCAGAGGGCGCAGAATCGAGCGCGCTTTGCTTCGCCGGTTGGCAGGATTCTGGGTCATGAACAACCTCGCCCTGGTACTCCGGGGCCCGATCGTGGCACTGATGGTAAGCGCACTGGGATTGCACTATGCTGTTGCCAACGTTATTTCTCTGCTGTCGATGACCTTGCTGAGATACTTTGCTGCCGACCAGTGGCTCTGGATGCAGTCCCTTGCCGGCAGCAATTTGGCGCCGAAACCCGGCTCGGAGGCTGCTATGCACGCATCAACCAGTCCCACGACGGCTGGAGCGCAGGAGGCCTTTTCCTACGCATACGATATACACGGCATTATCCGTGTCCTATCCATGTTTCGGTTGCCTGAATTGGATTACTTTCGGGTCTTTCAGCCCATTCCGAATCCGGACATCAGGGTGCGTCGGGAGCGCAGGTCCTGGAAAGAGCGCAGGCGCGCCGCGCGGGAGTCAGGGCCTCGTCGTTCGTCGAGTTTCATTCACTACGATGAGTGGCTTGGTCGCAACGGCTTTGAAATACGAATCGCCCAGCAAGATTGTGTCGAAGTGGCTGTCTCGCGCATCGTCGCACTTTCGCCGCACGTATTGTATACAAACGTGGTCGAGCCGATTTTGCGTTGGGCTTTCGTCCGGCGCGGCTACGCCCTTGTCCATGCCGCCAGTGTGGCGTTCGACGGACACGCGATTCTGATCACCGCGCGTACCGACACCGGCAAGACCTCCACCATTCTGCGTGCCGTCAAGCTCCTTGCTTGTTCATTCATATCAGACGATATGACAATTCTGGGCCGGGACGGTCAGGTACTCAGTTATCCGAAGCCGCTGACGATCAGCAAACACACGCTTCAAGCGATCGAAAGCGACAATCGCCTCACATTCAGCCAGCGCATGGCCCTACAAGTACAAAGTCGGCTGCACTCGCGCTCTGGCCGCAATATGGGCCTCAGACTAAGCAGGACCAAGTTGCCGGCGGCAACCATGAATGCAGTCGTGCAGATGCTCATTCCACCCCCAAAGTATATGGTTGATTCCTTGGTGCCCACGGCCAAGTTCGCCGACCATGCCGTGCTTTCCGGCGCTGTTGTCATCGAGCGAGGACAGGAACACGAATCGAAGTTGACGCACGAGGAAGCCGTGAGCACCTTTGTCAGCAACGCGGAGGACGCGTATGGATTTCCACCGTATCCGGTGCTTGCCACTTCTTTGAGCACCCACGATGGGAAAGATCTTCATGACCGGGAAAAGAGCATAATCGCCGAGGCCCTCCTTGATATCTCGACTGTGCGCCTGCGGGACCCCAACTACAATTGGTGGCAGCACTTGCAGGCCATCGCGCAACTGCCTCCACGGTCGATTCTTGAGCCTAGGCTTGGGCCGCTTCCACTGGGCTCCATGGGAGCTTGATCCGGGACAGACGATGAAACAAGCCGAGGAATCCACGCACGGGACGCTCCACGGGCTTTGGGGAGCCGTGCGCACGATCTACCCGCAATCCGGGGCCTTACCGGTCCGGGCAATCAAGGCCGGACTCTGGGATCTCATCGTGCTGATCCTGATCCTTGGAGTTGCCGCCACGTTCCGGCTGGTAAACCTCAACGCGTTCGGCTATAGCGGCGACGAAGCCGTGTACGCCGGGCAGGCCGCGGCCATCGCCCAGCATCCCGTGCTTAAGACCCTGTTCCCGGTCTTTCGAGCGCACCCCCTGCTGTTTCAAGTCATTCTTGCGCTGGTCTTCCACGACGGGCTAATAGATTGGTACGGGCGTCTCGCCGAAGTTGTCATTGGCTTGGCCACGGTGTACTTGGTTTGGAAGCTTGCGAAGATGTTGTACGGCCGGTGGTCGGGGGTGCTCGCGGCGCTCTTCATGGCAGTCATGCCCTATCACGTGATCGTTACGAGGCAGGTGCTCCTCGACGGACCAATGGTGTTGTGTGCGACCCTGACAATCTACCTCGTTGCCCGTTTCGCCATGACGGAGGAGCCGGTTTGGTTGCATGCCACGGGTATTGGCTTGGGCCTGACCTTCTTGATGAAGGAGACCGGCCTTGTCTTGATCGGCGCCGTATACGCCTTCCTGGCCTTGGCGCCCCAGCTTCGGATTCGTTTCCGGGATCTTCTGTTGTCGGTAGCCTTCATGCTGCTGGTGATAGCTCCGTATCCCCTCTCGCTGCGATTTGCGGCGCCATCCGGAATTGGACAGCAGTACCTGGTTTGGCAGTTGTTTCGACGGCCCAACCACGCGTGGGATTTCTACTGGGGTGTCGTCGCGCCGTCGCTGGGCTATTTCACGATCCTGGCGGCCCTTGCCGGGTTCTGGCTGTTGCGCCGCGAAAGATCTTGGCGGGAAACACTCCTTGTCGCGTGGATCGTCGTTCCGCTGATCTTCTTCCAGCTCTGGCCGACGAAGGGGTTTCAGTATCTCCTGCCCATCGCGGCGCCTGTGGCGATCCTGGCCGCCCGAACGGCAGGCCGCTGGTCCATAGAGTCTCCGGCTGGGTCGCCCGGAGCCCGGCGGCTTCCCCTGATCTTGAATGGCGCAATTGCAGGCTTGCTCACCGTCAGCCTGATTCTTCCCTCCTGGCGAGCTGTGCATCCCGCCGCTTCGACATCCTACCTGGCCGGTTCAGGAGGCATTCCGGGCGGTCGGGAGGCGGGGACTTGGATTTTGGAGAATACACCGCAAGGGGTTTCAATGCTGACCATCGGCCCGTCCCTGGCGAATATTCTCCAGTTCTACGGGCATCGAACGGCACGCGGTCTCTCTGTGAGCCCCAACCCGCTCCACCGGAATCCTGTCTACCAACCGGTAATCAATCCCGACTGGGAAATCCGATCAAACAATATCCAGTATCTGATATGGGATTCATACTCGGCTGCGCGGTCGGGCTTCTTTTCAGACAGATTGCTTGAACTCGCCACACAATTTCACGGAAGAGTGGTTCATACCGAGTCAATAATGGTCCCAAGCGAGGGGGGCTCCACCGTGTCAACCCCCGTGATTGTGATCTACGAGGTTCGTCCGTGAATGCGCGCCTGAGCCTCGCTGCCTGGGCAGTACTACTGCCACTTCTCGTTGCCGGCCGGGGCAGCGCGGCTTTCGGAGGAGCTCAACCTGTCGGCCAGGAGCCCGCGCGGCGCACAGCTGCGACGGCCACGCCTATCGAGCACCTTGTTGTTGTAATGCAGCAGAACCACACGTATGACAACTACTTTGGGACCTACCCGGGCGGCGAAGGCCTGCCTTCGGACGTCTGCATGCCGGCTTCCCCGTCTATTGCAGCAGACCGCGCATGCATCGCCCCGTTCTACCTGGATACCTATCCAGTCACAGAACTAAGCAACGCCCTGAGTACTTTCGCTGCCCAATACAACGATGGCCTGATGAATGGATTCGCCGTAAGTCTGTATAGGCGACATCTGGACGGCAAGGTCGCAATGGGCCACTATGATGATAGAGGCATTCCCTACTACTGGAACCTGGCCGATGAGTTCGTGCTGTTTGATCACTACTTCTCCTCTGCGCACACGGGGAGCATCATGAACCGCATGTTCTGGATTAGCGGCGCCCCAGGCAGTGACAACGGCCGGATTCCGCCAGGGGGCTACGGCGACCTGCCGACCATCTTTGATCGGCTGCAGGACCGCGGCATTTCATGGAAGTTCTACATTAGGAACTATGACCCGGATCTCAATTACAGGACGCTGCCGCAATTGGACTATCTACCGCCCCAAACACAGTGGGCGCCGCTCCTGAGTTTCGATCGTTTTCTGGACGACCCGGCTCTCTCCAGCCGCATAGTTGATCTTGATGAGTATTTTGCAGACGTTCGGACCGGTGACCTGCCCGCCGTCGCTTATGTCTTGTTGCTGGGTGCAAGCGAGCATCCGCCCGGCGACCTGGCCCTTGGACAGCGAGTGACCAGATCGATGATTCAGGCCCTCATGCAGTCCGACGCCTGGGACAATTCCGCTTTCATGATCACGTATGATGACTGGGGGGGCTGGTATGATCACGTGCCGCCGCCTCAAGTCGATCAGTACGGCTACGGCTTCCGCGTGCCCACTTTGCTGGTGAGCGCGTATGCTCGCAAGGGCTACATCGATTCGACCCAGTTGGATCACACTTCTTTCCTCAAGTTCATTGAATCGAACTGGGGAATACCGCCCTTGGCGCAACGGGACGCGGCAGCGAATAACTTCATGTCCGCGTTCGATCTTTCCAGCCCGCCTCGACCTCCGATCTTTGTATCGGCGACGCGTCAGGATCCGCAGGCGCTCGCGCAGCCCCGGATCCCCATCATCTACGTTACCTATGGCTCGGGGGTGCTTTTTGCGCTTCTCTTCCTCGTCAGGGCCAGCGTGCAATCTGCGAAACCGGCGCTTCATTCGCCGCTCCCCGGCCGGACGCATGGGAAATCCTCCCGATGAGGTCCACGCTGCGACACCTATGGACGGTGCCTCTGGTCTTATGCCTCGGCTTGTTCGGGCGCGCCCAGCCGGCCAGCGCAGCCAACGGCGCAGCGCCTGAAAGCACCATTCTCCGCATTGAGCAACTGAAACCCTTGCCCCTTGGCGACCATCCCACGGTCGTGGTCCACCTCACGACTGCCCGTGGCATCCCAATTGCACACGCCGAAGTCGTTGTCTCCGTGGATGGTATTCGCAAGGAGACTGGTCTGACGGATAGCGAGGGCACCGCCTACATAATCTTGCGCTACAAGTTCGCTGCAGGCAGCCACAGTCTCACTGCGACATACTCGGGCTCGCCCACACTGGACCTGGCTGGCGCCACTGGCACTCAGGAATTGAAAGTCGAGGCGGCCGCGCTTGCGATCCGAACAATTCCTCCGTTGCCCGGCATCCGCTTTGCCTACAACGACCAAGTCTATGTATCAGATGCGCAGGGCTCAATACACATACGGGTTGAAACGGTCGGCAGCTACCCTCTTGTCGTATTGGATCCTGAAGGGCAGTTGGTATCTCCAGACACGCGCGCCACCTTCGCCCGCTGGAACGATGAGGTGTTCGAGCCCTCGCGCGACATCACTGTGACGGGTTCTCGAACACTTGAGGCAGGTTTCGAGCTAAGTCATCCCATCAGGCGGGTCCTGATTGATGACAACGATGCACTAGTGGACCGCGCTCGGCTCACGTCCATGACTCTGAGGGCGGGTGGAACAATCTATGAACTTGACGACGCGGAGAATCAGTGGTTGCCCGCAAATCGCCTGACACGGCGTATCGGCACGTCTCTTGAGAGCCAGCCACGGCTGTATTATGTCACAAGCGCCATCATCGATGGTGAGAATGCCGTGGCCAAAGGCCAGCAGCGGTTCCATGTTCTCCCCGGAGCTGTGTGGAACATCAAGGTGCGGGTCTATGCGGTGCGGTTCTTGGCCCGCGATGTCCTGTTCCATTATCCTATTGGCAAGGGAATCCGGCTTGAATTTCCGGACGGGCGAATCACAGAGACCTCGTTCGGACCGGCGGCGGAGATCGAGATTCCCTCGCTGGTCCGCGGCGCCTATCGCGCTCGCGCGATAGGCGCACCCGGATCCACGAGCCTTGTGCCCATCGCCCTCTCGCGCAGCCAGACCGTAGAGCTGCCGGTCCTCAGCTACATTGATATGGCGGTTCTTGCCGGCGTGCCCGCCATCATCGCATTGGCGCTCCTGTTCATCGGACGACCCCATCTATTCCCGGTTCTTCGCCGACATGAGCCGTCACGGCCCTAGGATCGCCGGGCCCCACGGCGCGAGCCTGCAGGCGCTCCCCGAGGCGCTCAGGAGACTCAGGCGTGCCTCCCTTGCGCTTGCGTCGAGGCTGCGTTCCCTCCTGGTTTTCACACTGCTCATCAACTGCAGCGCACCCCGCCTCACGCCGGTGACGGCGCCCGTCGACGCCGATGCCGGCGCGAACCCGATTCCCCTATTCGCCTATTACTATATCTGGTTTGACACTTCGTCCTGGAAGCCCTCAAAGATGATTGATTTTCCTCTCCTGGGCACGTATTCGAGTGACAACGCGCAGGTCATGGATCAGCATATTCAATGGGCGAAGTCTGCCGGCATCACCGGTTTTATCGTGAGTTGGAAGCACACTGAAAGACTAGACCGCCGTATCGCGCAGCTGACAACGCTGGCTGACAAGTACGACTTCAAGCTCGCCGTTATCTATCAGGGCCTGGACTTTGAACGACGTCCTCAACCAGTTGAAACGATTGCACGCGACCTCGACTACTTCATTGCGAGTCTGGGCAATGATCGGCCCTTCGACTACTTTGAGAAGCCGCTCGTGATCTGGGGAGGATCTTGGGCGTTCTCGCCCAATGATATCCAGAGCGTGACGGATCCGCGGCGCAGTCGATTGCTGATCCTCAGCTCAGAGAAGAATGTCGCCGGCTTTGAGCGATTGGCGGACGCCGTCGATGGCGATGCGTACTACTGGTCCTCGGTCCAACCGTCCAGCAACACATCCTACCCGCGCAAATTGAAGTCAATGGGAGAAGCCGTCCACGCCCGTAGCGGCTTGTGGGTTGCTCCCGCCGCTCCAGGATATGATTCCAGGCTCCTCGGCGGCGAGACAGTGGTGGCCCGTCGGGATGGAGAGACATTGCGGTTGGAGATGGCCACCGCACTGGCCTCGTCGCCGGATCTTATCGGCCTGATAAGTTGGAACGAGTTCAGCGAGAACTCACATGTTGAGCCGAGCGACAGTTTCGGCAAGCGCTACATCGAGATCCTAAGCGAGATTCGCGGAAGCGAACCCCCACCGATCATGGATCTCGATTCTAGTGAATCGGGGCAAGGTCCTGCCGACCCCACGCTGGCCGTTGTCCTGGCGCTGGGCATCGTCGCAGCGGTGGTCCTGATGGGTATGGTCGCCATAGTTGTCCGCAATCGAGGTCCGAGGAAGTAGAGGTGCTCGTTGGTACACCGGCCCGATTCTCGGGCTCTGCGTCGACGCCTAGTATGGACCAACTTGCCGGATTCGCACGAGCCCGGGCAGTTCCGCGAGGAGGCACGCGCTGCATGTTCCGCGAATCGGTCTCCATTGGCTCGCACCTCGAGACAATTGATCGGCCGCATGCTGACTAGGGGGCGCGCGGAGGCGCGCCGTATTGGCAGATCTGCCTTGGCAGCCCGACTGCGTGAGCTAGAGGAGAGTACAGTATGACCAAGAGAATCGCTCTCATTGCCGGGGGACTTATTCTGGGCGCGATGCTGTCGTGCAGCCCCCCTGTGTCCACACCGGAACCGGCGGGTGATGGCGTCGGCGCCGGGTTGATCGAGATGCCCTCAACGCGTCCGGCGCCGGTGGTGGAAGGTACGATGCCCGCCCCCGACCCGACCGCCGCCGGGGATTCCCGCGTCTTCAGTGAAGACTTTGAGTCTGGCACTTGGTTGGCCTGGTACGCCAACTCAGGGCTTGTCTTTCAGAACAACGTCGTCCACAGTGGCAATCTTGCAGTTCAAGGCACCACGAGCGATGGCGCTACGTATGGCAAGATCATGCTCCCGGCCCAGTATGCCGATGGGTACGCGAGAATCTACTTCAACCTACTTAGCCATTCCAGCCGAGTCGGTCTGCTGCGATTCAGAACAGTTGGGGGCGCATCCATCGCGTACCTCTACATCGACGATGAAGGGCAGCTCGGCCTTCACAACGATGTTGCCGCCAAGAGTATCGATAGCCGGACAACGGTAGAACCTGGCTGGCACGCTCTGGAATTTCACGCCCTAATCAACGGTGCCGCCAGCCAGACCGAGGTTTGGCTCGACGGTGACCCTGAGGAGGCCCTGTCGGGTACCGCTGAACTCGGAAACAATCCTATTGAACAACTCCAGATCGGCGAAGTCCAGTCCGGTCGAACCTATGATCTGGTTCTGGACGACATAGCTTTTGATACCGGACGGATCGACTCGCAGGAGTAGGCAAGGATGAGGCGTTGATGCTCGGCTGATCTGGGGTGGAGGCTGAGCACAGGACCCGCATCGGTGACCTGCCCCCAGAGCTTGTACCAGTGGTAAAGTTAGTCCCAGCTGCAACGTGGATGATAACAGCCAGGCCTGTGGTGCAGGGGGCGATATCCAAGTGAGCTGTGGGGTCGGATGTAGTTGTACTCCTTTCTCCAACGCTCGATCATGATCTGGGCTTCTAGCAGGGTGTAGGAGATCTCGCGGTTCGGTAGTTCATCCCGCATCTTGCCGTTGAACGAATCGATGCAACCATTCTCCCAGGGGCTGCCTGGCTCGATGAAGAGCGGCTTGACGCTCAAGCGGCCTAACCACTTCCGAAGCGGGCTGGCAATGGACAACCCGCGTGGAGACCTCATCCAGGTCCTTGGGACTGTGGAAATCCTCTGGAGCTCACAATAGCAAGTCAAATGAGCCGAGCTCGTGCGGGGCACCAGAACTGAATATGAAGAAACAACCGCATTTTGTGCATCATCAATCCGCGGCACAGGGGGGGAGCCATGGGCATGCAAGGCCCCGATTCTGACCCGAACAAGAGCCAAGGGATGCAAAACCGTGCAAGAGGCTGGCAGCAGGGCTCGAACGCGCTGGGTGCACGTCATCCAGGAAGGAAGATCCACAGCCGGCCATGAGGCTGTCTCACTGCCCTAGCTTTCCGGGGTCCCGCGGCGGCATGAAGCATTCTACCTGTAGGGACTGCGCCACGGTCTGCGAAGCTGCCGATGGCGCCGCCGCTCCATGCTACATCGAAACCCGAAGAATCATGCCCGAATGCAAGACCCGCCACAGAGGGCGGGTCGCTGTGCCGAGGGCGAGATTTGAACTCGCGACCAAGGGCTTATGAGTCCCCTGCTCTACCACTGAGCTACCTCGGCTTTGGCACAGCGCCGTGGATATTACTATGGGCGCAGGGCTTTGTCAACGGAAGAGGGTACAATAGCGCGCTTCGCCGCGGCGCTCGCGGCGGAAAAGTGGAGCGCAAGATGACCGTATCAATTAAAGTGGATGACGGCCACGTCGTATCGATGCGCTACACGTTGCACGTGGACGGCAAGGTGGTGCA
>Ga0315295_10003053_pt1 | contig 14233 bp, 12 predicted proteins | sample YL17G14_0_MG_FD_204453 | JGI IMG/M metagenome (GOLD analysis project Ga0315295, IMG submission 204453) | Sediment microbial communities from Yellowstone Lake, YNP, Wyoming, USA - YL17G14_0 | ecosystem: Environmental > Aquatic > Freshwater > Lake > Sediment | place: USA: Wyoming | collected...
CCCTACTTGCGCTTGCCCCAGGTCGGCGGTGGCGGCTCCTGCATGCGCCGCTGCACCGGCTTCTCGGCCAGCTGCTTCAACGCCACCTCGACCGCGCGCTCGAGCTGCGGGTCGTGCCCCGCGATCACGTCCTTGGGCCAGTTCTCCACGTCGATGTCGGGCGCCACGCCCTCGTTCTCCACCGCCCAGCGGCCGTCGGCGGCGAAGAAGCCGCCGCGCGGTGCGATCATCGAGCCGCCGTCCACGAACTGCGGCGTGTCCGCCGTGTGCACGAGCCCGCCCCAGGTGCGCTTGCCCACCAGCGTGCCGAGTCGGCGCGCCCGGAACATGTACGGCAGGTAGTCGCCGCCCGAGCCCGCCATCTCGTTGATGATCATGACCTTCGGTCCCCAGATCCCGGCCGCGGGGCTGGTGAACGGCACGCGCTCGCCGGCGACGTTGTTGAAGTAGCCGTCGAACGTGCGCTGCATCACCTCGATCATGTAGTCGGCCGCGGAGCCGCCGCCGTTGTAGCGCTCGTCGATGACGACGCCCTGGCGGTCCTGCTGCGCGAAGTAGTAGCGGTTGAAGCTCGTGTAGCCGGGGCGGCCGGTGTTGGGCAGGTAGACGTACGCGAGCTTGCCGCCGGAGAGCCTGTCGACTAGGCGGCGGTTCGACTCCACCCAGGCACGGGTGCGCAGCGTCTGCTCGTTCGCCACCGGCACGACCGTGATCTGGTGCGCGCCCTCGAGCGTCGGACGGCCGTTCACGGTGAGCACGGTCTGCCGGTTCGCGGTGCCGTCGAGCAGGCGGTACAGGTTGTCCGGCACCCGCAGCTCCTCGGGCTCCTCGGCCCCACCCGCGGCGGGCACCGTCCAGAAGCGCGGCGCGGGACTCGGCGCCCACGTGCCGCGCCCGGAGGAGAACACGACCGACTTGCCGTCGGGAGTCCAGCCCTGCACCAGGTCCGCTCCCGGGTGCCAGGTGAGCCGCTTCGGCTCGCCGCCGCCCGCCGCCACCACGTAGGCGTCGAGGTTGCCGGCGTACTCGGCGCTGAAGGCGATTCAGCGTCCGTCGGGCGAGAAGCGCGGGTTCGAGGCCTGGCCCTGGAAGCTGGTGAGCCGGCGCGCTTGGCCGCCGGCGCGCTCCACGATCCAGATGTTGTTCGCGTAGGCGAAGGCGATGTGCGTGGCGCTCACGGTGGGCGAGCGCAGGAGCTTCGTCGGGGCCTGCGGAGCCACCGTCGCCGCGCCCGAGGCACCTGCGGCCATCCCGGACGCGATGAGGCAGATGCCTGCGGCGAGGACGCGGCGGAGCACGCTGACGGTCGACTGGAGCATGGCGAGTTCTCCTGGAGGATGCCGGCCATGAGATCGGGCGGACGGGACGCCGGGGAGACTACCGCATCCGCGGGCTGGACACGGTCAGGGCCGCCGCCCCGCCTCGGGCCCGCGGCGCCCGCCTCGGACCCGTTGCGCCCACCTCGGGCCCGCCGCGCCCGCCTCGGACCCACCGCGGTTCCGGCCGCGGCGATTCCATTCCCCGCTCACTCATTCTACAATGCTCGGTCACTCACGGACTCCCGCATCCACGAGGGATCGGACATGATCGAGCAGTTCCACCGGCCAGCCACCGTCCGCGAAGCGCTCGCCCTGAAGAGGCGCTACCAGGGTCGCGCGGTCTTCCTCGCGGGCGGCACGCATCTCAACTCGAGCGAGTCCGACCTGCGCCCCGCGCACGCGATCAGCCTCGCGGGCCTGGGTCTCGACCGCATCGAGCTCCAGCGGGGCCGGCTGGAGATCGGGGCGCTCTGCACCTACCAGCGGCTGATCGAGGAGCGGCGCGTCCCCGCGCCCCTGAAGGCCGCGGCCGCGCAGCTGGCGAGCCGGAACGTGCGCAACATCGCCACCGTCGGCGGGCACCTTGCCAGCCGTGTGCCGAACAGCGACCTCGTCCCGATGCTGGTGGCCCTGGACGCGAGCCTGACGCTCGCGCGTCCCGGCGGGACCCGGACGCTGCGCGTGGCCGAGTACGTCGCGAAGCCCGTGCCCGGCCTGATCACGAGGGTCGTGCTGCCGAAGCCGAAGCCGGGCCGGGTCGCGGCCTGCCGGAACTTCCGGGCCTCGGCCAACGCGCGCTCGATCGTCAGCGCCGCGGTCTCGGCGACGCTCGCCCGCGGCGTGCTGGAGGCGCCGGTCGTCGCCCTGGGCGGCGTGGCGCGCTCGGTGGTGCGCCTGACCGCGGTCGAGAAGCGGCTGGACGGACGGCCGCTGCCGGCGCTGGACGAGCTGCAGGCGCTGGTGAGCCGCGCGGTGCGACCGCCCGCGTCACCGCTGGTGAGCGCGGCCTACCGCCGGTACGAGGCGGGCGCGGCGGTGGCCCTGGCGTTCCGGGACGCGCTCGGGAAGAAGGGAGCGCGCCCGTGAGGATCCGGGTCAAGGTCAACGGGACGCCGCGCGAGTTCGAGGTCCAGCCGGGTGAGCGGGTGCGCGACCTGCTGCGCCGGGGGCACATCCTCTCGGTGCGCAACGGCTGCGACGGGCAGGGCTCCTGCGGAGCGTGCACGATCCTCCTGGACGGGCGCACGGTCAACTCGTGCCTGCTGCTGGCGCCGCAGGTGGACGGCCACGAGATCCACACGGTCGAGCACCTGGCGAAGGACCGGGGGCTCTCGGCGATCCAGACGGCGTTCATCGACACGGGCGTCGTGCAGTGCGGGTACTGCACGCCCGGGTTCCTGCTCGCCACCGAGGCGCTGCTGGCGCGCCATGCGCAGCCGACGCGGGCGCAGGTGGAGGACGCCTTCTCGGGCCTCTTCTGCCGCTGCACCGGCTACGAGCAGATGTTCGCCGCGGTCGAGCTGGCCGCCAGGCGCCGCAAGGACCCGGCCCACGCGGCGACGAAGGGCCAGGAGTTCCGCGAGGACCTGCGCATCGTCGGCAAGCCGGGCCGCAAGGTGGACGGTGCGCGCCTGGTGCGGGGCGAGAGGGCCTACGTCGAGGACATGGCCGCCGCCGATGCCTGCCATCTCAAGGTGCTGGGGTCGCCGCACGCGCACGCCTACATCAGGAAGATCGACGTGAGCCGCGCCGAGGCGCTGCCGGGTGTGGTGCTGGTCATCACCCACGAGAACTGCCCGGACGTCTGGTACAACTCGGCGGGGCAGGGCTTCCCCGAGCCCTCGCCGTACGACCGCAGGATGTTCGGCCGGAAGCTGCTCCACATCGGCGACCGCGTGGCCGCGGTGGTGGCGGAGACGGTCGAGATCGCCGAGGCGGCGCTCGCGAAGATCAAGGTCGAGTACGAGGTGCTCGAGCCGGTGTTCACGGTCGAGGCGGCAGCCGAGCCCGGCGCGCCGCTGCTGCACAACGGCGTGGTCGAGTACGTGACCGGCGGCCCGGCGGATCTCGACAACCGCGGGGCGGACCCGCGCGACGGCAAGGTCATCTATCAGTTCCCGATCCACGGCGACCCGCGTCGCAACCTCGCCGCGAGCGTCTCGGGCGGCATCGGCGACGTCGAGCGCGGCCTGGCCGATGCCGAGGTCGTGCTCGAGCGCGAGTACGAGACCTCGCAGGTCCAGTCCACACCGCTCGAGCCGCACGTGGTCTTCACGCGGCTCGAGGGCGAGCGGCTCATCATCCACGCCTCCACGCAGGTGCCGTGGCACATCCGCCGCATCGTCTCGCGGGTGCTGGGCATCAGCGAGAACCTGGTGCGCGTCATCAAGGAGCGCGTCGGCGGCGGCTTCGGCGCCAAGCAGGACATCGTGCTCGAGGAGGTCGCGGCCTTCGCGACCTGGAAGACGGGCCGCCCGGTGCTCTACCGCTTCACCCGCGAGGAGGAGTTCATCGCCTCGCGCACCCGGCACCCGATGAAGATCAAGGTCACGCTCGGGGCGAAGCGCGACGGGACGCTGACCGCGGTGAAGATGGAGGTACGCGCCAACACCGGCCCGTACGGGGCGCACTGCCTGACGGTGCCGATGAACTCCTGCTCGAAGAGCCTGCCGCTGCTGATCTGCGAGAACGTCCGCTTCGACGTGAAGAGCTGGTACACGAACATCCCGCCGACCGGGGCCTACCAGGGCTACGGTGCGCCGCAGGGCTCGTACGCGATGCAACTGGCGTGCGCCGAGCTGGCGGACGCGCTGGGCATGGACCCCCTGGCGTTCCTCGAGAAGAACCGGGTGCGCGAGGGCATGACGCTCGAGATCCTGCGCTGCCTGGGCGAGGGGCGCGACAGCACGCCGCAGCGGGTCTCGAGCTGCGGGCTGGGCCCGGCGCTCGAGCAGGGGCGCGAGCTGATCGGGTGGGGGTCGAAGCCGGCGAGCGACGACCCCGACGTGCGCATCGGTCAGGGTGTCGCGATCATCCAGCAGGGCTCGGGGCTGCCGGGCATCGACTCGGCCAACGCCTCGGTGGCGCTGCTCGGCGACGGCACCTTCATGCTGCTGAGCGGCGGCACCGACATGGGCACGGGGCTCGACACGCTCATCGTCAAGCTGGTGGCCGAGTGCCTGTGCACCGGGCTGGGCGACGTCTCGCTGATCGTGGCGGACACCGACGTGACGCCCTACGACGACGGCGCGTACGCCTCGAGCGGCACGTTCTTCTCGGGCAACGCCGCGCTCAGCGCGGCCCGCGGGATGAAGCACAAGCTGCTCGAGACGGCGGCCGAGATCCTGGGCGAGCCGGTCGCGGGCCTCGAGCTGGCCTACCCGTCCACGGTGACGGGTGGCTCGCGGCCGGTGACCTACGCCGAGATCTCGCGCTTCACGGTCTCGGGCACGGGCAAGGGCCAGATCACCAGCTCCGCGTGCTACACCACCGACAAGGCGGCGTTCCCCTACGGGGCGCACTACTGCCAGGTGGCGGTGAACACGCGCACCGGCCAGGTGAAGGTCCAGAGGTACTTCGCGCTGCAGGACTGCGGCACGCCCATCAATCCGGAGCTGGCCCTGGGCCAGATGTACGGCGGCGTGCTCAAGACCATCGGGCACTCGCTGTTCGAGGAGATGATCCTCGATGGCCAGGGCCGCTGCCTGAACGCCAACCTGCTCGACTACCGGGTGCCGATGATCCACGACCTGCCCGGGGAGTTCCGCTCGGTGCTGGTCGAGACCACGGATCCGTTCGGCCCCTACGGAAGCAAGTCCGTCTCGGAGATCGCCTGCAACGGCGCGGCGCCCGCGATCGCCGCGGCGATCCACGACGCCACCGGGATCTGGATGCGCAGCTGGCCCTTCAGCGCCGAGAAGATCCTGCGGGCGCTGGGCAGGATCCGGGACGCCGGCGCCTCATGAGTGCTCCCGAGTTCACCCTGTGCCGCGCGGAGTTCCTGCTGCCCCTGGCCGCGCCGGACCGGGGCGAGCGCATCCAGGACGGCTACCTGCTGAGCGAGGGCGAGACCCTCCGCGAGGTCGGCCGCTGGACGCCCGAGGTCGGGCGGCGCATCCGCGATGCCTGCGGCGCGGCGCTGCACGTCGTGGGCGATCCCCCGCCCGGGGCGGAGGCGCCGCGGCTGCGCGCGGTGCTGATGCCGGCGTTCGTCAAGGCGCACGGGCACGACCACGAGCAGCCGCTCATCGGCATCGCCAAGGACGAGCCGCTCACCGACTGGCTCGACCACGCGGTGAACCCGTTCACGAGCTTCATGAACACCCGGCACGAGCGGCTCTGCCGCGAGCTGGGGACGTCGCCGCACCTCGTGACCTACCGGCTGGCCCGGCTCTGCGACATCCATTACGGCATCACCACGAGCCTGGTCCACCACTGCAACTTCAACAAGTTCCACGTCGGCGAGCTGGCGCAGGCGAACGAGGCCGCGGGCACGACCATGATCGTGGCCATCGGCGGCCAGGACCGGAACTACGTGAAGGAGGCGCTGGACCGGCCGGAGCAGGCGCTCGCGCGTCTCGACGACGCCCTCGCGCTGCCGGACCTCGTCCGCACCAGCTTCTGTCCGGGGCCCGACCAGTTCTTCTCGAACAGCCGCGAGATGCTGGTGCCGCTCAAGCGCTGGGCGCGCGAGCACGGCACGCTGTTCCACATCCACAGCGCCGAGGAGCCGCGCACCACGCGCTGGTTCAGCGCCGAGGTCGAGCCGGGCCTGAGCGAGGTCGAGTTCGCCGAGTCCATCGGCATCCTCGACCACGACACGATGCTGGCGCACCAGGTGAACTGCGGCCCGCGCGACGTGGAGATCCTCGCCCGCACCGGCGCGATGGTCGTGCACAACCCGCTCGCCAACACCATCCTCGGCTCGGGCATGCCGCCGGTGATCGAGATGCTCGCCGCGGGCGTGCCGGTGGCGATCTCGACCGACGGCTCGGGCTCGGCCGACAACCAGAACATCCTCGCCGCCGCGCGTCTGGCCGCGCAGTACCAGAAGGCGCTGCACCAGGACGCCACGCTGCTGCGCTCGCAGCAGCTGCTCGAGATGATCACCAGCGTGCCCGCGCGGATGCTGCGGCAGGACCAGGGCGAGCTGGCGCCGGGCCGCCGCGCCGACTGGATCCTGGTCACGCTCGAGCGGCCCAACCTGACTCCGACGCGCCTCGACAACCTGATGGAGAACCTCATCTGGGCGGCCGACGGCAGCGAGGTGGACACCGTGGTCGCGCGCGGGCGGGTGCTCAAGCGGGACGGCCGCGTGCTGCCCTTCGCCGACGGGACGAGCCCGCAGGCGATCGCGGCCGCCGCGCAGCGGCTCTCGGAGCTCTTCGCCGAGTACCGGCAGACCGCCCCGGAGCTGAAGGGCACCGGGACACACCGGTAGTCCGATGCGCGTCGTCGCCATCCTGCTGGCTGCGGGCTCGTCCAGGCGCTTCGGCGGGCGGAAGCTGCTCGCGCCCTGGCGCGGGCGGCCGCTCTACGAGCACGCGCTCGAGGCGCTGATCGCTTCGCCCGCGATCGCCGAGACCCTCGTGGTCGTGCAGCCGGGCTTCGCCACGCCGCCCGCGCGCCCGCGCTGCCGCTACGTCGAGAACCCGGAGCACGAGGAGGGTATGGGCTCCTCGCTGCGCGCGGGCGTACGCGCGGCGGGGGAGGCCGACACGTACCTCATCGCGCTCGCCGACATGCCCGCGATCACACCGGCGCTGATTGTCGCGCTCGTCGCGTGCTACCGTGAGGCCGGCCGGCCCATCGTGGTGCCCGTGTGCCGGGGGCACCGCGGGCATCCCGTGATGATCGGCGCGGCGCTGCGCGACGCCCTGCTCGCGATCACGGGTGACGTCGGGGCGCGCGAGATCATCCGCGCCCACCCCGATTGGGTCGGAGTGTTCGAGACGGAGGACGAGGCCGTGCTGTTCGACGTGGACGTGCCCGGGCCCCTGGCGGTGGGGGAGGGCGGCGCGTGAGCGGACCGCGTGAGTGGGTGCTCATCAAGGGCGCGGGCGAGCAGGCCTCGGCCACGGCGCACCGCCTGTTCCGCTGCGGCTACCGCGTGGCGATGACCGACCTCGAGCGGCCCACCGCCATCCGCCGCACGGTCTCCTTCTGCTCGGCGATCTACGAAGACGAGATCGAGATCGAGGGCGTGCGCGGCGTGCGCGGCCGGGCCGAGGACGTGGCCGCGCTTCCGGACGCGGAGTGGCGGTACATCCCGGTCTGCGTGGACCCGCGGAGCCGGCTGGTCGCGCTCTGGCGCCCCGACGTGATCGTGGACGCGCGCATGCTCAAGACGAACCTCGACGACCGCCGCGAGGACGCGCCGCTGGTGATCGGGCTGGGGCCCGGGCTCGAGGCCGGGCGCGACGTGCACTTCGTGGTGGAGACCTTGCGCGGGCACGACCTGGGCCGCATCATCGCGAGCGGCTGCTCGTCGCGCGACACCGGCGAGCCGGGCGAGATCGGCGGCTACACGCGCGAGCGCCTGCTGCGCTCCCCGGGGGCCGGCGTGTTCGAGAGCGGGCGGCGGATCGGCGAGCGGCTCGCGGCCGGCGACGTCGTCGGCCGCGTGGCGGGCGTGGAGCTGAAGGCCGAGATCGCCGGCCTGCTGCGCGGCCTGCTGTGGTCAGGCCTCGAGGTGCCCGCCGGGTTCAAGGTCGCCGACGTGGACCCGCGTGGCGACCCCGCCCTGTGCCGCACGCTCTCCGACAAGGCGCGCACCATCAGCGGCAGCGTGCTCGAGATCGTGGTGGCGCATGCCGGCCGGTGACGGCGTGGCGCTCCTCGAGGCCTTCGGCCTGCGCGAGCGGCGCTACGTCCACCTGATCGGCGGCGGCGGCAAGACCACGTTGATGTTCGCCGCCGCGCGCGCGCTCGCGGGAGAGGGGCGGACGGTGCTCACCACGACCACCACGCGGATCCTCCACCCGGAACCCGGGGAGTCCGAGCGCGTGGTGGTGGGGACGGACGCCGCGTCCCTGGCGGAGCGCCTGAGGAGGGAGTTCGCGACACACCGGCACGTCACGGCGGTGGCCCCGGACCCGGCCGGCGGGCGGAAGGTCGGCGGGCTGCCGGTCGCCGTGCTGGATGTCCTGGTGGACGCGCGCGTCGCCGAGCACGTGCTGGTCGAGGCCGACGGCTCGGCGGGGCGGTCGCTCAAGGCGCACGCCGACCACGAGCCCGTGGTCTCGCCGCGCGCGGACCTCGTCATCGTGGTGGTCGGCGTGGATTGCGTCGGCGCCCCGATGGACGATGCACACGTGCACCGTGCGGAACTGCTGCGGGAGCGGCTGGCCCGGCCGGTGGGAGCGCTCGTGACGGCCGACGACGTAGCCGCCATCGTGCTGCGCCGCGACGGCTACCTGGCGCGGGTCGAGCGCGAGGCGGAGGTCATCGTGTTCGTGAGCCAGGCGGCGACGCCGCCGGCGCTGGCCGAGGCACGCCGACTGGCGAATGGGCTGCGACGGGCGGACACCGGGCACCGGCTTGCCCGCGTCGTGATCGGAGACGCGAGAGCCGGGGCGTTCGAGAACGCCGGGTAGAAGCGCGCCGGCTGGGTTCATCGAGCAGGCCCGGGCTGCGTCCCGCCGAGACCCTGCGCCCATGGCTGATCGGCCGATCCAGCTCCGCCTTGCCCGGGATGAGAGCCGGATGCTACCTTCTTTGCCCGCAGTGCCCCAGGGGCGGCATAGCCAAGTGGTAAGGCGAGGGTCTGCAAAACCCTTATTCCCCGGTTCGAATCCGGGTGCCGCCTCCAATGCACTGCCTCGCGCGAGCGCTGAGTCACCGCTGCTGTCACCAGCCAGGTGACTCTGGACCGACGTCCGTCTCTGCCCGCCACGGAGTGCGCTGGTACTGACGCGACAAGGGTGAAGACTCGACCGCGAGTGCGCCCACGCAACGCGGCCGGTCAGTCCTCCCGGACCTGGCGGCGCCCGTCGTACTTCGGCGAGATCACCTTCTTCGACCGGACGTACTCGCGCAGGACCTCGATTCTCCGGCGGCCCGTGTCGGCGCACTCGATCCCCTTCAGTCCCCGGGGCGCGAAGTAGGAGGTCGAGGCACCCGTGTACAGGGCGTCGTCCCGCACCGGCCGGCCTCCGACCTTCACCTCGACGAGTCTGCCGCCCTCGAGTCGGTAGGTGAGGCCCGAGACGGCCGGTGCATGCTCCGCCAGGATCCGCTTGAGATCACGGCCGGTCAGCCGGTAGGTCACGATCGTGTTGTCGAAGGGGTCCATCGCGACCAGATCCGCGAAGGTGACGGGTCCGCGCAGGAGCGGGGCCCGCACGCCGCCGAGGTTGTCCATCTCGACTTGCGTGCCGTAGGTCTCGCGTATGGCGTCGGACACGAGGTGGTAGTTGGCCTGGTCCCACGTCCCGTCCGGCCGGCGGCGACTGCCGAAGTCGGCCGTGGCCTCGCCGAACACCTCGCCGTACTTGGCCGCGATCGGGGCCCAGAACGAGTCCACGGTCGCCGTGACCCGGGCGTCGGGCACGGTCGCCGAGTTGACGGGCAGGAGCTCGGCGTGGTGCCGCACGATCCTCCAGCGCCCCGCCGCGTCGCGAGCCAGGTCGAGATCGAGCCGGCCGAGCTCACGGCCCCACTGGTGCGCCTGCAGGATGATCGTGCCGTCGCTGTCCGACGGCGAGGCCTCGAAGGGCCGGAAGTACTCCCCTTCCGGCAGGCGGGAGTGCGAATCGCCGCCGACGATGACGTCGAGCGCGGGGGCGAGCCCGGCCAGCTTCCGATCCGTCTCCAGACCGCAATGGGAGATCAGGACCACGAGGTCGGCACCCATGTCGCGGAGCGCGGAGGAGACCGCCCGCGCGGTCGTCGCCACGGGCAGGACCCGGAAGGCCCGGCGAGCGGCCGGGTACCCGGCGCTGGCCTCGGTGGTGAGGCCGAAGAGGCCGATGCGCAGCGAATCGAGCGCCAGCAACGCATAGGGAGTCGCGATCGGCATGCCGTCCCGCTCCAGGACGTTGGCCAGCAGCACGCGTGGTGGCGCGCCCGCGGGGCCGCCCCTGGCCACGAGGCTGCGCACCTGCTCAGGGGTGTTGCTGAAGTCGTGGTTGCCGAGCGTCAGGAAGTCGTAGCCGGCCGCTCGCATCGCCGCCAGGTCGGCGTCGCCGTGGTACTCGGTGGAGAAGGCCGTGCCGTCGCACACGTCCCCCGCGTCGATCACGAGCACGGCCTCGCCGCCCCGACGGCATTGCTCGCGGATGGTTCGGACCAGGGTCGCGCGCCGGGCGATCCCCCCGATGTCGCCGAGGACCCGGGCCGAATCCGGGGCTTCGCTGCCCGACCGCTCCTCCGGATCGCGGAAGGGCATCAGGCGACCGTGCGTGTCGTTCGTGTGCAGGATCGTGAGGCGCGCGGCGGACGCCGGGGCGGAGTCGGCGTACGCGAGCAGGAGCGCGAGGACGGCGGTCACGCCGAGTCGGCGGAGCATCGGAGTCCCCTCTCATGAGAGTCTGAGGTTCCTGGCAGACGCCGGGATGATTGCACGAAGCGGCGCGGGACGCACGTCATCCTCGGTCCCGGGCCTCGGCCCTGCTCGCCCTGCCCCGCCGGAGGCCTGGTCCTGGCCTTCTGAAGCCCTGGCTCCATCGGTCCAGGGGACGGCGTCAGCGCTTACCCCGCCGTTCCGCCTGGGGGGGCGGTGCACGGACTCGACCCGGCGACCTCAATCACCCCTCACGCGCCGGGCGAATCAAGGGCTATCCAACCGACCCTCCGGACCTTGTGGTAGGCTCGTGTCAGCTTCCAACTGCCCGCGACGCGCCGGTTCGAATCCGGGTGCCGCCTCCATTTCTCGCGCTTTCTTGCGTTCGGGACCCGCACCTGGTCCGTCCTTCCTGTGCACATTGCGCGCTGCCCGGGGCTCACTCATCCCGGAAGGACCGTGCGCGCCGAGCGCAGGCGAATGATCCGGTCGGTCACTCGCACCTGCGGGCTCGGCCTCAATGGAGAGTTGCCATGGCGCACTTGAGAATCTCCACTGCACTCATCCTCGTCGCCGTGCTCACGATCGGCGCTGGCTCGGCCGACGCCGCGCACCGGGATCCCAAGCCGCGAGCTCATGCCGGGCCGCGGGGAACGGACGCCTAGGGCCCGTGGGTGGTACTCTCCCCCCCGTCCTCTCTGCCAACCTTTCACTGAAGCGTGCTGAGCCCGAAGGCGGCCCCTACTGTTCGATGTCCGACGTTCGACCCGAGGCCCTGACGCTCCCGCCAGGACGGAGTTGCCCGTCATCATCCAGGGCGGCATGGGTGTCGGGGTCTCGAACTGGCGGCTCGCGCAGGCCGTGTCGCGCCTCGGCCAGTTGGGAGTGGTCTCGGGCACGGCGCTCGACACCGTGCTCGCACGCCGGCTCCAGGCCGGCGACGTCGGTGGTCACATGCGCCGCGCGATGGAGAAGTTCCCCATCCCGCAGGTCGCAGCCGATGTGCTGAAGCGCTACTTCCACCCCGAGGGCCTGCCGCCGGGCAGGCCCTACGCCGTGCTGCCCATGCACCAGCAGGTCATGAGCAAGGCGCGCGAGCAGTTCAACATGCTGGCGGCGTTCGTCGAGGTCCAGCTCGCGCGGGAGGGCCACGACGGCCTGGTCGGCATCAACCTGCTGACCAAGGTGCAGCACTCGAACCTGCCTCTGCTGTATGGGGCGATGCTCGCGGGCGTGAGCGTCGTGCTGATGGGTGCGGGCATCCCGCGCGAGATCCCGGCGGTGCTCGACGCGCTCGCGCTGCACCAGCCCACCTCGCTTCGCATGGAAGTCGAGGGCGTCGTCGTGGACGCCCAGTGCCTGCGGCTGGATCCGGGCAGTCACTGGGGGGGGCCGCCGCCGGAGGTCTTCCGCCCGAGGTTCCTGCCCATCATCGCCAGCCATTCGCTCGCGACCATGATGGTGCGCAAGGCCACCGGCCGGGTGGACGGTTTCGTCATCGAAGGGCCCACTGCCGGCGGACACAACGCACCGCCGCGCGGCAGCGCCGTGAACGAGCAGGGCAACGTCGCCTACGGGCCACGCGACGAGGTGGACCTCGAGAAGATTCGTGAGCTGGGCCTGCCGTTCTGGGTCGCGGGGGGAGCGGGCTCGCCGCAGAGGCTGCGCGAAGCGCGCGCCGCGGGGGCGGCCGGCATCCAGGTGGGCACGCTGTTCGCGTGCTGTGATGAATCCGGGATCGAGGCCGGGCTGCGCAGCACCGTGCTCGAGCGCGCCGCCCGTGGCGAGATCCAGGTGCGGACCGACCCGCGCGCCTCGCCGACCGGATACCCGTTCAAGGTGGTCACCTGGGGGGCCGCCGCCGCCGAACGCGAGCGCGTCTGTGACCTGGGCTACCTGCGCACCGCCTACGCGATGCCGGAGCGCCGCATCGGCTATCGCTGCCCGAGCGAGCCCGAAGGGACCTTCGTCGCCAAGGGCGGCTGCCTCGCCGACACGGTCGGACGCATGTGCCTCTGCAACTCGCTGCTCGCCACGATTGGGCTTGCGCAAGCCCGCGAGGGTGGACGGACCGAGCCGCCGCTGCTGACGGGAGGTGCCGATCTCGCCCAGCTCGGTGGCTTCCTTGGCGGCCGCTCGCACTATTCGGCCGCGGACGTGATCTCGTACCTGCTCGCGACCGACGTCGCCTAGGCTGACCTGACGATCTTCCGGCGCATCCTGCCATGATCTGTGGCCTCAGGAACGGGGGGCACTCCAGACCTGCCGGACGCACCGGAAGGCCAACCGGGCCGGATGAGTCCTCAGACTCGCCTTGGCGGACAAAGGTGATCTGCACGAAAGGGCGGCCCACGGTGGCAAACGAAGAACACCTACAGCAGGTCCAAGCGGGGCCCGTGTCGTGGAACCGCTGGCGCGCTGACAACCCGAAGGCAAGACCTGGCCTCACCAAGGCCGACCTCACGGGGGTCTTCCCCGGAGACGAGAAGGAGGGAGAAACCAAGTGACCGCGACCCCCGCCAAGCGGAAGGCGAGCCGCTGGAGCGCCGCCCGCTCCACCGGGCGGAAGACGCCGGCGTGGCAGACCAAGGACGACGCCGTGGTCGAGAAGGGGTACCGCAAGGCCGCCGAGCGGGGATTCGCCGAGGCCCAGAACAACCTCGGCCTGATGTGCGCCCTTGGCCGAGGGGTGTCGCAGGACGACGCCGAGGCCGTGAAGTGGTTCCGCTTGGCCGCCGAGCAGGGATACGCCCCCGCCCAGTTCAACCTCGGCGAGATGCGCCGCCAAAACCGAGGCGTGACGGAGTAGGGAGGGGAGGAGGTGGACGAGAAGGACCTCGAGAAGACGCTCGCCGCTGTCGCTTCCACGCTGGAGGAGCTCGAGAAGCTCAACCGGGAGACCGGGAACTCCTCGAGCGGGTCACCACGGACGCTGAAGGGCTCCCGGAGTGCGCCTCCGCCCTCGTGCCGAGCCTGCCCGTGCAAGCCGTGAAGCCGGCGCGCCGGCCCTCGAACCCCGCCGAGCGGGAGGCGAACCGCCGGAACGCCCCCCGCTTCACCGGGCCGAAGACGCCGGCGGGGAAGGCTCTCCGGACATTTGCCGCCCACGGCAGGCTCATCTAGCCTCGGTGGCCATGGACCTCGACGAGCTGCGCCTTCGGCTTGCGGCGATCGACCGCGAGCTCATCACCCTGGTGGCCCGCCGGCAGGCGCTCGCGGCGGAGATCGGCGAGACCAAACGCCTGGCCGGGCTGCCGACCCGGGACTTCGAGCAGGAGCGGCAGGTCGTCGAGCGGGCGCGGGCGATCGCAGCGGAGCTGCGCGCATCGCCGAGTCTCGCCGAGCAGATGATGCTCTTGCTGATCCGCTCCTCGTTGACGATCCAGGAGCAGGGGCAGGTCTCGGCGACGGG
>Ga0315295_10003054_pt1 | contig 14228 bp, 14 predicted proteins | sample YL17G14_0_MG_FD_204453 | JGI IMG/M metagenome (GOLD analysis project Ga0315295, IMG submission 204453) | Sediment microbial communities from Yellowstone Lake, YNP, Wyoming, USA - YL17G14_0 | ecosystem: Environmental > Aquatic > Freshwater > Lake > Sediment | place: USA: Wyoming | collected...
TTTACTAGATCAACCTCGTCTAACTCAATCGCTGGCAAATGTTTTAGGGCAACATTCATTGGCAAAATTATTTCTGCTAAACATCCATCTGCCAAAAATTCTTTTACTTGAGCCAAAGTGACTGCATTAGCAAGTGAAAACTCTCCTGAAGCAAGACGAATAAGCCGTCCCATATGTGCACCACAACCCAAACTCATTCCTAAATCATTAATTAATGCACGAATATAAGTTCCTTTAGAACAAACAATCTCACTTTCAAATCTATCTCGAAAACTATAATTATACTTTTCGTCAAATAATTTCCAGCTATGCACAACAATTGGTCGTTCCTGCCGTTCAACGGTAAGACCCATTCTCGCCAAATCGTATAATTTTTTTCCTTGAATCTTCACTGCCGAAAACATAGGAGGCAATTGCTGTAACGAACCAGTCAATTTCGAAACTGCTTGTATTAACTCTGCCGCTGTCACATTCATCTCTAAATTTTGGGTTACTATTTTTCCAGTTGCATCATAGCTGTCCGTAGTTTGTCCCAAGATAATCTCGGCCTGATAAACTTTAATATTCTCGGCTAAAAATGAAAAGGAACGGGTTGCCTGCCCTAATCCCACCACCAAGACCCCAGTTGCTTCTGGGTCTAGAGTACCAGTATGACCAATCTCTGACTGCCGTAAAATCCGGCGCAGCTCAGCCACTACTTGATGGGAAGTCAGCCCCCGTTCTTTATTAACTATTAAGATTCCATGCCACATTCAATTGTCTCCATAAAGCTTGACACATAATCCAGTACTTCACGAATTACTACATCGATTGAGCCATTCAAATTACACCCTGCTGCACGAGCATGTCCGCCACCGCCAAAATGTCCAGCTAATTTACTAACATCTACCAAAGCTGCTGAACGCCAGCTAATTTTGACCTCATTTGGTTTTACTTCTTTAAAAAGAATTCCAATCTCGACATTTTCAAGTGAACGTGCGTAACTTACATAGCTCTCAGTTTCTTCCAAATCGACTGGAAAACGTGCCAGCATCTTTTGATTTAAAACCATCCAAGCGACTTTATCATTATTTTCTAACTTAAGAGTATTTAAAACCTCTCCTAAAAGACGAATCGAATTATAACTCTTCTGTTCATGTACTTGCTCGGCAATCATTGCTGGTTCAACCATATATTTTTTTACCAATTTTGCTGCTTGTTCTAAAGTAAGCGCCGAGGTATTTGCGTAACGGAAAAAACCCGTATCCGTTCCAATTGCAGTATATAAAGCAGTAGCAATTGCTTTATCAATTGACCATTTGCTCTTTTGTAGCAAACGATAGATTATTTCACCAGTAGCACTAGCTTCAGGATCGATAATATTTAAATCTCCAAAACCAAGATTGGTGAGATGATGATCAATATTCACCAGGAGCATTTCAGAAAATTCCCAAACCTCTGGCGGCAAATTCAACCGATCCTTCTCGGCGCAATCTACTCCAATCAGCACCTCTGGCTCAAAATCAGATGGCAAACTCGTTTTAACAAGTTCAATTCCATCTAAATAATCAAAAACAGATGGTACTTCCAAAGAAATCATCACTACCTCTTTACCAATTTTAGCAAGAGATAGACCCAGAGCAAGCATTGAACCAATGGCATCTCCATCCGGATTAACGTGACAGCCAATCAAAAAACGCTCTTTTGATTTAATTAATTTTAAAAACTTCTGAAACTTGGCATTCACTTAGAATCTGCCTCTTTTTCTTTATTAACTTCATTCAACAATTCCATAATTCTTGTTCCACGTTCGATTGAATCATCAGCGATTATATGTACCTCTGGAGTATGGCGCATTCTAATTCTCTTTCCTAATTCAGTACGGATAAATCCTTTAGCACTCTGCAAGCCTTCCATCGCAGTCTTTTTAGCTTCTTCATCACCTAAAATACTTACAAAAATTTTAACATGACTATAGTCATGAGAAACTTCAACATCAGTCACACTTACAAAACCAATTCGAGGATCTTTCAGACCACGTTGTAAAATTTGACCAAATTCTTCTTTAATTAACTCACTTAACCGTTCAACACGATACTCTGTCACGTGTTGTTCCCCCTGTCTAGGAATCAAGCATGGAATAGAAAGCAACTACTCTCTATCCCAACTATTCCCATCTTAATATCAATCATACTAATTCAGTTACTTCGTTTGAGTTCGCTTAATTTCCTCCATTGCAAAAGCTTCAATAATGTCGCCTTCTTTAATATCGTTAAATTTTTCAATTCCAATTCCACATTCAAAGCCTTCCAAAACCTCACGTACATCATCTTTAAAACGTTTCAAAGAATCGATCTTGCCTTCGTGAATAACAATATTATCGCGAATTAGACGAATTTCATTATTGCGAGTAATTTTCCCTTCCAAAACGTGGCAACCCGCAACATTACCAGCTTTTGGTACTTTATATATCTGACGAATCTCAGCACGTCCAACAATAACTTCCTTGTATTCTGGTGCTAGCATTCCTTCCATTGCTTTTTGGACATCCTCAAAAATATTATAAATAACTCGATAAAGCCGGACATCTACACTTTCTTTCTCGGCAATTCTTTTTCCAATTGGATCTGGACGAACGTTAAATCCAATAATGATCGCATTTGAAGCCGCGGCAAGCATTACATCTCCCTCGCCAATTCCTCCAACTCCACCATGAATCACCAGTACTCGTACTTCGCTATTTGATAATTTTTCAAGTGACTGACGAATTGCTTCCACCGAACCCTGTACATCGGCTTTAATAATAATTTTTAAATCCTTGATTGCACCCTCTTTAATCTTGGCAAAGAGGTCATCTAAAGTAATCTTTTGATTCTTACGCAGCTCATTTTCACGTTTAAACTGCATTCGTTTGTCTGCTAGTTCACGTGCTAAACGATCCTCTGTCACTACATAAAGAATATCCCCTGCTTGTGGTACTTCATTAAACCCGATTACCTCAACTGGCATTGCTGGCCCAGCTTTTTTAACTCGTTTTCCCTTATCATTGTTTAACACTCTAACACGTCCAGCAGCAGCACCCGCAATAATCGAATCACCAATCTTCAAAGTACCATTCTGCACCAAGACAGTAGTAACTGGACCTCGACCTTTGTCAAGTTGAGCTTCGATGATTGTCCCCTTAGCCGCACGATTTGGATTAGCACGAAAATCTTTGATCTCTGCTACCAAAAGAATCATCTCTAACAAATGCTCAATTCCAGTACGTTGTTTCGCTGAAAGTGGCACAAAAATCGTATCGCCACCCCATTCTTCGGCTACTAATCCATATTCGGTGAGATCTTGTTTTATTCGGTCAGGATTTGCTCCTGGTTTATCCATTTTATTAATCGCAATAATAATTGGCACATTTGCATCTTTAACATGGTTGATTGCTTCTATCGTCTGAGGCATTACCCCATCATCTGCTGCGACTACTAAAATAGCAATATCAGTTACCTGCGCCCCACGAGCACGCATTGAGGTAAATGCCGCATGACCTGGAGTATCCAGAAAAGTAATTTTACGTTCATTTAATTCAACCTGATAAGCACCAATATGTTGGGTAATTCCACCCGCCTCTTGAGAAGTTACATTTGTCTCACGAATCGCATCTAAAAGCGAAGTCTTCCCATGATCGACATGACCCAAAATGGTAACTACTGGTGGACGAGAGATCCGCGATTCGGGATCATCCTCGATCTCTGCTACCTGCAATTGTTCTTCTTGAGATTTCGCAGCTGTCGCCTTAATTCCGTACTCTTCTGCCACCAAAGTCATCGTATCTCGATCAACTTCTTGATTAATGGTGGCCATCATTCCTAAGGACATTAATTTTTTAATCACATCTCCAGCAGCAACCTCAATCAACTGGGAAAATAATTTGACTGTCATAAAATCTGGTAGTTGAATTGATTTTACAGTTGTTTCTGGTCCTACTGGTTTAATTGGTTTCAAATTTCGAGCTTGTTGATTATATGGTCTAGATCTTCCTTGATTATTATTATAATTTCTAGCATTACCAGACCTGTTATTTTTAAACTCCTGACCTTTTCCCTGCGAAGGAGCTGCTCCACGTGATTGATTATTAACTGGTTTTCCAGTCTGTCCCGGACGTGGTCGATTAGCTTGATCATTATTCATTGGACCACGATTTAAATTGCCCTGTGGTCTCGGCTGTCCTGGTTGACCTTGACCCTGTGGTCTCGGCTGTCCTGGTTGACCTTGACCCTGTGGTCTCGGTTGTCCTGGTTGACCTTGACCCTGTGGTCTCGGTTGTCCTGGTTGACCCTGTGGTCTCGGTTGACCTTGACCCAGCGGTCTCGGCTGTCCTGGTTGACCTTGACCCAGCGGTCTTGGTTGTCCTGGTTGACCTTGACTTAGTGGTCTTGGTTGTCCTGGTTGACCTTGACCCTGTGGTCTTGGTTGTCCTGGTTGACCTTGACCCAGCGGTCTTGGTTGTCCTGAACCTTGACCCAGCGGTCTTGGTTGTCCTGAACCTTGACCCAGCGGTCTCGGCTGTCCTGGTTGACCTTGACTTAGTGGTCTTGGTTGTCCTGAACCTTGACCCAACATTTCCGTTGGTCTTACTGAAACACCTTCCGGATTCATCCGCTCTGCTTCTGCAGTTATCGGCTTATTTGCCACAACTTTTGTCTCTCCTAGTTGCTCTTTTGAAGCAGTTCTCGGAATTACTCGTGTTTCTACTTTTGGAGTTAGTATTTCCTCTCCTTTACGCACAGGTGAAATTACTTCTTTTTTAGACTCCACTTGTGATTCTACTCCACTAGCTGCTTTCATTGGCATTTTTGGTTTAGCAGTTGGAAAATTCTGTTTTGCCTGCTCTACAAACTGTTCTTCAATAAAACTCATATGATTACGCACATTAGCACCTAATTGATTCAAATAATTCATTAAATCCTTACTTTGAATCCCTAACTCTTTACTTAATTCGTGTACACGTATCTTATTTATAGTCAGTCACCCCCATCACTTAAGCAGCCTTTAATTGCTGCTGCAAATTGCTTCGAAATCACCCCCAATACACCACGTTCTGGACGTCCAATCCATTGACCTAACTCAGCACGTTTTCCATATAAATAAAAAGGAATCTGCTGTAATTCACACCAATGTGCAAAACTTTTTTGTGTTTTGGGCGAAAGATCTGCGGCACAAATTACCAAAAAAGCTCGCTTCTTCTTAATTGCTGCCTCAACACTTGCAGAACCAATCTCTAATTGTCCAGCTTTTGCCGCAAATCCTAATAAAGTAGCAATTTTATTCATTTTAACAAATTACTCATTTCAGTCCGAAGCTGAACCTTGTTTTCGCTAGTTAATTCAATTTCTAAAGATTTAGCCAACAAGGAACCTTTCAAAACTAATTCTAAGCATTCTAAATTCGGGCAGGTATAAGCACCCCGACCGGATTTTTTGCCAGTAGGATCAACAACTACTTCACCATTAGGAGTTCGCAAGATTCTAATCAACTCCTTCTTGGGGCGAACTGTTTTGCATCCTAAACAAGTACGTTGGGGGATTTTTTTGACCTTCAACCCTAATCATCCCCTTTTTCCTTCTTTTTAGACTTGGTTTTCTCAGTCTCGTTTTTTAATAATTGTCCAATTGTAAAACCATTATCATCTTGATTCTTTTCAATTGTTACAACTTTTGTCTCACTATTTATCGATTCGCTATCTAGCTTAGCACGTTCGGAGAGTACGTCAACAAAAAAATAACCCTCGTCAGTGGAGACTAATTCTTCATCCAAGACTTGCCGCCGATGTTTTGGAGTAGTCTTGGATTTTTTCACCTTTTTATTATTAGTAGTTTTTTTGTTCTCATTCTCTTCAAGCTCCTCTGATTCGAGCTTGGGTGGGAATGCTTCTTCCTCTGCTTCAAATACTTCTGTTTCAAGCAACTCTTCTTCAAGCTGGTCACCTTGTTCATCCAAGCTTTCTACTTCTAGTAAGGTTGATTTTTCTTCAATCACTGCTACCAATTTTTCTGGTACGGGTAAAATTCCCTTCAAACCAAACTCTTCACCAAGAAGACGTTCAATCTCTTTCGCTTGCTCTGCCGCTTGTGATTCACTTTTAATATCGATCTTCCAGCCAGTCAATTTAGCTGCTAAACGTGCATTTTGTCCTTCGCGTCCAATCGCTAAAGAAAGCTGAAAATCCGGCACAATTACCACAGCCATTTTTTTAGAAGGAAGAATTTTAACCTCAGTCACCTTAGAAGGACTAAGAGCATTCACAATAAATTCAACTGGTTCGGCACTCCAAGGTACCAGATCGATCTTTTCCCCTTTCAATTCACGCACAATCATCTGCACACGAATCCCTTTAGCACCAACACAAGAACCGACTGGATCCACCTGTGGATCACGACTATAAACTGCGACTTTAGAACGATAACCTGGTTCACGTGCCACTGATTTAATCTCAACTAAACCATCTTGAATCTCTGGCACTTCTAATTCAAAAAGTCGTTTCAAAAGACCATTTCTAGTTCGTGATAGTAATACCTGTGGACCTTTAGTGGTTTTCTTCACTTCAACCACAAAAGTTTTTAATCTCGTTCCCATCTCATACTGCTCATTAGGAATTTGTTCATTTCCAGGTAAAATCCCTTCGATCCGACCCAGATCAATAAAGATATTCTTTTGTTCATGCCGCTGAATAATTCCAGTAATCAGATCACCCATACGATTTGAAAATTCTTCGTAGATCATACTACGTTCGGCTTCGCGAATTCGCTGTACCACTACTTGCTTGGCAGTTTGTGCGGCAATTCGTCCGAATTCCTTAGGGAAAATCTCAAACTCTACCAAATCACCAAGTTCATAAATCACATTAATCTTTTGAGCTTCACTCAAACTGATCTCATTTTTATCATCTTCTACTTCTTCCACGACGGTACGATGGGTGAAAACATGAAAAGCTCCGTTAGCAGGATCAATCTTCACCTCGATACTTTGAGCAGCTTTTTGATCCCTTTTATAGGCGGATGCTAGGGCAGTCTCGATTGCATCTAATAAAATTTCTTTGCTAATCCCTTTTTCCCGTTCTAATTGTTCGAGAGCATCCATAAACTCATGGTTCATTTTTTCGTTTTTCTCCCTTCAAACCCAAAGGTCTCTGGCATTAATTCTGCTTTAGCTAATATTTTTTTAGGAATCTCTTTGACTTCTTCTTTAATCTTAATTAAAATTATTGTTTCTGGATCTGTCCTAATTCCTAACAACTCGCCCTGAAAAGTTTTAGAACCTTCATATATCTGATGTAATTTTAATGATACCTGCTGCCCTGCAAAACGCTCGAAATCCCGATCCTTTTTCAAAGGACGTTCCAATCCTGGTGAAGATACTTCTAATAAATAACTCCCTGGAATGGGGTCTATCTCATCGAGCAGTTTACTTAATTCCTCACTATAACGTTGACATTCTTCCAATCCAGTTCCACCAGGACAATCAATAAAACAACGTAGTATCCAGTCCGAACCTTCTTTACGATACTCTACATCTACCAGTTCATAGCCTAAATCATCAGCTAATTTTGTCCCTAATTTTGAAATAATTTCTTCAATTCGTTCCTTGGCCAAACTTCGGTCCCCCAATTTCCTTTATAAAGTGAAAGAGTGGGGACACCCCACTCTTTTCTAAAACACAAACTCATATACATTTTACCACAATCAATTCTATTTGACAAGTGTTCTACCCAAAAATTAACTCAAACGATTCAAAAACTTCCCAGATCTATTATCTAATCATTCCTTGCTGCATCATCCACCATAAAATTGCCAGCCCACCTAAAATTGTAATAATCAAAGCCGTTTTCAAAGTTTTCAAAAGAATTTTCAGTAAGAAAAAAGTAATTAATACTCCAACCACCCAATAAAGGAAACTCATATAATCAACTCCATTTCCTTGATGTTAAATAGTTTGACAGATAATTATCCAGCAATTTTTGATAATGTGTCATGATAGGCTTGAGCAATCTCTTGATTGCTTGGATTAATTCGATATACCTCTTCCAAAAATAAAAATGCCTTTTTAAACTGTTTTTTTTGATAATATAACAAACCCAAATCCCGAATCAACACCAAACCAGGTTTGCACTTGAACCCTTTCTGCCAAAAGAAAATTGCCAAACTATTTAAATTAAACTTTTGAAAAAATTTCCCCAAAAGATACCAATAATACCAATGGTCTTTTCCCTCATGATAAAACTTAATTAACTTACCAAGGCTAATTTCTTTACCATTTTTTCCACTTGATTGAACCAACTTACGCAGCATATTTTCAATTTTAATCTGAGGGTCATCCAATTCCTCCAACAACTTTAAAGTTTGACACCTCACCTGATTATCTGGAGCTAATTCTAACAATTTCAAAAAAGACTCTTGTGCTTCCTGATAATATCCTAAACTATGCTGCACCAAACCCAAACTATGCCAAATAGCAAAATATTCTGGATTCAATGTAGCAGCTTTTTCAAGCATCTCCAATGCCTCTTCCAAACGACCACGACGTCGATAAAACGTTCCATAATGAAAAAAAGAACCCCACCAAGCATCATTCACTAGAATTGATTGTTTGAAATATTTTTCAGCCAACAAAAAATCTTCATTTTCTTCTGCCAAAAGTCCTAAATTAGTGATCACATTTACTCTTCTTGGCTCAAGCTCCAATACTCTCTGCCAAGCAGCTCCCGCTTTTACATATTCGTTCATCCCTGCATAAATTGCCCCCATTAAATCTAACGCTGTTGAATTCTGAGGATCATTATTCAAAATTTTTTCCAATGCCTCCAACGCCTTAATTGGTTGTTGATGCGCATGATAAAAAAGCGCCAAACGAATCCATCCATCGTTAAAAGTAGGAAAAGCTGCACCTATCTCTATCAACAAACGTTCTGCTTGATTGATATTACCAGCTTGATAATGAAACTCCGCGATAACTAATGGGATTCGGGGATATTTATTGTTAAACCCACGTAAACGTTCTAAAAGTTTAATTGCACGTTCAAAATCATATGCCCCATCATTTTGCAATAAAAATAGAATTAAAATATCAACTGCCTCAGTAAAATCAGGATCATAAGCTACTGCGGTTACTAAACTTTCCAAACCCGTCTCACGTACTTTGACGTTTTTTGTTACTGTAAGAATCTCTAATCCTTTACGAAAAGCCAAAAAAGCTTCTAATGATTTCGTAGTAATACGTAAGTCATCATTAGAAAGCACATCGACCTTTAGAAACTGAATCATTTTTCGAAAATGTTTTTCCCATTCAAATAAAAATTGTTTTTCTGAAACTTGAAATTGATCTTGATAAACTACCACGTTAAGATTTGGTTGATAAAGTTGTAACCTCATACTTAAATTTCCGGTCATACCTTGCAACTGACCAGAAAGCCAAAGCTCTTCTCCATCCCAAGCAAACTCAAGTTGTGAAGAATCAAGTTGTGACAACATCTCCTCAAACTCTAATTCCGGATTAATCTGTGCCACAATATCAAATGTATTAAAACGCAAAGCAGAAAGATCTGATAATCCTCTCGCTAAAATTGGCAAAAAAAATGGTTCTTCATCAGTTATAAAAGGAATAATTTGAACCAAAACATCCTCCAAATCAAAGTTTTCCTACCAACAACGTTAGCACAAGAGATTAAGATAGTCAAGTAGTGAATTGACAGATCATGGTTGAAAAAAGGCTCTTATTGATTATCAGACTGAATAATGAACTCAATTGCTTTAAACCATTACTAAATCATGGTTTTCAAATCCACAGTCATATTTGGTGAAAATCTACTAATGTCAAGGGTTTAATAATGATTATAATCTATTATCAGTTCAAAACACAATAAGAGCTTTTGCAAATTCATCTTACATGATTGGAGTCATTTTGTAAGCTCATTTTTTGTTAAATTTTGGTTACTTCATAAAAACTTTCAACTCTCCAGTTGTTTAGCAGGTATTATAATAGAACTTACCACTCCCAAGAAACAATAGAGACGTAAAATACACGTCTCTAAAATTAAAATGTTTATTTTTTCTGATTAAACTGTGGCTTGAGATTTAATTTTGATAAAGGTTTGGATTACTTCACGATCATTAGCACTTAGATAATTAATCTGACAGCCGTAATAGTACATCATTCCTAAATCTTTACGCACATGAGTTACGGTGGCAGCAGTTTTTACTTTGATAGTGTTTCCACCCACTAAAAATTCACAAGATAATAAAGTTTTCGGCATAATATAATCAAAAGCCAAAATTCCTATCCCCTCATCAGTAAGATTTTCAACATAACCCTGATAACGTTCACCACGTTCACGATTAACCATTTCTAAGGAAAGATGCGAGGGAACTCTAGATTTCTTTCTTCTTTCTTGAATCATGTTGTCCACACCTCTAAATAATATTTTTTGACAATCCCTATCCAAAAACGAAATGCTTCGTTTTTTACAATTTCCTCCTTGAAGTCACTCCACATTTCCGTCTTTTATAAATTTCGCCATTTTATTCCATTTACCTCTTTTTTCTCCAAAAAATTTATATTTTTTTCCAAATTATCCAGTTATTTTTTATGAAAATTTTTTATCATTTACATTTTATGGATTTAGCTAATTTCTTCGCCAAATCTGCTACTTTTTTGAAACTAAGATCAGCTTCAATCTCTGCCACAATTGCACTTCCTACGATTACTGCATCTGCAAAATTAGCAACTTCAGCTGCCTGTTCAGGGGTAGATATACCAAAACCTACTCCCACTGGTTTGGTGGTGGTTTTTTTAATTCGAGCAATAAACTCAGATAATTCTGGTGGTAGACTTGCTCTCGCCCCGGTAACTCCTTTTAAAGAAACGGCATATAAAAATCCAGTGGAATGCTGCTCAATTTGTGCGATTCGCTCACTGCTACTAGTTGGTGCCACAAGAAAATTCAAGCCCAAGCCTAATTTTTTTGCCACTTCACAAAGGCTCTCTGCTTCCTCATGTGGTAAATCTGGAATAATCAAACCAGCACAACCTGCTGCTGCTATTTCCTCCAAAAATTGTGTCACCCCACGTTGATAAACTTGATTATAATAAATCATTAAGATCAGAGGTGTCACAACCTCAGTAGTAACTACAGTTAACATCTTTAATAAATCACTAATGCTACAACCGTTTGCTAGAGCACGTACTGCTGCACGTTGAATTGTTGGTCCATCCGCCAACGGATCGGAGAATGGTACTCCTACCTCAATTAAATCTGCCCCACTTGCTGCTAACAACTTAATTAATATTCTGGTAGCTTCAAGATCGGGGTCACCTCCCATCAGATAAGGAATAAAGGCTGTTTCCCCATTTTGACGCAATTTTGCTAAACACTCAGCGATTGGGTTCATAATTCCACCCCCATTACTGCGGCTACTGTATTGATATCTTTATCACCACGTCCCGAAAGATTAATCACTAAAATTTGTTCTGGTTTCAAATCACAGGCAAGCTTCATTCCTGCCGCGACCGCATGGGCACTCTCCAAGGCGGGAATGATTCCTTCCGTCTGAGTTAAATATTTAAATGCCGCTAATGCCTCCTGGTCCGTCACAGTCAAATATTGCACCCGTCCGGAGTCTTTCAAGTAGCTATGTTCTGGACCAACTCCTGGGTAATCAAGCCCTGCCGAGATTGAATAAGCCTCAGTAATCTGACCATCTTGATCCGACAAGAGATAGCTCAGTGCTCCATGCAGTACCCCTGGTTTTCCCATATTTAAAGAAGCTGCATGATGTGCCGTCTGCACCCCATGTCCCGAAGCTTCAACCCCAATCAATTTCACCTGCGACTCATTAATGAATTCATGAAAGATTCCCATCGCATTACTGCCACCACCTACACAAGCCATCACATAATCAGGGAGTTTGCCTTCTTGAGTAGCCAATTGTGCTCTAGTCTCGCGCCCGATGATTGCTTGAAAATCGCGTACCATCTGCGGATAAGGATGCGGTCCGACTACCGAGCCGATCAAATAATAGCTCTGATCAACATTAGTTACCCAATCACGAATCGCTTCATTGGTAGCGTCTTTTAAGGTACGACTCCCCGAAGCCACTGGACGCACCTCTGCTCCCAAAAGTTTCATCCGAAACACATTTAATGATTGACGCGCAATATCGACTTCCCCCATATAGACCACGCATTCCAATCCGAAACGCGCTGCCACCGTAGCTGTAGCCACTCCATGCTGCCCCGCACCAGTCTCAGCAATAATTCGCTGTTTCCCCATTCTCTTTGCCAACAAAATTTGCCCTAAAGTATTATTAATCTTGTGTGCCCCAGTATGATTCAGGTCTTCACGTTTGAAAAAAACTTTCCCCTGCCCTAATTCACGACTAAAACGTTCTGCAAAATAAAGGGGCGTTGGTCGTCCTGAATAATGCTGATATAACTCGCTTAGCTCTGCTTGAAAATCTAGTTGTAGCACATATTTTTGATAAGCCTCAGTCAGCTCGTCCAAAGCAGACATTAAAGTATCTGGGACATAACGTCCGCCATAATTACCAAAATACCAATCTTGCCTAGTTGACATTATTCACCACTCCTCATTAACTGTTCCATCAATTCTTTAATCTTTTGATGATCTTTTACTCCAGGAACCTTTTCCACTCCACTAGAAATGTCTAACCCATCTGGTCTAGCAATCCGAATCGCTTCCATAATATTATCTACTCTCAATCCACCCGCCAAAATAAGTGGAAAGCCTAATTTTCGATACTCCAAAAATAATTTCCAATCAAAAGTTTGTCCAGTTCCACCCATACTCTCTTTATGATAAGTATCTACCAAAACTGCACGCAATGGAACCTTACTCCAGGCTAAATCGATTTGGTCTTTATCCGCTCGAAAAACTTTGATCACCTTCCCTGGCATCAGCTCAGCCACTTGCAGCGACTCCTCACCATGTAACTGCACCAGATCTAAATAACAATCCCGCAGTATTTCCTTCACTACTAAAGGATCTTCATTAACAAAAACTCCGATTCTAATAATAGATGGAGGAAGCTTACGTGAGATTTCTCTAACCTGTGCTGGCGTTACTTGACGGGACGAAGTTGCCAAAACAAACCCCACGGCTTGTACCCTACTAGCAACACAAGCTAACGCATCCTCCAAATTAGTAATCCCACATATTTTCACTGGAAGCATCAGATTCCCTCCAATAATTCTTGTAATTTAAGACTTGGATCACTTGCGGTGACTAAAGTTTCTCCAATCAAAGCACCTCGAAAACCAGCTGCTTTAAGCCTTTGCAAATCATTACCTGTTTTAATTCCACTCTCTGCGACCACTCCGACCTGATCAGGAATTAATTTCTTTAAAACAAAAGCATTCTCCAAATTAACTTCAAAAGTTTTTAGATTACGATTATTAATTCCAATTAAAGTTGCCCCAATCTCTAAAGCTACCTGAACTTCCTCTACCTCGTGTACCTCAACTAAAGGGGTCAACCCCAAACGTAATGCTTCTTGATACAAAAAGTTCAAAACTGCTTTACTTAAAGCCGCGACAATCAGCAAGACTGCATCTGCTCCAGCTTCACATGCTTCTAATAATTGATAGGAATCAACAATAAAATCTTTGCGTAAAACTGGCAAATCAATGTTAGCTCTAACACGTCGTAAGTCATCCAATGAACCTTGGAAAAATTTTTCATCAGTGAGTACCGAGATCGCTGCAGCTCCTGCTCTCTCATAACTTTCTGCCAAACGTATTGGATCAAAATCCAAACAGAGCAAGCCTTTGGAAGGAGAAGCCTTTTTAACCTCAGCAATTATTTGCAACCCCGATGAGGCAGTTGCCTCCAAAAAAGCACGCCTTGGCATCAGCACTACCTCATTCTCTACCAGAGGGTGTTGGACTTTACGTTGCGCGACTTCTCTCTTTTTTTCAGCGATAATCTCTTCTAAAAACATCATTACAACCTCCTAAACGGCAATTGCTTGTAAGGCAGCTAATTTCTCGGCTGCGCAACCAGTCGTGATTACTTGACGCGCCTTAGCAACTCCAGCCTTTAAATCAGATGCTACTCCTGCGACTACCAAAGCAGCGGCAGCATTAAGCAAAACAATCTCCAGACAAGGACCAGTTTGCTTTCGATTCAAGATCTCCTCGGTCAATCTCGCATTCGCAATTGGCTCTTTACTTTCTAAAAGTTTATT
>Ga0315295_10003055_pt1 | contig 14226 bp, 11 predicted proteins | sample YL17G14_0_MG_FD_204453 | JGI IMG/M metagenome (GOLD analysis project Ga0315295, IMG submission 204453) | Sediment microbial communities from Yellowstone Lake, YNP, Wyoming, USA - YL17G14_0 | ecosystem: Environmental > Aquatic > Freshwater > Lake > Sediment | place: USA: Wyoming | collected...
GTTCCCAGATTCGGCATTCCCGGCTACGCGTGGTTTTTTCCTTCCATAGGCGAAAATGGGGAGCCGGTAGTCAACGCCGGGATATCGGGCGGGACGTTCAGCACGGGAAGCCGCTCCAGGCTTAAGGAAGCTTTCCTGGCCACCTTACAGCGGCATCCCGAGATAAAGGCGATGGCACCGGACAACATCCACTTCAAGCCATACCCGGAGCGGGAGTATTCCCCCTTCCAGGCGGGAGCGCGGGAACGGGTCATATTCGTGGGCGAACAGTTGGGCGTAGACCCTTTTACCGGCGAGGGCTTGAGCGTCTGCGCCGACTCGGCAGCAGCCGCGGCACGGGAGATCACAGGTGCCCTTGAGAAGGGTGAGTTCTCTTTCAGGGGTTACGGCCACAAGCTCAGAACGGCGCAGTTCTTTCCTCTTTACGTAGTCGGAAAGACTTACTGCCTGCAGAACGACGGTATCCAGCCCAACTTCTTCTTTGCTATGTCGACCCGGCAGAAGCCGCCCGGAAAGTGGAACGTAGTGGATTACTACACCGCCACATTCTCGGGGAAAGAAGCGAGTACGGTACTCTATACCCCCACTTTCTGGGGAATGGTGATGCGCGATATCGCTGCCGTCCTGCCCGGCTGGATAAGGGATGTCAGTGGAACATCATCTTCTCGAAGATGACCCTGCCGCTCTCCTTCGCCTTCACCCCCGCGAGGTCCACGCTCAACTCCAGCTCGGCATCGAAGTCGTAATAGAGCGGATTGGCGAAAAGGTGTACCAGGGGCTTTTTCCACGACGGCAGGTCATCCGTCATATCTAGGACCTCGATGAGCTTGGGGTTGCGTATGGCAAGCTCCACCTTTCCCTCCTCCGCCTCCCAGCGGAAATCCAGTCTATTGGGGTAGGTCTGGCCTTTTGGTCCCTCCACTTCGTCACTCGTTTCCAGGATGAGGGGTAATCCGTCGTCGGTGAGTATCTTATCTCCCTTGGCCAGGAAGAAGACGGGAAGCTTGATGCCCCCCATGCCGAAGATCTTGATGGTGACCAGTTGGGCGAAGATGATACTGAAATCACCGACATGGGCACGGCCCCAGTACCAGTGGTCGAGCATGTTCCCCATGACGGCATTGCCCCAGTTGTGGTCATGGTAAACCGTCCCTTGAACGGCGATGGGTTCGCCTCCAAGGGTGATGGTCCCCTCTACGGTGCCGTAGGGTACGGGCACCACCCATGCGAAATACTTGGTCTTGGCGGAATTGAAGTAGCTTACCGCGGCACCCGGGCGCCATGATGGTCCTTGTCGCCGTAAAGCCAGATCGATCGCAATATCCTCCTCTTCTACGTGCAGCTCGTACGCGGCGAGGTCTCCCTTGACCCAGTTGGGCCCTATACGCACGTCGCAGCCCTCGGTAGAAGCAACGAGTTCATCGACGGCGAACTTGGGGACATAGCTCTTTCTCTCCCCGTCGCGCGACCTGTAGATGATCAATACGACAGGAGAGAGAGGGCCTTTGGGCTTGGTGTGGGGCTTGGTGGAGAAGGTGATCACTGCGGTGGAGCCGTCGTCGAACTGGGCGTCGAAGTACCACCACTCGAAAGCGTCCGCTTCCTCGGCCGTGCGGTACCCGTCCTCCCATACCTCCACCGTATCCGGCTTCAACCCCATGCGCGCCAGGGCGGCGGCATTGTCTTCGGCGGCTTTTTTCCTCAACTCCGGCGTTACTTCCAGTTCCCCACTCATGATCTCACCCTTCCTCGTACACGGTCACAAAAACACCCGTCACCTTACAGGCTCGGTAGATAACGCCGGCGGCTTTAAACCGTTCAGGTGTCGATGCGCTTGATTATGTCGATGACCAGCTGCAGGGAGACCGCGAGGGCTTCGGGCCGCATGTTATCTATGGTGTCGTGCCGGGTGTGGTAGTTGGGCATCAACCGCGCGGAGTTATAACAGCATATGGATAACGATGGAATGCCCGCGCGGACGAAGGCGCTGGCGTCGGTGGCCCCCACCGCCATTATCGCGGCGATGATGTCCTTGTCGTTAGCGGCAGCCGCTTCCTTGGTCAGTTCGATCAGGTAGGGGTCCATCTTCGCCCCGCACCACACCTCGCGTTTAAAGAAGGTGAGATAACGTTCGTCAGTGATATTGTCCAGGAAGATGGCATAGGTGGGGACATCCGCGTATTCATTTTTATGACGGGCAGCGTAGCGTTTTGCTCCCCGCAAGCCCGCCTCCTCGGAGGAGAGGGCCAGGAGGATGACTTCGGTGTTCGCGGGGAAGAACTCGCCGGCCTCCCCGGCATCCTGCAAGTACTTACCTAGCCCAGCCAGTACGGCTATGCCCGCCATATCGTCCATGGCCCCGGGCACCACGTCCTTGGTGTGGAAGAAGAAAAAGATGGCCACTAGGGGGGAAAGCACGATCATGATAATACCCAGAACGGTGTAAGCGGTGTTATCAGGAACGCCGGATGAGCCAGCAATGGTACGGGCCAGGCTGGCCCCGAGAAGGAGGACGGGGGCGAGGAAGGCAAGGGCCATGGCCGGCACGGAGAATCCCTTCAGCCAGTACCACACCTTGAACTCGTAGGCGGAGTCGAGATGGGCGGAGATGATAACCCTTTTCTTGGCTTCCCCGCTGGGCTGCACGAATCCCGCCACGTTCTCGCCCTTGCGCCTGGGGAAGACAAAGTCGATAAACTCCCGGTAACGCACCACCTCGTAGAAGAGGATACTGATACCTATAGCGGCAAGGATGACGGCGACGGGAGGATATATATAATAGAGCACTACTCCGGCAAGATAGAGGAGCACCAGAAAGGGAAAGGACCCCAGGAAGGCCTTGGGGCTGCAGGTGAACTCCTCGACCTCTACCCGTTCGCAGGCCGGCTCGATCTCCTGCGTGTACAATCGGCCCAGCCGTTTTTCCTCTTCGCTGCAGGATTCACGCGGGCCGATGTCCGCCACCGCCCGGCCCACGAGCTCGTACATGTAATCGGCGTATCTGTCCGCTGGCGCCATCTTTCCCCTCCCTATTGCCCTGGTTATGACCTCTGGCCAAAGTTTACCACGCCGCATACACTTGAGGTGTCAGGCACGCTTGGGGTTAAATGGGTACAAAAGCACAAGGCATCATGGGAGGTGTTTGACGTGGACTCTTCTGTTCCAGCAACCCACGCCAGGGTCATGGCCGCCTTGGAGAAGCGTGAGCCGGACCGCGTACCCGTCTTGGACATGACCATGGAGTACAAGATCATCTACGAAGCCCTGGGGAGGAAAGCCTTGCCTTTGGGCTTCTTCTTCGAGAATCCCTATTTCTCCAGGACCATCGACTGGCTCTTCCCCAGGATAGACCATTCCAAGATCGTCGACGTGGCCATGGATGCCTACACCTACGATAAGACCAAGGCGGCGGTGGCCGTCGGGTACGACGCCGCCTGGGTGCCGCACGTGCCGATCTATCGTTACGAGAGCTCCAAGCTCATGTACGACATATATGGGCGGCGCTACGACGTGGCCATCGACGAGGGCCACAGCCTGGGGTCCCCGATGTACCGCAGCGGCTTCATCCACAGCCCAGCCGACTGGGAGGCGTGGGACAAGAAGGCTATCTTCCAGATGCCGGCGAAAAACCAGCGCGTCTACTCGAAAGTGCAGAGGGACTTCGGGGACCGCATCTTCATCTTCGGCATGTTCAGCGGGGGCCTCTTCGAAATCACCTCCCAGGCTATGGGCTTCGACCGCTTCGCGGTGGCCATCCGCAAGGAGAAAGCTTTCATGAAGCGTTTTATCAAGTTCTACGAGGACCTCTACTGCGTGATGATCGAAGCTTTCGCCGATGCGGGGCTGCCCGGCATGATGTACACCGACGACCTGGCCTACCGCTCCGGCCCCATGGTCAATCCCCGCCTTTACGATGAGCTGTACGGCGACGCTTACCGGCACCTGACGGAGACCGCGCACTCCCTGGGCATGAAGATAACCATCCACTCCTGCGGCAACGTCTACCCGCTGCTCGGCTGGTTCGCGGACTGCGGGTTCGACGGGGTGCATGCCCTCGAGCCCACAGCGGGGGTGGAGCTGGCCAAGGCCAAGGAGATGGCAGGCGACCGCCTCTGCCTTATGGGAAACATCGACATCACCCACATACTGGTGGATGCCTCGAAGGAAGAGGTGTTCGAGGCGGTGCGGCAGGCCATCCGGGAAGCCGGTAAGGGAGGAGGATATATCGTCGCTCCCACCAACTCCCATCCCGACATGAACCTGGAGCGTCTGCGCTGGATGGTGGAGGCAACGGATAAATACGGTCATTACCCTCTCGATCTCTGTGATTAAGCCGGCACACGGAAGTGTCGCATATATGCTAGGAGGTCTGCGCCTATGAAGATGGTGAAGTTCGTCTCCAAAGTCGACACGGGGAAATGTAGCGGGGACAAGCGGTGCGAGAAGGCATGCCCCTCCGGCGCCATCAGGGTGGTGGACAAGCTGGCGGTGGTGGATGAGGGCAAGTGCGTGGCCTGCGGTAAATGCGAGGACGTATGCAGGGAAGGGGCGGCGAGTCTTGTCGGCCGTCCCATGCCTCTCTTCATCATGTGCGATACCAGCGACGTGGACGAAGAGAGGATAATGCAGCTCTGCCGTAAAGCCCATCTCTATCCCGAGCAGTTCGTATGCGCCTGTACCGGCACACTGGCCAGGGAGGCCGCCGCGGCCATACTCAAGGGCGCGCAGGACCCGGAGGAGCTGGCCGCCATGACCGCGGTGCGTTCGGGATGCGGCATATACTGCACCGGCGCCATCATGCGGCTGTTCGCCGCGGCGGGGATAGACATCGGCACGGCGGAGGACCTCAAGTGGTATAACCTCCCACTCTCGGTGTTCGACGTGCCCACCGAGACCGCGGAGAAGTACCCCATGTACCACATCGAGCAGGACAAGCGGGTCATGTTCAAGGAAGAGGTCTTCGACGAACTATAGGGCCGCCCGGGCGTGAAAGGAGATAGAGATGATCAAGCAAGCGGTGCAACCGCCGGATTATATGGCCTCGGTCTACGGCAACACCCCCGTGATGCGGGCGGCCAACCTGCCCGGCATGGCCGCGGTGGGTGTGAGGGACCTCTTCCCCGACATCAAGCCGGAGATATACCTGCACGGCGGCGACCTCTCGGCCATCGTGAAAGCCACCGAGGAAGCCCTGGCCGGCGTGGATATGAGCATGATCAAGCCGGGGGACAGGGTGAACCTGCTCTGCTCCGAGCACGGCTTCTCGGTGATGGAGGGCGAGCCCTACGTGGAGATGCTCAAGACCATCTGGAGGGTAGTCAAAGAGAGATCGGGGAACGACAACCTGCGTCTGCGGGTTGCCACTTACCGTGGTTTCCGCGAGGCCGAAGAAGTAATCGAGCACTATAAACTTAAGGAGCACTTCGACGGCAAGGTGAGCGGCCTCGACTGCTGGGACGAGGGAGTCCCCATCGAGACGGAGATAGGGACGCTTTACGGCATAGCCAAGGTATACGACTGTGACTGGTTCATCCACGCCTATTACGATGACCCCCGGGAGATGTATTTCCACCGCATGCTCCACCGCGCCCTCAAGGCCTTCGTGATGAACTATGCCCGCTACGAGACCAGGTCGGTCTTCCACATGAACTTCGGCAACCGCTCCTGCGCCTTCATACCTAAGGTCATCTTCGACTCGCCCTTCGTGCAGGAGAGATTCGCCTTCGCTTGTTTCCTGCGTTTCTCGCCGTCCGGCATCATCGCCGTGGACGCGGACAACGATCTCTACGCCATCGACCGCCGGGTGACCGTCAATCATCTCAAGGATTACGGCAAGGTGCGTGAGCTCATGGCATCCATCGACAAGTGTATAGCGGTTTGGGACGGCGGGAGGTGGGGCTACTACATCCACGCGGGTGGGGTCTGCTTCGGCGTGTTCATCAACGCGGCGCTCGACCCCTTCGACCTGGAAAACCCGGGGGCCCTGAGCGTTTTCAACGCGGTCAACGAATACCAGGGCGGCCCTATGCTCACGGTGATGCAGATAAACCCGGCCATCAAGGCGGTGGTCATCAACCAGTCCTGGCCGGGCATCGTGATCCAGGACGTGCCCATGCTCACTCCTACCATCCTGGTAGGGCGGGAGCAGGCCGAGATGTATGAGAAGGATTCCGCCAACCCCTTCTTCATGAACTTCGCGGTCACCGCGGAGACCCTGGATGGGGCCATGGGTTTCGCCCAGAGGATCGCGGGAACCGACAAGGTGATCATCTTCGACGGCAGCTTTGGGAACATCAACTGCAGTCCCTCCCTGGCGCAGCATCTTATCGATGCGGCGCCCGAGGCCGGCCGCAGGGTGGACGAGGAGCTATTGCCCATGTGGCTCAAACAGCGGGGCATCGATCCCGCACAAGTCTAGACATACGGGGAAGCCGGTGATCGACGAAAATGGAGGGATCATGGAAGACATAGAGAATCCGGTTGACCTTAGAGACGAAATATTCAACGGTATAGCGGACAGGGCGGTAACGGCAGCCATTATCGCTGACGATGGTGGTATCCTGTCCGGAACGGCTGCCACGACCGCAAAGGCGGGGGAGTTGGGATTGAGCGTTGAAAAAATGATGGAGGAGGGTAGCGAGGTAAAGGAGGGTGACGAAATAGCGAGGTTTACCGGTACCCCCAAACAGATCGCCCTGGCAGAGGAGAACCTCATCGGCCTCTTGGCCAAGCCCTCTGGCGTTGCCACGGCTGCTCATAATTTTGTAAAGGTCGCCGGCAAGAAGCCCAAGGTCGTATGCGGTGCCTGGAAGAAGATGCCGCCTGCGGACAAAGAGGCCATACGCCAAGCAGTTGTGACCGGCGGGGTCAGTTACCGAATAACCGAAGGCCCCTTTGTGTACCTGGATAAGAACTACATCGAGATGCTGGGGGGCATCAGGGAAAGCATCGAGGCCGTCTCGCAGTTGGCGGCGGAGAGGACCGTCGTGGTGCAGCTAAAGGGCAGGTACTCGAGCATCATCAAAGAAGCGCTGGAGGCGGTTGAGTGTGGCGCGGGCATCCTCTTCGTGGATACAGGCGTGCCCCTCGACTTCATGGAGGTAGCCTTTGAGCTGGAACGTGCCGGTCTGCGCAAGAAGGTCAAGATCGCTTTCGGTGGTAACCTGGAGCTGAAGGATGTCCGGAACATCAAGAAGGACAAGTTCGGCATAGAGATCGTCGATATCGGCAAGAGGATCGTGGATGCGCCGCTCCTGGATATGCGCCTCGAGGTCATCCCCGTGGTGGAGAACGAGGGGAACGAGGCCTGAAGTGCCGGAGTACGACCTGCTCAGGAAGACGGAGATGATCATAGAGGGGATCACCCTCGCGGGAGCCAACCTCAACGACGTCGCGACCGCCGCCGCGGAGGTGTTGGGTTTCGGTAAGTCAGAGGTCCTGGTGACCGACTACCAGGAGAACCGCCTGACCATCGACGTGCTGAGGAGCAGCGCGGATGCCCATGCCATCGTGGGGAAGGACGCAGAACTCCTGCGCAGCCTGGGGGAGCTCCCGGGAGTTACGATAGAGCCCGGAGCCGTGGTGCGTTCCCAGGGAATGCTGGGCTGGATCGCCTTCGATGCCGCCGAAGCGGGTGAGGCGCTGAACCGCGCGGAGACCATGGCCGAGGAGATAAGGTCCAGGCTTTCCCGGCGGGCGATAGTATTCTCGACCGGCCGCGAGGTGGAGGAGGAGGATATAAAGGACACCAACCAGCCGACCATTGCCGGGAAGCTGCAGGCCGAAGGATACGCCGTCATACAAGGACCCACCCTCATGGACGATCGCTTACTCATCGCCGCTGCCCTGCGGCAGGCCGTAGAGGAAGGGGGATTCAGCCTGATCGTGACCACGGGGGGCGTGGGCGCCGAAGCCAAGGACCGCACCGTGGAAGCGGTGCTGGCACTGGACCCGCAGGCAGCCACCCCCTACATCTGCAGGTTCGAGGTGGGTACAGGCAGGCACCACAAGGATGGCGTGAAGATAGCGGCAGGTGAATATGGTGATGCCTTGATCGTTTCTCTCCCCGGTCCCAACGACGAGGTGCGTGCCAGCATGGACATCCTCGTCGAAGGGTTGAAGCAAGGCTTGGATAAACACACCCTGGCGGAAGCACTGGCGTCCAACCTCCGGATTATCCTGCGCGAAAAGATGGGCCACAGGTAGACCGAAGCCTGGGGTCAGCCCGGAACTTGTCGTGAGGAGCGCAGCGACGTGGCGGCTTTCCACATCGGGGTTCAGGCCTCCACGCTTATTGCGAGGAGCGCAGCCCCGTGGCGATCTCGCATTGGGAATACGAATGGCTCTTGTGGGATCGCCTAAAAGGGCTTAATCCCGAAGTATGCCATTCCACCGCCGTTAAAGATCTTCGCGGATCTTGTCCAGGTTGACCTTGCCCTCAGCGCGGAAGCCGGGGCAGCCCTGCAGGGTCTCGCAGACGTACTCCTCGCAGTGGGCGCAGGTGGATACCCCCTTCTCCACGGCGCAGCTGCGCACCTTGCAGATGGCGCAATATCCGGACCTGCGCGCGTCCTCGCCCGTCTTGCAGCTGTCGCAGACTATGCTCTGCGGGGTTATCTCCATCCCGAACTGCTTGCTCCACTCCTCGGCTATCCGGGCAAGCTCCTCCATGTCATCGGCCTGGGTAGCGCGGTAAGCGGGGCAGGCCGAGCAGTCCAATCCGCAATAGGAGATCATCTCGTACATAACACCCTCCTTATTCTCAAGGATATAGCCATCGCAGTCGTCACACGCATCGAGTATGTAAATGCTCCGTCCGTACAAGGCCACATATAAACAAGGGCATTAAAGGTTCCAACCGTCATGGGCGTCACACAACTCGCGCATGTAACCGTAGAGCCAGGGCTCCGTCTCCCGCGAGATGTAGAAAGTCGGATAGAGGAGGTTCTGGCCGGTTTCTATAACCCCCTCGCGCAAGGCAACATCGTACAGCTCGCAGCCGGGATAGATCCTGATCCCCACCGTGACCCCGAGCATGTCCGGTGCCAGCTCCAGCATGAGCTCGACGCTTTCCTTGACCGTTTCCTCGTTCTCCCCCGGACCCCCCAACAACAGAAAGCAGTTGATGCGAAAACCCAGGTCCTTGGCATCGCTCACGGACTTGATGACCTCCTCCCTGGTGAAGCCTTTCTTCAGGGAGAACAGGATATCCTCGGAGCCGCTTTCGTTTCCGATGCTCATGCCGATGCACCCGGCCTCCCGCATGAGCTCCATCGTCTCGAGGTCGCAGTAAAGCGGATTGAGGTTCGCGAGCCATCGCAGTGAAAGCTTTCTGGCAGTGATCTCCCGGCATAACTCCCTGGTGTAATCGGAGGGATAGTTAAAGAGGGAGTCAACGAAGATGGCGGTCTTGACGCCGTAGTCGCGCTGCAGGGAAGTGAGTTCGTCCGCTACACTAACGGGATCGCGCACGCGCATCGTCCTTCCTTCGACCGTGGGACTGCTGCAGTATATGCAGCGCATGTGGCAACCGCGTCGCGACTGCAGGTTGGTGACGTAGGCGGGGTCTTTTCCAGGGGCCCAGTCGTAGCGGGTGACGTCGAAGAGCACGCGCTCGGGAGGGGGGAAGAGCCCTGGCCACGCGTGGGGACCTGGAGGATTGACCGACCCGGTGCCGTCGCGGCGCAGTGCCAGCCCCGGCACGTCCTCTATCGTGGCCCCCGCACCCGACCTTTCCAGCAGCCCGACGAAGGCGCGTTCCCCCTCCCCGACAATGCCCATCTCCAGGCCCATGTATTCCAGGCACTCAAGGGGGAAGATGGTGAAACCCGCCCCACCCAGGACGATGGGCGCGCCCGTCTCTGACTTGACTGCATCGGATATCTCCTTTGCAGCGGGCACATAGAACTGGTTGGCATGCTGGTCCTGGTTGTCGATATTGCGCAGGGAAAGCCCCACGCAGTCCGGCTTGAAGGAACGGATTCGCTCGACAGTGTCTGTGATCGGATCATCGGAGAACATGAGGTCCAGGCACGAGACCTCGTGACCGGCCTGCCTGGCCGCGGCGGCGATACAGGCGATGCCCAGCGGGAAGGGGATGAGGTTCTCCCGGCAGCGGTTCTCGCTTATCAACAGTACTCTCATCGAGGCCTTTTCTCTTTAAGGCTGGCTTTATGCCGGCCCGTTTATGACGCTCTTCTATCGTTCCCGCTCTCGCCCGGTATCACCGGCTTATTATCACATATAATTGAATCACCATAGCCGTGACAGGGGTAGGCCGGCTGTCAATCAGAGATCGCGCAGCGGGCGGCATTTTCCATAAGCGTATGGAGGTAGGAGATGAGCGAGGATACATCTCTGGGAAGCCAGGAACTGTTCTCCGGGGAAGGCGGCATCCGAAGTTTCGGAGGCGGGCTGCATATACTGCAGCTGTTCGCCAACATCTGCATCATCGAGACCGACGAAGGGGTGGTCCTCTTCGACCTGGGATTGCCCATCGACGGACACCGCATCGTGAAGGAGTTGAGGTCCATCACCGATCTGCCGGTGCGCTACATGGTCTACGGGCATGGACACGCCGACCATGCCTTCGGCACCAGGGCAGTGCTGGAGGATGCCTCGGAGCGTGGTTATCCCAAGCCGGTTATCGTAGCCCACGAGAACCTGCCCAAGAGGTTCGACCGCTACCAGAGGATGCTGCCCTACCACGAGCATATCAACCGCATCCAGTTCGGGATCCCGGAGGGCATCCCGGCCTTTCCGTGGGATTACATATACCCCGACGAGACCTTCCGCGACGAGATGACCTTCCGCCTTGGCGGTATCACCTTCGAGTTGAAACATGCCCGGGGCGAGACCGATGACCATGTCTGGATGAGGATACCCGAGCGAAATACCGTGTGCGTGTCCGACTTCTGGGTATGGTCGTGTCCCAACGTGGGCAATCCCTTCAAGGTACAGCGTTACACCCTGGAATGGGCACAAGCCCTGGAGGATATGGCGTCGATGTCACCCGGGCTGATGTTGCCCGGACATGGTGTCGCCATCAGCGGCGCCGCCCAGGTAGAGAAAGCATGCCTTACGGTTGCGCGGGCCCTCAGGTTCCTCGACGAACAGGTGGTCGATATGCTCAACCAGGGTAAGTGGCAGGAGGAGATCCTGCGGTCTTTCGAGTGGCCGGAGGAGTTCGCCGCGAGCCCCTATCTTTCCCCCATCTACGGCCATCCCTATTTCGTGGTCCAGGCGTTGCTGCGCCAGTACCACGGCTGGTACGACGGCAATCCTTCCCGTCTTTTCCCCGTGGGCAGTGGAGAGGTAGGAAGGCAGGTCCTGGAACTGGCAGGGGGTCCGGAAAAGGTCCTGGCCAGGGCGCGTGGGCTGGCGGATGCGGGCAAGGCCTCATTGGCTCTGCACCTGGTGGACTTCGTGCTCGATGCAGGCGCAGGACTACGCAGGGAAGCCCTGGATCTCAAGAGCGCCCTCTTGCAGGACCTGGCCAACAAGGAGGAGAGCCTGATAGCCAGGAACATATTCCTGGGAGGGGTGCGGCAGATCGAAAATGACCTGAGCATGGAGTAGGATGATCCCGAGAGAACGTTCATCCTCCTCTTATGCACGGCGCAGTCCCTTACCCTCTGCGGGCAGGAGCCAGCGCAGGGCGCTCATGGACGCGAAGGAAATGGATACGTATACGGGTAACAAGGCGGGAGCATAATGCAGGTATTGACCATCGCGCCGGCGGCGCTCGCGGTATCCTTCGTGTTCTCCATGATGGGAGCAGGCGGTTCCCAGATACTGGTACCGATCCTTTTCTGGTTGGGCCTGGACTTCAAGACCGGGGCCATCCCCATCGGCCTTCTGGCCGCATCGATCACCTGTTTTTCCGCCGGAGGATTGTACTACCGCCGGGGGTTAGTGCGCCTGTCCACCGCCTGGCCCTTTGCGCTGGCGGTCCTCATCGGCAGCCCCCTGGGTGCCCTGGTCGCCCGGCCCACCTCCTCCGCCGCTTTGATGATCGTCTTCGCAGTGGTGAACATCGCGGTGGGGTTGTTGGTGCTGCGGGGCCGCAGCATGGTAGGGGGAGAGCTGCCACGCCGCAGGGAGTTGACCATCGGCCTGCTCGTAGGATTGGGGATAGGCTTCTTCATCGGCTTCATCGCACGGGACGGTGGCCCCTTCACCATGGCCATACTGGTGCTCATGGGCTTCGAGGCCAAGGAAGCCGCGGGCACCGCGCCGGTGATCGTCGCGGCCGGCTGCCTGGTCGCCTTCGCCGTGCACGCCTTCGACATGACCGTCGGCTGGCCTATCGTGCTGGCCGTTTCCCTGGCCAGCCTGATCGGTTCGCAGGTGGGAGCCCGCTATATGAGCGAGCGCATGGAATCCCGGACTATCAGGATCCTCTTCACGGCGGTGATGATCCTCGTCGGCGTGGTCATCCTCATCCAAGCCCTCTGATGGGGTCAGCCGTGCAATCGACACGCTTGTCGCGAGGAGCCAGGCTGACCGAGAATATGTGATCACGTGGGTTCAAGCCTTGGGGTCAGGGCTCCACATCCGTAACTATTCCCTGAAACGCGACGAAGGGATAGAGTTCTATCCGCTCACGCTTTCTCGTCATGTACTGCAAGTATGCGTAATCGCATGTGGGCATTTAGAGGGGTAACCCCGTGTGGACACATGGCCCTATGTGTCGATTGCACGGCTGACCCCTATTGTGGTTTTTCATCACCTGGGATCGTACCCGATAACGTCGTGTCCTCCATCACGGCCCCCCTGCGAGAAATACATGGGCCTCTCGGCTACGACCGGCGGCCCGGATACCACGCGCAGGCGGCAGGAGAGCTGGTATCCTGCTCCGGCGTGCTGGTTGACGAAGAGGGTTATGCGGGTCCGGGATGGTACCGTTACCGTGCGCGGCGGGAGGGCTCCGCGTTCCTGGGTCAGGTAGGTGACCTCCACTACCGCGTCCCCGTCGCCGGGGTTCTGCAGGCAGAGCCACTCGTGGAAGCCATCACCGGTATAGCCCTCGGCGAAAAAGGCATCGCTGGAGGCGGAGAAGGCGCCGATGACGCAGTGGCCGCCTTGCCAGTGCCCGGCGCCGGCCCCGGTATAATCGAAGTACATGGGTCGCTCGGCCAGGAAGTCGGAGTCCGATGAGAGCTTGATGGAGACGTCCTTCTCCCATCCCACTTCGTCCGGTACGAAGACGGTGAGCCTCCTCCCCCCCTGTACACGATAGGTCTTCTCGGCGGACTCTCCCTGGCCCGGCCCGAAATCGTAGACCGCCCGGACATCGATGGCCGAGTCATAGGGGTTCTGCAGGGTAAGCCACTCCTCGAAGCCAGCCCGCGTCGTCCCCTCGGCGAAGAAGAATCCCGTGGTGAGGGATGTGGAGCCCATCACGCAATGCCCGCCCTGCCAGTGGTGGGCCCCCCTGCCCAGGTAGTCGAAATACATCGGGCGCTCCACTACCACCGGCCGGTTTGATCCCACCACGCAGGAGGCCTGGAAGCTCCCGTCCAGGAGGTCGTTAGCTTTAAAGGAAGCCCGCGAGTGGGGGGCCACGGTGAGCCCGCTTACCACCTTTTCCCCGGCCTCCTCGGTCTGGAAGCGGCAGGTGAGGGTAGCTGCGGCATCCCCGGGATTGAGCACGCAGAGCCACGCGTCGAAACCCTCCCCGGTGTAGCCCTCGGCGAAGTAGAAGGTCGTGGCCGGTTCCTTCAAGCCTACTACGTCATGGCCGCCGGTCCATCCCTTACCGTAGCTGAAGTACATCGGCCGCTCCGCGACGATGTCCTGGCGCGAGGTGACCACCATCGCGACCTCCCTGCCCGCGCCCACCGCCGTATTGACGTCCACGGTGGATCGGGACCCGGCGGGGACCATGACACGCAGGGACTGGGTGGTCCCGCCGGAAAAGAGGAAGGTGATGTCCACAACGGCATCAACAGCATCCATATTTCCCAGGCAGAGGTACTCCTGGAAACCCTCGCCGGTATAGCCCTCCGCGAAATAGAACGTGCTGGCCTCGGGTGCGGGCCCGGGAGGCGTCTTCTCCATCTCGAGGATCACCGGCCTCTTCCCCACCGGCAGCGCGGTGACGACGATCCTTCCCGAGGCGTCGCGCGTGACTCCCGGCACGTCCAGCCTTGCGGCGGTCAAAGGATCGACCTCGTGCAGGACCCCGTAGGCGGGATCGTTCACCGTGAGGGAGAGCGAATCTCC
>Ga0315295_10003056_pt1 | contig 14222 bp, 19 predicted proteins | sample YL17G14_0_MG_FD_204453 | JGI IMG/M metagenome (GOLD analysis project Ga0315295, IMG submission 204453) | Sediment microbial communities from Yellowstone Lake, YNP, Wyoming, USA - YL17G14_0 | ecosystem: Environmental > Aquatic > Freshwater > Lake > Sediment | place: USA: Wyoming | collected...
CGCACGCGCACTCCGCCGGGCAGCCGATCAGCATCGCCCCCAGGAACTCGCTCTGGTAGTGAAACGGCAGCACGGCCAGCTGCCGGGCGCCCTGCAGGTTTAGCGGCAGCGGCACGTCAGTCAGCTTCTCCTTCTCGATAAAGCAGATGCCGGTCAAACCGGAAAACGCAGCGTGGGCCTGGCCGGCGGCTTCAGCCCCCAGGGGAAACGTCCCCTGCTCGGAGGTCACGAACGCCTCGTCACTGCGGCTGTTGAAGACGACGAGCACCATGTTCCGGCATTCGATCAGGGTTTTGAAGGACCGGATCAGATAGGTGCACACATCCTTCAGGTTCGGCAGTGCGGCGATCTCCTGGGCGATCGATAGCGAGGTCCGCAGCTGACGCTGGGCACGCGCCAGTTCCTGGTTCTTGGTTTCAAGCGCCTGGTTCGATCTCTCCAGGCGCCGGGTGTAATCCTTCAACCGCGCCAGCATGCCGTTGAACGCCGATGTCAGGCGGCTGGTTTCGGCGCGGCCCTTCACCGGTGGGAGCGCCTCCAGGTTGTCCTCGCCGATGCTTTCCACGGCATCGGCCAGCCTGAGCAGCGGCCGCGTGAGGCGGAAGACGAACACCTGGCCGGCAACCAGTGCCAGCACGAGGATCGCGAGCGTGATCAGGCTCATCTGGAGCCAGAGCTGACTGACCTTCTCCCGATAAGGCTCCTCCGAAAAACCGATCCGCAGAGTTCCGGCCCGACCGCCAAAGATGGGCCAGGCGATGTCGAGGAACCGCTCCCCCTTTTGGGAGATGATTTTTTCAAGATGCCCTGCGGCACCCTCCGCCGCCGTATTGCTTCCGATCAGTTCGACCGGCACGCCCCCGGAGAAGGTGTGGCTGATCACCGAGCCGTCCCGCACGATGAAGATGTACGCCACGGCCGGGTTGACGGTCATCTGGGCATCAAGCAAGCGCTGCAGGCCCACCAGGTCGTTGATGAGCACCTGCTCGGCCGCATCCAGGGCCAGCTTGTGCGCGGCGTTTTCAGCCTGGGCAACCGCACCCTCCATCAGGCTCACGCTGTAGCGGTGGGTGACCAGCTGCGAGATCAGGATGCCGCTGATGAGGACTATGATCGCTATCGCGAGCAGGAGCGTGTGTCTAAGGCTTTGAGGGCGCATGCGAGGATCTCCCGCTATCCGGCAGGCCGGCGATCATGGCGCGCACGGGTTCGTACCACTCTTCGCGCGGGGCGAGAAACTGATCGATCAGGAGCTTGTCCAGGATCTCTCGGCCTTCGGGCTCCTGGTGCATCGCCAGGAGAATCCCGCGGATGCTGGTTTTTAATTCGTCCGGCAGCCGGCTGGAAGCCACGAGCGGTGGGCTGCCGTAGGGTTCGGATTTTCGAATCACCCGCGTCTTGGATGTGAGGGCGGGGGTGAAGTGCTGGAAGTATTCCCACTGGTGCCCGTCCACGGCGGCCCCATCCACCAGACCCCTGGCCACCGCCAGGATCGAGTTGTCGTGGCTGTAAGTGTAAACCGTTTTTTGGAAAAACGTTGCGGGAGCCTCCCCGACCTGCGCCAGCCAGTGGTGCGGAACCAGTGTCCCGGTATTGGAGTCTGGGTCCGTGAAGGCGAACACGCGGCCCCGCAGGTCTTCCAGGTGCCGGTAGGGGCTGTCTTTTCCGACGATCAGGTAGGACTGGTAAAAGGGCTTTCCGCGCACCTGCGGGGTCGCCAGGGCCTCGAACCCGTATTTTTCGCGGGCGGCCGCGTAAGGACCGGTGCAGATAAAGGCCAGGTCGATCTCACCCTTGAGGAAAAGCGCGTTGATCTCATCGTAGGTTTTGCGCTGGATGAACTGAATGTCGAGGCCCGAATTCTTGCCGATGTAATTCAGAAGCTCACGGTAGTAGATGAAGGTCTCTTTGGGAGAAATCATGGCCGCCACGGCCACCCGAAGCACCTTCTCCTGGGATGTCTCGGTATCCGGGTGGGCAATAACAACGGTCTTTGAGAAATCAACCGGCTTGTAATCAGAGTCGCCCCCGCAGCCGGTGGCCGTGAGAACCCCAGATGAAATAAGAATTGCGGCCAGAATGGATCTTTGTGCCTTTTGCACTTTGGGCATATGCATGAGTACAGATCCTGTCTGAAAAAGCAGTCCACTCGGAAAATCACATTGATTCGCTCGGAAAATAAGTACTCAGTATACAATTTAAAGTCAAAATAAAAAAGGAGTGGTTGGGGTGTCGATCATTTAGCTATATTGCCATTTATGCATATTATGGAACGCCCCATTAAAGCATTCACAAAGTTGATGAAACGTTTCGCTTCAAAGGAGTTGGAGGACTCCGTGCCTATGTCGAATCCTATCAGACAGCCTAAAATTATTGCACCTTCCGTCAGGTAACCTCAACTTCTGCCAGGTTCAAGCCGGCCCTGTCATTTCATCGGCCACAAAAAAGAACTGGAGCAGCGCATCAACACATTGCCCCAGCCACCTTGATTTTGGTGGTTTTGGTCAGGAAAGGTGAAATAATTCAAAAGCGGATTAGTTCACGTTCATCGCCGAATGGTAGCACTTTCGCTTTTTCACATCTTGCAAGCTAATGCTTACTAGGTGGTCAACTGCAACTGGTAAAAAATCTTGACAGTTGATCTTGTTATGATATATTCACTATTGAGAATATATGAGGCGGAACATGAAGTCGTTCATCAAAATCATGAAAGCGTTGTCCGATCCAAATCGGGTCAAGATCCTGAAACTTCTACAGCACAAGAGCGATATGTGCGTCTGCGAGCTCAAGTCACTGTTACATATTGCTCAACCTTCTGTTTCCAAGCATTTGAAAATTCTTGAGGAAGCTGGCCTGGTGGAATACCGTAAGGATGGTCTCTGGGTGAACTACTCGTTGGTGAATGGCAGCTCCAACCCATATGCGGTTGGGATCTTGCGGGAATTGCGTACATGGCTCGAAGAACAGCCTGAAGTCGCTGATATTTTGAAGAAGGCACCCCTTGCGTCTCGGCAACAGATCTGCCGTAAGCAGTAATTTTTTTTGGACTATTACATTCTTTGATAAGCATACGGCTATTTAGTTCCATCTGATGTAGGATCGCCAGGGAGATGCACATAAAAACCAATTGCACTCGCTCGCGTAATAATCGAACTGTCCATCACACCGTAACAGGCGATCCCATCCTCAGCTAAAAAAAAGGCTGCAGACAGCTTAAAAGGACATTGTCATCATTCTAAAATAATTCTCACCAGAAAGGAGCATCATCATGGACATCAAAGTGCTGGGACCTGGCTGCCCCAAATGCAAGCAGACCGAAAAGGTTGTCAGGGAAGTCCTGGCGGAAACCGGGGTGGACGCCACCGTCGAAAAGGTCACGGACATCAAGACCATTGCTGAATTCGGCGTGTTCGGCACGCCGGCCGTGGTGGTGGACGGAGACGTCAAAAGCGTCGGCAAGATTCCGAGCAAGGAAGACGTCAAGAAGTGGGTCTCGAAATAGGATTCGGCCTCAGCATGCCGATGATCGTGACGGGCCTGCCCGAGGCTATGGGCATGAGCTTTGCTTTAAAATCCAACCCCGGCCGGTTTGGACTCGCAACGAAAACGTTTTAAACCAATTTCATGGGAGGAATTCGTGAAGAGAATCTTGATTGCATTGTGTCTGGTATTGATTTGTTTTTCGTTCGCAGCCTTTGCCGCTGACATCGACTTGGATCAATACCTTTCGAAGTTCAGCTACCAGGAGCGCAAAGACATGAAAATCACCAGCAAGGAACTGCTGCCGCTCCTGAAAGAACAGAAGGTTCAGTTCGTCGACATCCGCTTCAAGGAAGAATTCGAAGCCTGGCGAATGGGCTTTGGCACGAGCATTCCCATAAACGAGCTTCCCAGGCGGCTCAACGAGCTGGACAAGAACAAGATCATTGTCACGGCCTGCCCGCACAAAGACCGGGCCACCATCGCGATGGTCTACCTCAAAACCAAGGGCTTCAACGCCAAATACCTGGAAGATGGGCTGGTCGGGTTGGCGGAGGCCCTGAGAGGGGACACGGCAAGAGAGTTCGTGAAGTAAGGCCTGAACAAGACTACCTGATCGATGCTTAATCGGCACGATTGCCAATTCAACCAAAACGCGAGGAGATAGAACATGGAAAACAAATGTTGTGCAGCCAACAATGAAATCATGCTCCTGGCCTGCTCGGGCGGCTCCAATGTGGGGCAGATGTCCAACCGTGCGGCCGTCGAGCTCACCCAGGAAGGGTTCGGCAAGATGTACTGCCTGGCCGGCATCGGCGCGCAGCTCAAGAGCTTCGTGCAATCGGCCAAGGACGTGCCGGTGATCGCCGCCATCGACGGCTGCGCCGTGGGCTGCGCCAAGGCCATCCTCAAGAATGCCGACATCCCGAACTACAGCACCATCGTCCTCACCGACCTGGGAATCGAGAAGAACAAGGACTTCAACTTGAGCGATGAAGACGTCCGCAAGGTCAAGGACGCCGTCCGCGCCGCCTGCGCCGGCCAGCAGCCTGCGACCGCGATGGGTGTCGCCCCCGCTAAAGGGGGGTGCTGCGGATGACAGATTGCGCGAGGTTCCATCAAGGCGCGAAGCGGATCATCGGCATAGCCCTCGCTTTTCTTGTTTTTGTTCTTTCGTTGGCGGGGCCATCCCTCAGCCCCGTTCAGGCCGAGGATGTCAGCCAGGTACCAGTCAAAGGCATGGTCACGATGATCGACCTGGGCGCCACGGAATGCGTCCCATGCAAAATGATGGCCCCGATCATGGAGAAAATGGAAAAGAAATACCAAGGCAAGGCGGCCATTGTTTTCATCGATGTCTGGAAAAACCGCGATCAGGTGTCTCGCTTTAGCATCCGAGCGATCCCGACTCAAGTATTCTATGATGCCACCGGTCGTGAGGTTTCTCGGCATGTCGGTTTTATGAGCGAAGCGGCAATTGTCGAACAACTCACCAAAATGGGAGTTAAATGAATTGAAACCATCCTGGATCCACCCAGTCCAAAAGCTTAAGCGACCAGGCGTTTGCGTCATTGCCGCTTTTCTCATTTGTATACTTGCTGTTTTGGAAGCAGAGACGTTCGCCTCCGTCCCGTCGACAATGGACACACAGTTCCCGGGACTTGCTTCCGGAATTCTGAAATCAGCCCACGTAGCCAAAATGCCGCCTTCGGTCCTTCTAAAAACCGACGGGATTGAGATCAGCGCCGCGGAGCTCGACCGGGTCCTGCAGCAGACGCAACCCGAACTGAGGCCCCAACTCGAAAAAAACCGCTTTTACCTGCTGGAGCAGGAAACGGCACGACGAGTCATCGTCCGGGAGGCCAGGGCCACCTCGGGCATACTCCCCCATCTGTCGGACACCGAGGCGATTAAAGCCCTTTTCAATCAGGTGACCGCTAAGGCGTCCGTGTCCGAAGCCGAAGCAAGAGCCTTTTACGATGCCAACAAGCAAATGGTCGGCGGCGAGCCTTACGACGTGGTTGCCGACGTCATCCGGCAGGTATTACTTAATGATAAAAAGGAAGCGGCCATTCAAGATTACCTGAGCGCGTTGGAAAAGCGCCTGGCCCTGCAGGTCAACGAGGAATGGGTGAAAGCCCAGTACGCCCTGGCTCGTGACAACCCGGTCGACCGGGCGCGCACCTCCGGCAAGCCGTCCTTGATCGAGTTCGGCGCTACGGGGTGTGTGCCCTGCGACATGATGCAGCCCATACTCGACAAGCTGCGTAAGACCTACACGGACCGGTTGAACGTGGTGTTCGTCCATGTCGGTCAGGAAAAAGTGCTGGCTGCGCGGTTCGGAATCCGCACCATCCCGGTGCAAGTGTTTTACGACCCAAATGGCAACGAGGTGTTCCGCCACGAAGGCTTTTTTGCTGAGGCGGAGGTGAATAAAATTTTGGCCAAAATAGGAGTGAAGTAGGAGTAACCATGCTGGATGCGCTTTTTCTCACGGTCAACGAGTGGATGGTCGGTGGCAGCGTCCTGGCTGCCGCGGGGTGTTTCCTGTGGGGCATGATCAGTGTCCTGTTCAGCCCCTGCCATCTGGCGTCGATCCCCCTCATCGTCGCCTACGTCGGCGGCCAGCAGAAGGCTCTAGTGCCGCGCCAGGCTGCGGGTTACGCCGTGGCCTTCAGCATGGGGCTTTTCATCACTATTGCCGTCATCGGTGCGATCTGCGCCCTGCTGGGACGCATGCTGGGGGATGTCGGCAGCTACTGGCAGATCCTGATCGGCGCCATACTCATCTGGGTCGCTCTCGGCATGCTGGGAGTGGAAAAGTGCTCCATGTCCGGCAGCCTCCTGTACCGCCTGAATTTCAAAGGCTTTTCCGGCGCCCTGGCCCTGGGCCTGGGCTACGGGATTCTCTCGGGCTCGTGCACCTTCGGTTTCATCGCGCCGATCCTGGCCATCATCACGGTGCAACAGGAGGTGGCGACCGGGATCCTGTTCATCCTGCTCTTCGCCGTGGGCCACTGCCTGCCGATCGCCGTCGCCGGCAGCTCCACCGCCGTTGTCCGGAAGCTGGTGGAAAACAGCGCCTGGCAGGGGGCCGGCGGCTGGTTCCGCAAAGCCGCGGGCGCAGTCATTTGCCTGCTGGGACTTTATTTTGTCATCAACCCGATCTGGGCGAACCTGGCCGCGGCGTGACCAGCACCCACCGTTGAAGGAGAGCTGTAGTGTCTGCAATGAATAAAGAAACTGCCGGGCATTCGCTGGTCGATCCAAAAGCCGCAGCGGACAACCACGCTGACGCCGGCTCCACCTGCTGCCATAATCACGCGCCCGCCATGGAAAACCAAACCGGCACGCGGCTGCTTTTGACCCTGGGGTTGAACCTGCTGATCCCCGTGGCCCAGATCATCGGCGGTGTGACGGCCAACAGCATGGCATTGATTTCGGACGCCACGCATAATTTCAGCGACTTCGCCGCCATATTGATCGCCTACCTGGCCTTCCGCATCGCGAGCCGCGGCCCGTCGGTTCGCAACACCTTCGGCTACCGGCGCGCCGAAATCATGGCGGCCCTGATCAATGTCGCGTTATTGATCGGCGCAGCCGTGGTCATCGTCATCGAGGCCGCCGAACGGCTGAGGAATCCGGCGGCCGTTTCCGGGGGTATCGTGATGGGGCTGGCGGCCGTTGGCATTCTCGGCAACGGCCTTTCCGCCTGGCTGCTGCATCAGGACGCCAAACACAGCCTCAACGTCCGCGGGGCCTTCTGGCACATGGTGGGCGACATGCTGACCTCCGTAGCCGTGCTGGTCAGCGGCGCCATCCTTTACTACCGGCCCTGGTACTGGCTGGACCCCGTGCTGTCGTTTGTGATCGTCGTCTTCATTTTGAAAAACTGCTGGGGAATCGCCAAGGAGTCGGGCCTGATCCTGATGAACTCGACCCCCCCTCATCTCGACCTGGAAAAAGTCCGCCGCCATCTGCAGGATCTGCCGGAAGTCTGCGGCGTGCATTACCTGCATGCCTGGAACGTGTCCTCGAGCAGTGTCGCGTTTTCCTGCCATGTGGTGGTGCCCGATCAGGCGGTCAGCCGTACGGAACCGCTGGCCGAAAAAATCCGGCACGACCTGCTGGAATCCTTCGGGATCGATCACCCCGTGCTGCAGTTTGAAACCGCGGCCTGTGGCGACGGCGACCTGTTGTGCCAACTGGCGTGCGGGAGCGGCAATGGCGCCCATGCCTGAGAAACGCTCCCATCCAAAAAGGGAGCCCCTACCCATGCGCCTGGCGCGGATCGTTGCAAGGTTGACCCTGGCCGGCATCTTCATCTACGCCAGCCTGGACAAAATCGCCCATCCGGCGGCGTTCGCTAAAGACGTCTACAACTACCAGATCCTGCCGGATGCCCTGATCAACCTGACGGCGCTCGTGCTGCCGTGGCTGGAGCTGTTCCTGGGCCTGTGTCTGCTGGCCGGCATCTGGCTGCCCGGCGCGGTGCTCACCGTAAACGGGCTTCTGGTCGTGTTCCTATCCGCCCTTGTGTTCAACCTGGCCCGGGGGATCGACATCAACTGCGGCTGCTTCAGTACCGGAAGCGAGGCACCGGCAATGTCCGCCGGCTGGTACCTGCTGCGGGACGTGGGTTTTCTCGCCGCGGGGGTTTTTCTGTTTTACACGGTGTTCTTGCACCGATGGCGGGAGCGGCCGCAAAGCATATCAGCCCGGAAACGCGATAACGAAAAAGGAGAAACAGTTTGATGAGGAGCCGGTCTTGCAACATCCCCCTGACGATTGTCTGCTTTTTGCTCGTCCCTCTCATCGCCGACGCGCAGGGAGGCTCCCCGGCGGCGGTCCTGCCGGAGGTTCATTACCGGTTCGGCACGGCCATCGAGGGCGAGACCGTGCGGCATGATTTTATCCTCTACAACAAAGGCAGCGCAGAGCTCACCATCGAAAAAATCAAGACCGGTTGAGGGTGCACGGCAGCCTCCCCCACGAGGCTGATCCCCGCCGGCGGCGAGGGAAAGATTGCGGTTGAATTCAGGACCTCCGGCTACGGCGGACAGAAGATTCACGAATCCGTGGTGGTCCACACCAACGACCCGCGCAATTCCGTTATAGAATTGACGGTCAGCGGCATGGTGGAAAAATTCGCCGAGATCCGGCCAGAACGCTTGAGGCTCTCCGGGAGGGTCGGCGAGCCCGTGACAGCCGTTGCCGAGATCGTGCCGCGGCCCGACTACCCTTTCAAAATCAAGAACATCCGCGCGATGAACGGCCACCACATCCGTTTCAGCTTGGCGAGCAAGACGGCCGCGGGCAGCACGATTTACGAAATCACCGTCACCAGCACCCGGCCGGACCGGGGCGGCATTTCCGATGTGATCTACATGGACACCGACAGCCCGATCCGCCCGACCCTGCAGGTAACGGTGTCCGGCACGATCATCGACGCCAAGAAGGAAACGCCCTGAGGACAAGGGTGCGGCCATGAAAGCATTCATTCAGGTAATGAAGGCCTTATCCGACCCCTCCCGGACGCGCATGATCAAGCTTCTTCAGCGAAACGATCTGTGCGTGTGTGACATCACGAAACGCATCGGGCTGTCCCAGCCGACCGTTTCGAAGCACCTGAAGCAGCTTGAAACCGCCGGTCTGGTCGCCTCCCGCCGCGCGGGCCAGGCCGTGTTCTACCGCGTCGCCGCAAGTCCGGAAAACCCGTATGCCACAACCCTGTTGGGCCATTTGACCCACTGGCTGGAGAATAGCAACGAGGACTGACACGTGGGACCTGCATCGCAGGAGAGGACTGACACAGGATGTCGATCGCGCTGAAACCGGTCCTAATCGAGTTCGGACCTGAAGACGTGCAGCACCTTTTGTCGATCGCGCTGGACGGGGACGGAGACGAGGCGCTGGTTTTCATCCGCCAAGACCTGATCAAGCGCGTGGAGAAGGCGCTGCAGCGTCACTGAGCGCCGGTCTTCGAGGTCGGTTACGGCCCCGGTCAATCCGACGCCTTTGCGAAAAAAATGATGAAGGAAAGGCACCCCATGCTGCTTGCAACCTACACCAAGAAAATTTTCCGGGCGGAGTGCAACCCGCAATTCGAATCCCTGCACTGCATCGCCCACTTGGATCAGGATGTGTCGGAGGCCCTGCCGTTTCTGAACGCGGCCCTGGGCGGCTTCGAGTACCTCAAGGACCCGCCGGCCGTGATGTTCCGCTCGCGCGGCCGGCTGATCACGGTGCACGCCCGCGAGATCGCCGTCAATGCACTGAAGGACGAGGCGGAGGCGGACAAGATCCTGGAGTGGCTCAAACGCGAAATCAACCAGGCCTGGGACAACCGCGCTGCCATCACTCCCAGCACCGAGGGAGCGCCTAAGCCGCAAGTGCTCGAAATCCTCAAGCTGCTGCCCCGCACCAATTGCCGGGAGTGTGGAGAGCCGACCTGCATGGTGTTCGCAGCGCGGGCGGCCGAAGGCGTCAAGAGCGCCACGGACTGCCCGCCGCTCACTGCGGAGGCTCAGAAACGGCTGGGGGATTATCTGGGCCGGTTCAATTTCGACGTTTGACGATGTTGTAAAAAGTCGAATCCAAAATCCCCCAACCTCTTTTGATAAAGGGGGCGAAGGGGGATTTGTGTTGATCGATTTTACTGTAGAAATAGGGTGGTGCAACGGGCCCTGATTTATAAACTCATATAGTATCGAATATCGAGAGCCTATCATGTCTGAATCGAGTCAATTCACTGTGGAACGCAATAACCCCTGGTTTCGGTCGGCCTGGCAGATCCTGGCGCTGGTGGTTCTGAGCGCGGTGGCGGCGCTGGCGGTCAACGCCCTGCGCCCGGACCGCCTGCCCCTCGTCGGCGATTGGTCCGTCGCCGCACGCATCACCACCTCCACCGGCGAGCGCATGGACATTTCTCTGAACGAGGCGGAAAAGCTGTTCTTCACCGACGCGGCGGTGTTCATCGATGCGCGCCCCGAGGAGGATTATGCGCGGGGCCACATCCAGAACGCCCGCTGCCTGCCGTGGCACGAGATGGACCTCAGATTCATGGTCGTCACGGAGGAGTTGGATCTGGAGATGCCCATCGTCACTTACTGCGACGGGGAGACCTGCGAGTTGAGCCACAATCTCGCTCTGTTTCTGCGAGATGCCGGTTTTCTGAACACGAGGGTGCTGGTCAACGGCTGGACGCTCTGGCAGCAGGCGGGCCTGCCGATGGAGTCCGGAAACCGATCGAATCCCTGAAAAGTCATCGAAAGGGGAAAAGTTACAATGAGGTGGACGAGTTGTGCTTTGTGGATGGTGCTTCTGGTGCTGGTGGCATCAGGGTTTTGCGGGCCGGCGCACGCCGAGTGCCCGGCTCAGAAACGGGTCGAGGAGGTCATCGCGAAATTCGAGGCCCAAGATAGACGTATAATCTCCATACAGCCGACGGATTATCCCGGTTTGTGCGAAGCCCATGTTCAGCTCAACGGCAAGACCCACATCTTTTACACGGGGCCGGGCGGCGACTTTTTCATCATGGGCCAGTTGTATGATTCAAACTCCGGCCGCAACGTGACCCGCGACACTCTCGAAGCCATCACACTGTTCAGCCCCGAGGAGATGAACCGGATGGCCGGTCTCAGCGCCTTCACCCTCGGGCAGCAGGGGAAGGTCCTTTATTATGTGACGGACCCGCAATGCCCCTATTGTAAGAAGGGGGTCGAAACCCTCCAAAAAATGGCTCTGGCCGGGGAGGTCCAGGTGCACTTCCTGCTTTTCCCCCTGGACTCCCACAAAGGCGCAAGAGAGCAATCCGTTTCCACCATCTGCGACAAGAAATCGCTGCATGATTTCGAAAGCGGCTACCGGTCCGAAAACCTCTGCACCGACGGCATGCGGAAGATCGACGCCATCCGCGACTTGCTTTCACAAAAAGGTGTCACCGGAACCCCGGCCTACATTTTCCCGGACCGCCGATTTCACACCGGCCTGCTGGAAGAGGCCGAGCTTCGCCGCCGTCTGGGGTTGACGGCCGGTTCATCCGAGCCAAAGTCCACCAGTAAGCGGGCTCCCTAACTTGATGTCATCGACTTTAAACGGTACACGCTGGAAGACATCGTCGGTCGGCATCCCCGCATGCGGGAAATCCTGGCATTTCGGTCAGACGATTACGGCGATTTGAGCCTGTACTTTTTCAGCTTGTAGCGGAGCATCCGTTCGCTCAGCCCCAGGCTTTCGGCGGCGCGGCTCTGATTGCCGCCGGCCTCCTCCATGGCTTTCTGCACCATGCGGCGTTCGAGCGTTTCAAGCGCGTCCCGCAGCGCTCCTCCGCCGCCTTCAGTTTCCTCATTATCGTCATCCGGTTTGCGCCCCCCGAACGGCAGGTCTCCAACGGTAAGCGTGGGGCCTCTGGAAATCACAACCGCCCGCTCCAGGATATTCTCGAGCTCGCGGATGTTTCCCGGGTATTCGTATTTCACGAGCTGGTCCATGGCTTCCCGGCTCACGCCCTCGATGGGTCTCCGGTTTTCTTTCGAAAAACGATGCACGAAATGCTCGACCAGAGGAGAGATATCCTCCCGGCGGTCCCGGAGCGGTGGGATCTTTATGGGAACGACTTTCAGGCGGTAGTAGAGATCCTCCCGAAATGTGCCGTCTTTGACTTTGGATTCCAGGTCCTGGTTGGTGGCGCTGATGACCCGCACATCGGCCTTGAGCGTTTGATTACCCCCGACCCGCTGGAATTCCCCTTCCTGCAGAAGGCGCAACAGTTTGACTTGAACCGCCGGCGAAATGTCGCCGATCTCATCCAGGAAAAGCGTGCCGCCGTCGGCCTGCTCGAAGCGGCCCAGGCGTCGCTGAGTCGCACCGGTGAAGGCCCCGCGTTCATGGCCGAAAAGCTCGCTTTCAATCAAGGTCTCGCTGAGTGCGGCGCAGTTGACGACGATCAACGGTTTGGCGGAGCGCGGACTCAGCCGATGGATCAAGCGCGCAAAAAGCTCCTTGCCCGTTCCGCTTTCCCCCTCGATCAACACCGTCGCGCTGCTGGCGGCGACCCTGCCGGCCAGATTGATCAATTCGGCCATTTGCCGGCTGCCGTGAACGATCTGTTCCTGGGATATCCCATTTTCACCGAGCTGCTGGCGGAGGAGCTCGTTTTCCCGTTGCAGTGTGCGGCGCTCCGCGATGCGATCGATCACGCACAAAAGCTCTTCCAGGTCGACCGGTTTGGAAAGATAGTCCGCAGCGCCCGCTTTCATGGCCTCGACGGCGGTATCGATGGTGCCGAACGCGGTCAGAATGACGATATCCAGCTGGGGGGTGAGCAATTTGGTCTTTTTGAGCACGTCAAGGCCCGTCAGACCCGGCATTTTGTAATCCACAATGGCCAGATCCACCGTATGCATCTTCACCTGCGCCAATGCTTCTTCACCGTTTGCAGCCACGATCACATGATGCCCCTCTTTTGCCAGAAACCCGCTGAGCATCTCCCGCTGGGCCGGCTCGTCTTCAACGATTAAAATGTCAAGCTTCGTCATGGGGCCAAACCTCACTTGGTTCATGCATCATCTGTGCGCCTCGGCAGAAGGATTTCGAAGGTCGTTCCCCGGTCGGGCTCGCTGTGCACCTGCAGCTCGCCGTTATGGGCGCGAATGAGCTGGAGTGCGATGGCCAACCCCAGCCCCAACCCCTTTTCCTTGGTGGTGTAGTCGGGGCTGAAAATCCGCTCCAGATCGGCGGCAGGAATCCCGGCGCCGGTGTCCGCAATCTCGATCCCCAGCCGGCCTTGAGAACGACCCTTGACGGAGACGGTCAGGGTTCCTGTGCCGGTCATCGATTCAAAGGCGTTCTTGATCAGGTTGAGCAGCGCCTGACGCATCCGGTTTTCATCCATGACGGCAGCAGCGCCGGGCTCCTCCCATGAGGTCTCGATCCGGATCCCTCGCGCATCGGCCTCGGCTCGGACCAGCAGCAGAATGCTTTTCAGCAGCTCGACGACGGCCACGGGACGCAACGCCAGGCGGCCGCCGCGCGACAGGCTCAGAAAATCCTCGATGGTCACGTCGAGGCGCCGGATCTCCTGCCGGACCGTCCGGATGAGATCGTGAAATTCCTCCCGGTTCTCAGCCTGCTGCGGCGCGTATTCCCGCTGGATTCTCTGGATCGCCATGCTGACGGCGTTCAACGGGTTGCGAATTTCATGAGCCACTCCGGCGGCCAGCTGGCCCATGGAAGATAAGCGTTCGGTTTGATGCAACCTGTTGCTGAGATTCTGTATCCGGCGAAGATGACGATTCTGATTTCCATAGAGAAACCACATGGCCAGCAGACCCATGCCGATCATCAGCCCCATGGACAGAAAAATATGGCGTCGATTCTCGCTGAGAAGCTCATCCACGCCGCTGGTATCAAGACCCACCCGGGCCAGACCAATGACGGCGTCGCGCAGCCGCATGGGTTCGGCCACTTCGAGAATGTTGACAGCCCCCAGGTTGAACCGCCGGCGACGCGTGCCTCCCGTAGCGGAACCTTCGGGTGCGTCCCCCTGAGAGGGCGGCGGCTCGCCGAGTTGGGCGATGATCCGGCCCTTGCCGTCCGTCAGGATCAAAAAGTTGATGCTCTGTCTCCCTCCGGTTTCCTCGACAGCCTGCTGGACCGCAATCCTGATCCCCCATTGCCGGATTCCATCCCGGTCGAGAAAGATAAAGATGGCGCCCCCGCCCGCTTTCCTCCTGACGCCG
>Ga0315295_10003059_pt1 | contig 14218 bp, 16 predicted proteins | sample YL17G14_0_MG_FD_204453 | JGI IMG/M metagenome (GOLD analysis project Ga0315295, IMG submission 204453) | Sediment microbial communities from Yellowstone Lake, YNP, Wyoming, USA - YL17G14_0 | ecosystem: Environmental > Aquatic > Freshwater > Lake > Sediment | place: USA: Wyoming | collected...
CGAGACTGCGCCGACCTGAACGCCGAGCCTCGGACCCTCGATCGTGCAGTTGTCGAGCGTGGTGTAGTCCGCGCCCTTGAAGAACACGCTGCCCTGAATCGTACAGTCCGCGATCGAGTCGTGGTCCGCGGTCTCGGTCAGCCGGAGCGTGTCCGCGATGTAGAAGCCGCGCACCCTCACCCACGGCTTGATCAGCGTGGCGGCCGGGAGCCGGATGTCCGCCGAGCCGTGCGCTCCGGTGCGGCCGATGAAGCGGTAGGTCGCGCCGCCCGTCGCCGCACTCGCCGGATTCGGGAAGGCGTCGTAGCTCGCGGAGCCCTCGCCTGTCGTGTCGCTGCCGTACACGTTGATCACCGCATTGCGATTTCCGAGTGTGCTCACGCGAGAGTTGGCCCACGCGATCGTGGCCCACGCGAGCGCGAACGATGCGCCCGAGTTGCTGTTGCTCCCATACGGCGGCGGCCGCACGTAGTAGGTGTTGGTCGCGCCGGCGTAGCTCCGCGCGCCGATATCGCGGGAGTCCTTGCCCCTGCCGATCGCAGCGGAGCCGGAGGTGATCATCGGATTGAACGCGGCGAAGGTGGTATCAGTGAAGAGGGGCCGTCCGACGACAGACAAGTAGTCGCGATGATGAATCTTCGAATAGCCCTGGTAGACCGTCCCGGAATCTCCCGGGTACGATTCCCTGACATAAGGGCTGCCTTCGCTGCCGCTCTGATACAGGATCGACGCAGATCCGAGACGCTTGATCCCAGCAACCGTCGACCAGCCCCCGGTCCAGTACAGGTTGTACTCGGAGCGGTACTTCGCCGGGGTGTCGCCCTCTGCATTAGAGTTGTACAGAGCCCACGGCTCCTCGCTCGTGAATGGATATCGCCTCCACACAACTTCATTCCACGGGAGCATATTCGCGACGATGTTGTTGGTGAAGATGGTCGAGTCGGCGAGCGTGCCGTCCGGAACCCCCCACACTCCCTGGCCCTTCGAGTAGCCGATGAAGGTGTTGTGGTCGATCGTCACCGGGCCGGGCCAGTTGTGCTGGCCGTCGTTGCTGGTCGTGTAGATCCCGGTGCCTCCCGTGATGAACACGCTGTTGGTGATCGTCCAGCCGACCGGAGGATCGCCGAACTCCAGGCACTCCCCGCTGTCGGCCTTGAAGAAGAGGGAGTCGAGCGTGATGTATTTGCAGGTGTGCGGATATGATCCCGGGAAGATCCCGATCGACCCGCGCCCCCTGGTCCCGGTCACAAGGAAGGTGTCCGAGACCACGGTGAGATATTCGGTGGCATCGCGCAGGTAGAGCAGGCGCGCTCCGTCCGACCTGTTGCTGGTGAACTCCCATTTGTTGTTCTTCCAGCTCGCGCCCTTCATGTTGTAGAAGATCGCGGGCAGATCGTCACCTTCGTCCTGAACGAACAGGAAATGATTGCGTAGCAGCTTGAGCGTGTCCGCACCCGCGATGTGCATCGACCGCGGCTCGCGATTAAATTGCAGATTGGTGAAGAGGCAATCTTGGATCGTAATGCGGTTGCAGATCGAATCGGCACCAGTTGATCCCGAGATGTTGATCTCCGGACCCATGAACTTGCAGGCGGTGACTACAATATCGTCGCCCGCGTTGAGGTAGAAGGAGGTATCCACCGCGCAGGACGTGAGCGAGTCGTGATGGGAACCGACGTTGAACGATGCTGCGCCCTTGATGTAGAAGCCGCGGATCGAGGTATATTTCAGCACGGCGGACCCAGCATCCGGCAGTTTCGCTGCGGCCAGGTTGTTCCTCGGGTTCGTCACCTTGCCCGCGTATTGGTAGATCCAGTACTTGCCGCCCGTGCCGATGGTCGTATCGGCTGCGCCACTGCCCGCTCCCGGGTTTGGGTAGTCGGCGTAGGTGTAGCTCGAGTCCTTGGTCGAGTCGATGTAGCTGGCGAAGCACTTGAACACGACCGCAGAATCAAGGCCCCCGAAGTGCGTGTTGGCGACGCGGCCCCAGGCAGTTCGCGCGTTGGCGTAGCCGATGGTGGCCCAGCGATCGGTCCACTGGCGCCCGGTGGTGTTGAGGCTATCGTCCTTGCCGCCCGGCCCGACGTAGAACGTCTTGATCGCCGCGGCATGCGCGGGAGCCGGGAGCAGGAAACCGAGCGAGAGGGAGGCGAGGACAGCGAGGGAGAGGGCGAAACTTTGGTGCCGGACGCGAGGCGTCATCGGGAAGCCCCTTCGAATCTGGGCACCCTCCCGAGGAGCTCGACCGGACGATACCACGCGGCGGCCGAAACGCCAGCGCAATTTTCGTGGACGGGGCAGGGCGCCCGACTCCCTGCCAGGCGCCACTCTCGGCGACGCGAGCGCCCACCACGCCCGCGACCGCCTTCGTGCCCCGCCACTAGCCGCATCTCTGCTTCCAGTCCAGCGCTTCGACCACGTCACTGACCGAGCGCGCCGTGATCCAGAGCGCCCCGGCCGCAACCCATCGCCCGCGCAGCGCCCGCTGTTCGACCCTGAGCTGCGACTCGCCCGTCTTGGCCTCGATCAGCAGGCACCGCCCGTCCGGGGGCAGCACGCCGACCACGTCCGGGAATCCGGCGCAGGCACCCGGGCAGCGCCAGCCCTTGCGGGTCTCGACCGGGCGCTGGTTCACCGCCGAGCACTCGATCCGCGGGCGCATCAGCCCAAGTAGATCGACGATCGCGCGCACCAGCGAAGCGTGCGCGTCCTGCGAGCCACGGATCGGGCAGCCATGCGCGTCCCTTACCACCCCCCGAGAGACGCCACGCACTGCCCGTCCGCTTGCCATCGCTGGCTAGACTTCCGTCTCCGGCGTGCCGACCGTGAAGCGCACGACGTCCACCGCCGAGTGGACGACCGTGACCTCGAGCACGTCGGACTTGACCGTGCCATCCGGCCACGTCACGGTGCCGGTGATGTTCGCCACGCCGACGTCGTCGTTCAGCGTCGTCACCTTGCCGCTGATCGAGTTCGGGCCGTCCTGCGCGAACTGGGCCACCTGCTCGTTGTCCGAGACGTACTCGACCACCGCGCCAGCGGGCAGCTCCTCCACGAGCTTGCCCTTGAGATCGAAGATGCTCAGACCGGCGTTGACGCTCTGTCCGTTGTCCAGCTTCACACGCTCCATGTTCAATCCTCCGTTTCCGGCGTGCCGACCTTCCATGCCACCCGGCGCCGGTCTCTGGGTGGCGTGTCTTGTGATACTGCGATCCACTCAAGCGCGCCGGCGATGCGTCTCAGCGTCCGACTGATCTCCCGCAGCCTCGCGCTGACCGAGATCAATACAAGCGCGGATATCACAATCGCCAGCAGTACGAACGCGATCATCATCGCCTCCCTTCGTTGATATTCAGACTGGAGCGCGCTGGATTCGTTTCCGGTCCATTGGACGGGTGGAAGAAGACCTCGCAGCATCCCCGCCGCTCACGCGCCCCAGTGGTCACGCCGTCCTCCGCCGCGCCCGCCGCGTCCCGCAGTGAAAGCACTTCATCCGCGCCAGCACCCGATGAACGCGAACAGCGCGCCCGAGAGGAAGCCGACTGCGAGCGCCAGCACGAGGATCGCGCGCGGCGTCCACAACGGCCCCGGGTCCCGCATGTCGAGCGCCATCACTCAGACCTTCGCCGCCGGCTCGAGATTCAGCCGCTGCTGCGGAATCCGAAAGTTGATCTCGCCAGCCTCGCCCAGCGGGAACACGCTGACTTCGGGCGGATCCACCAGCACCTGCACCCGCGTCTTCTTGTCGTCGCCAGTCCCGCGCATTGTGACCTTGAGCATGTCGAACTCGGCCTTGTTCTCGTCGATCTGCGTCACCAGCTCGTGTCCGATCACCTTGACGAAGAAGACCACTCGCTACCTCCTGGTTGGATTGTGCGCTTCAGGTTCATGCTGACTTCCGCCGTAGCCGCGCGGATTGCTTTCTGCCGCGGCGTGCAGACTCATGGGACTGAGCTCGCCAGTCGATGGCATGCTCGAAGATGCCCAGCACCCGACCACGCGCCGCGATCCCCTCCGGCCGATTGCAGCAGCGGCTCGGATGCGGGAAGCCGCAGTGGGAGCACACCGCGAGCGCCCGGAGCTGGCGCCGCTCGAGCGCGGTCATGCCCCCGGCCCCTGGGTTTCGACTTTTTCGCAGCGCCGGCCGAGCATCCGGGCGACGAACTCGATCGCCTGCCGGACCTGCTTCCGGGACGGGGTCCGCCGCGGGGGTCGAGGACGCGGCCGGGGGTCACTCGGCTTTGCCACGGTCGTACCCGTTCCAGTAGGACCGCCTGCAGGCCAGTTCCAGGTCGGCCCTGACAGCCTTGAAGATCCGATCACCGAGCACCGCCTTGAGCTCAGCCATCGCCTCGGTGAGGGTGACCCGTGGTTGGTCCCTCAGACTGCCGGTTGTCAGGGATTTGTTATCCGTTTCGAACGGGGACCGACCACCCAGCGAATCGTCTGAGGCAATCGTACCCCCCCGGAGGGGGGGACGTTGCTCAGACGATTCGGTGGTAGGCTGACTGGTCAGACGAGACGATTCTGAGCTAATATCCTCTACCATGTTGTGTCTCCCTTGCTTACGGTATCGTCTTGGATCAGGTCAGACGATTCAGACGATTCAGCCGATTCCCGTGACTTGACCCGGTACACCACCGTCCGTCCGGCACCTCTTCGCGTAATTCTTCCGGCATCGTGTAGCTTGCGCAGGTGGGATGCTGAGGTGCTCGCACCCAGCCCGGTGGAGGCTGAGATTTCGGACCTGGACCACCAGCGGGACGGGTCAGCCGCCAGGGTCCGGTAGACCTGCTCCTGGTTGTTGTCCGCGAACTCCTCCGGGCCCTCGGCAATCTCGGTGGGCCCGCCATCATCCGGGATGCGGTGGCTCAGGGGGGCCGGCTCGGCGGCGAAGTTGGCCTTGACCCAGACCAGGCGGCGGAGGTTTCGGTCCCGGCCGATGCGCTCGACGATCGCCGTCGTGTTGACGCCGTCGGTGAGGATCGAGCCGCCACGGATCGCGTCGGAGCGGTCGATGTCCTCGCGCTTCACGTCCGGCCCGGACTTGCGCTCGTGGTGGTTGATGATGATCGCGGCGCCCGACGAGAACCGGAGCCGGTCGAGGTTGGAGCGGAGGACGCCAAAGTGCTCGTTGTCTTCAGGTTGCCCACCCATCAGCCGTGACAGCGCATCGAGGATCAGCACCTCCAGGCTGTAGGCACGGCAGAAGCCCTGGAGCCAGGCGATTCCTTCGTCGGTGAGCAGGTTGATCGAGCCCGGGAGCAGGTCGCGGTGGACGAACACCACGCGGTCGCCGGCGGCCTCGATCAGGTCGGCCGGGATCAGCTTCGAAAGCCGCGCTTTCAGGTGCGGCTCATCGAGCTCGGCCGCGAGATAGCCGACGCGGGCCGGGCGTGATGGATCGGTGTCGTAGGTCTCGACCCAGGGGGCGCCGCTCGCGAGCGCGAAGGAGAGTTCGATCAGGAGCCGGGTCTTGCCGAGCCCGGGCTTGCCGGCGAGCAGCATCAGGTCCTTGGCGCAGAGCACCCCGTTCGCCAAGAGCCGCCGCGGCGCCTCAACCGTGCAGGCCATGATCTGACTCGTGGTCTGGGCGATCGGAGCGGTGGTGCTCCCGACCTGCTGCAGCTCCTCCGCGTGGCGGGCGGTGGTGGTGGCCAAGGCCGCCACCGAGGTGATCCCGAGCCGTGCATCCTCGGTCTGGATCTCCGCCTGCTTGATCGCCAGCCGGCGGCCGTGGGCCTCGAGAATGCGGGGGAAGAACACGTGGGGCTGCGAGGCGTAGGGGGCGCCCCAGTCGAGTAGCTCGGACAGTTCCGGGGTACCGCCCACCGAATCCAGGTCGCCGGTGCGGATCAACTCGTGGGCGACCGACAGGGTCTGCACCGTCTCGCCACGGTCGTCGATCGCGATCGCGGCGCGCAAGATCTTGCGGTGCTTCTCGTAGAACAACTGCTCGGGGACGATGCGGCCGCGGACAATTGCGATCGCGTCGGGCCGGATCAGGATCGCCCCGATCAGCCCCTTTTCTTCGTCTTCGGCGATGGGTGGTTCGAGCTCCGGTAGCGAGCCGTTGCGGGTGGATGCGGGCGCCGCAGTATTCTCGCGGACAGCCATCCCTGAGAGTCCTTCCCTGAGATTATGGAATTGCGGCTAGTCTCGGGTCCGGGGCGTCGCTGGCGGGATGGCCGGAATATCAATCGCGGTTCATATTCCTGGCATTATGTAAACTACGCCACCTCGCCAAATGTTACTTCCTGTTGGTCCCTCCTTCCGCTAAGCTGGTGCTCAAGTTCTTGCGGGGGACGTGAGCCACGGACAGCGAGCCAGTCGTGCCACAGCAGTTCCGGATCGACCCAGGCGCCCTGGACCGCGACCCGTTCGAGCCAGGTGGCGGAGCAGATGAGCATATCGCGCAGGATTGGCGCGGCTTTTTGGAGGTATGCCGCGCGGCAGCGATCGAGTTCGGAACCGTGGCGGATGACCTCGCGGCCGTCGCAGCCGGTGACGACCCACTGCCCGGTCTCGGTGCGGCGCGCCCACCATACGGGGCAGTCGGCCGGCAGGATGAAGTGCTTGCGTGGCACGGAGGGGCTCCTGAGCTGTGGGCCGGTTCCGTGGCCACTGGTGGCGCGAGCGTGCAACTATAGTAACAGGGATCTCCTTTCCTGGTTCCATCAAACCCTCGGGGGGCGTGATGGCAAAGCGATTCTTCTACGTCTGCACGGGGTTGTTCCTGCTCGTGCTGAGTTACCACTTCGGGGCGCGGAGTGCGACGGCCCAGGCACCAGGGAATCCGGTCGTGGCGACGGTCGGATCCAGCGTGAGTAGCCCGAACTTCGTCTTCACGGCGAATGGCGACTTCTACTACTCGCAGGGCGTCAGCTACCCGTACCATTTGCAGGGGAACATCTTCTCGGGTGCGACCGAGGCCACTCCCGAGACCTTCGGCCAGTTGAAGGCCCGGTACCGTTAGCCCATGCCGAACGGACGTGCGCGCATCGAACAGCCCGTCAGCGCCAGCAAGATGTCCGTTCACGTGGACCGGGCGACAGCGGACAGGTTCCGCCGCTATTGCCTGAAATACGGCGTCACCTTCAGCTACCTCGCGGTGACGGCCATCCTGCACTTTGTCGAGAACTGCCCGCCCTTGAAGCCGCAAACTCTCCGCCTCCCCACAGGACGTAGGCTCAGGCCAAGACAGTAGGCGCCTGAGACGCTGACTCGGCCCGGCTCCCCGCCGGGCCTTTTTCTTTGCCCGGCAGACTGTGGCATATTTCCTACTTGACTGCAAGGCCTACTTGGCCGATACTGGCCTGTGTCGCACAGGAACCGACTTGGGAGGATCGAATGGCGAGGGAATCAAACGGCGGCGCGCTGGCAAAGATGCGCTCCGACCGCGGATTGACGCAGGAAGCGGTAGCGAAGCGGATCGGCGTGACTCACTCGACCCTGTCGAGGCTTGAATCCGGCTCGCGTCGTCCGTCCTTCTCCGTCCTTTGCCTACTCGGCGAGGAATACGGGGTTACGGACGGCGCGGTCATGGCCGCATTCAGGGAAGCCATTGGCCGCCGCCGCGCCCGCAGGAACGGGAGGAAGGTCGCATGAGCGGAAGCCTGAACGCAGCACGGCTCGAGATGGACGTGACGCCGGCGCCGGGCCTGGCGGAGCGCCTCGATCGGTACGAGGAGGCGATGCGGGCGCGGATCCGGTTCGAGATCGCGAAGGCGGCCTACGAGGAGGAGGGCGGAGTCGCGAAGCACGCCGACGCCACGCTCGCGAGCCTCAAGGCCACCGAGGCGCGGGTCAAGGCGAACCTGCTCGCCGCACTGAAGCACGCAGCGTAACCCACCACACGGAGGAACCCACCATGAACGCAAGACCCACGGCCGCGAGGCCGACCCCCCCGCCGGCACCGAGCACGGCGCTGGCCGTCACCGGCTCGACCCTGCCCACCTGGGCGGCTGAGACGGTCGGCGCCTTCACCGGCCGGCAGGACGTGAACTTGATCCTTCCCGCGATCCCGATCGGCAGCGACCTCGCCTGGGGCTACAAGGCCAAGGCGAGCATAGTCCAGATCAGCACCGACGAGAACCACCAGGAGATCTACAAGGTCGGCTGGAAGGACGGCGAGAACCGTTACGCCCTCGGGAAGTCGGCGCTTGAGAAGATCGCGAACGCGGCCGGGATCCAGTTCCGTACCCGCCGCGTGGATGACCGCTCGAACCCCGACTACTGCGAGTTCGAGTGCGTGGCCGGGATGAAGAACGAGAGCGGCCAGCCGATCGTCCAGGCGCGGACCAAGGCGTTCGACATGGCCGACGTGCGGGCAGAGAGCCTGGCCCAGCGGCTCAAGGCGAACGAGCGCGCGAACGACAAGAAGACGGCCCCTGACATCGAGGCCGAGGTCGAACGCGAGATGAAACAGTTCAAGAAGCACATCGTCGCCCGCACCGAGACCGGGGCGATCAACCGCGCGATCCGGGGGCTTCTGGGGCTTCGCTCCCAGTGGACCAAGGCCGAGATCGCGAAGCCCTTCGTGCTGATGCGGGTGGACTGGCAACCCGACGCCTCGGATCCCGAGACCCGGAGGATCCTGTTGGATCAGGGCGCTCAGGCATCCCGCGCGCTCTATCGCGACCAGCCGATGGACGTTCTCCCCACGCGCGACCGCGCCCAAGTGATCGAGGAGCCGGAGGGCGAAGAGAACGGAGACGGCGAGGATCCGACCACGGCTCCCCCGCAGACCGAGCCCGCTCAGGCCGGCGAGATGGACTACCTGTCCCTGGTGTCGGAGGGGTGCCGGGTGCTCGGCATCGAGTCGGCCGAGCGGAATGCGCTCTTCCTCAAGCACCACGGCGACCTCAAGGCCATCTACGGCGAGCTGAACGCTCGCGCGAGCGCCGCGTGAAGACCGCCCTGCTCAGTGTGATCGTGACGCTCGGCGTGCTGGTGCTGCTATCCAAGCTGGCCGGTTGGATCATCACGGCCGGGTTGAGGCTGCCATGAGGGCGCCGATCATCCTCCAGTTCGGCGACCTCCATCTCGACGCGAGCACGCGGGAGAACGTCGAGCACGCGATGGCGCAGATCCTGGCGCTCGCTCGCAAGGAGCACCCGGACCTGATCGTGAACACGGGGGACCTCGCCATGCGGCGGGGTTCCCTCCCTCCCTGGGTCTCGGTGGCGCTCCGCGAGTGGCACTGCGAGCTGGCCGAAGTGGCGCCGGTCTTGGTCGTGGCCGGGAACCATGACCTCTCCTACGCCGAGAAGGTCGGAACCGTGGGCGGGGCGCTCGACTTCTCCGCCGCCTCCGACCGAGTGCTGGCGGTCGAGCGGCCCACGGTGGCGTTCCTGGGCGGCGTCAAGCTCGCGGCCCTCCCCTACCCCTCGCGCTACCTGCTGCAGGCTCAGGAACCCGGCTTGAGCCCGCAGGAAGTGAACGCGCGGGCCGGGGAACTGACCGAGCGCATCCTGCGGGGTCTCGCGGCCGAGGCCGGGCCCGGGGCGATCCTGATCCTCCACGGCTCGATCTCCGGGGCGCGCACGAGTTCCGAGATCGAGATGACCACGGACATGGACGTCGTGATCCCCGAGACCTCGATCCCGGACACCTTCGCGGCGGTGCTGGCGGGCCACATCCACCGGCACCAGCAGATCGGCCGCGTGGTCTACGCCGGGAGCCCGTGCCCGTTGAACTTCGGCGAGGACCACCCCCACGGCGTCGTCTTGTGGGAGTCCGGCATGCCGCGGTTCATCGAGTTGGAGCCGCTGCACCGGATGGTGACGCTGGACCTGCGGAGCCACGTCTTCGACATCGCGACCACGATTGACGAACGGCTCGGCGAGATCGAGGGCGCGCGGGTCAGGGTGCTGGTGCGGATTGCTCGTGGCGCCGAATCCGCCGCCTTCTGCGAGTCATTGCGGGCTCAGCTTTCAGCAGGGAGACCGGCTGATGTCCGCTTCGAGATCGAGCACGAGCAGGACGATCGCTCGACCGAGATCGAGGGCGTGCGCCGGGACCTGGGGCATGCCGAGTTGCTCGCGCTCTACGCCAGGCGGGCACCCGACGCGGAGCCGCTGCTTCCGGACCTGACCCGCGTCTTCGCGGAAGTGGACGGCGCTCTCTCCCCCGAGGAGAAGGCGCTCGAGCGCTACGCCGACTACCGGCTCCATCGGGTGGCACTCTCCGGCTGGAAGTCCTTCGCCGATGGCCCCTACGCGCTCGACCTCGATCACCTCGGGCGGCTGGTGGTGATCGAGGGCGAGAACGCGACCGGCAAGAGCAACCTGGCCGAAGTCGAGTCCTTCGCGCTCTGGGGTAAGCTCCCGCGCGGCAAGCAGGCGCTCTCGGACCTCGTGAGGAACGGAGCCCGCGAGGCATGGGTCGAGGCCGAGTTCGAGGCAGCTGGGTCCCGGTGGAAGGTCCGGCGCACGGTGCGGCTGAACGCGAAGGGCGTCGGCGTCGGAGACCTGATCCTGCAGCGGCAGGAAGGTGGGATCGACTACCGGACGGACGGGAACGGCAGCATGCTCGGCGTTGAATCCGCCTCCGTCTCATGGACCCCTGCCAACGCCGGCACCGCGACCGAGACGCAGAAGTTGATCGAGCAGATGGTCGGCCCGCACGAGCTCTATCTCTCGACCCGGTTCGCGTCTCAGGGCGACATCGACCGGCTGCTGGAGATGACCCCGGCTGAGCTCAAGGACGCGCTCCAGTCGGCGCTCGGAACCAAGACATTCGAGGCCCGGGAGCGGATCGCGAAGAAGCTGGGGGCCGAAGCGCAGGCCGTGCTGGACAAGCTCACCGCCCGGATCACGCCGCTCGAGGAGCAGGTGAAGCAGGCGGAGGCGCTGGCCGGGGACCTGGCGCTCGCGAAGTTCGCCGCGACCGAGGCGGAAGCAGTCCGCTATGCGGCCGAGGTCGATCTCAAGCAGGCGACCGAGCGGCTGGATCAGGCGAAGGTGGCCGCGGCCGAGGCCGAGCAGGCTCGCCGGCAGCAGGCCGACCTCGAGGCCCGGGCCAAGGCGCTGAGGGAGCGGATCGACGCGCTCGAGCGCTCACGGACCGAGTGCGAGGCGCTGATTGCCGGGGCCGCGGCGGGCCGGGAGCAACTCGCCCGGCTGGAGGAACTCCGGGAGCGGTTGCCAGGCCTTGAGGCCGGAGAAGCCTCGCACCGGACGCTGACCGACGCTCACGCCAAGACCCGGAGCGCTCTGGACCTGGCGCTCAGGGAGCAGGAATCCGCGACCCGGGAGGCGGAGCAGCTCGCGGCCCGGATCAAGGCCGAGCGCGAGGCCGAAGCCAGCCACCACGCGGCCCAACTCTGGATCGACGAGGAGCGGCTGGAACGCGCCCGCCGCGGCGCCGAGCTGGTCGCCAAGACCCCGTTCGGCGAGAAGTGCGTCGAGGCCGGCTGCGAGCTCTTGAGGTCGGCGGTTGAGGACCGGGCGCGGATCCCGGGGCTCGAGGCCGCGATCGAGGCGCGGAAGAACGAGCACCGGATCGCGGTCTCGAACGCAGACATGGAGCGGGGCGAGCGGACGACCGCGGCCCTGGCGCGCCGGGACTCCGCGACGGCCGCCGCCCTCTCCGCTCGGAACTCCCACACCGAGGCGCTCGCGGCACTGGGGCGCTCAGGCTTCGACTCCGCAGCACTGGCCGGGCTCAGACGGGAGATCGCGGCCATCCCTGAGCGGGAACTCAGGGGCGCCACGGCGAAGGCCCAGGAGGCCGAAGGGCGGCTCTCCGGGCTCCGGGGGGAGATCCTCGGGCTGGAACGAGACCGGGAGGCGGTGCTGGATCAGTGCGTCCCGTTCCCGGCGCCGGTCTCGATCGACTCGGAACTGGCCGCGGTGGCAAGCATCACAGCCGAAGTCGAAGCAGCCCGCAAGGATGAGAGCAAGGCGCGTGCGTCGGTCTCGGGGTTGGAGGGCAAGCTGGAACTGCTGGCCGGAGCCTCGGATCGGCTCGCCGCACTCGGGCAGGAGCGGGACGCGGCTGCCCACGGCGCTCAGGTGTTCTCGGTGTTCGCCCGGGCAATGAGCCGCGACGGCCTCCCCTACCTGATCCTGGAACGCGCAATCCCGGCGCTGGAGCAGGGGGCCAACCACTTCCTCGGGACCGGCGATCTCGCGCTCGAAATCGAGCCGATGCGAGACCTCCGTAGCGGCGAGCAGAAGTCCGAGGTCAACGTCCGCTACCGCGACCGCTTCGGGCTCCATCCGTTGACGGCCGCGAGCGGGTACCAGCGGGTGGCACTGGGCTACGCGCTCCGGGCCTCGCTCGCATTGGTACAGGCCGAGACGCACGGGCTCAAGGTTTCGCATTGGATCGCTGACGAAGGCTGGGGCGCGTTCGATGAGTCTCGCGTCTTGGACGGCCAGCAGATGCTGATCCGGCTCGCCGAGCGGTTCGACCGCGTGGTGTTCATCTCTCACGTGGGACCGATCCGCGAGGTGGCGGATACGCGCGTGCTCGTGAGTGCGAACGGATCATCGGGAGCAACGATGGAGGTTCTGCAGTGAATCGTGATGGTACGCCTGCAATCCCGCCCGCGAATCCGGTGGCTCGGATGGAGCAATCCACTGCGGGCGGGGCGCAGGCGATCGACTGGCTCTCCGCCGCGATCCTCGCGCTAATCGTGTTCGCGCTGCTGTTCGGAGTCCACGACCTGCTCGCTATCGCTGAGGGATGGGCAACTCACGTTCACCCGGAGGGACCATGAACCCGTATGACATTTACCTGCACATTCTGCTCGCTATCAGCATGGCGTGTCTGCACCGACTGGACCAGACGGGCACGCCTTACGACGGGCAGGCATGGGCGTCAGCGCAGCGGCCTGCGGTGGTCGCGCGTCCGTTCGTTGATCAGCCGATGACGCCGCGGGAGATGACGGATCGCATCATGCGCGGGATCGAGAAGCCGGTGCGGCCCAAGTCGGTGAAGCGGCACGAGGAACAGGAGCGGCTGGCGTGAATGAAGTGTCCTGCGGTGGGCGTATCAGCGCCCGGTAGTCGGCCCCTGATAGGGCTGTGGCCGTGAGGCGGGAGCCGGGGTGGGGAATCCGGCACGCGGGACGTGAAGATGAAGCGCGCTGAGAATCATGCCTTCGGTGGCACGACCACCAAGAGAGCCGAAACCGTCGGGCGTAGGCGCGGCAGGTTAGCAGCGCGCGAGAGAATGCGGCGCAGGAGCTATGCGCGGTGAGAATCCGCCATCGAGGCCGGGTGCGGTTGTTGATGGCACCAGAATCGGAGGAGGCCCGCGCCGCAGAGCAGCACGTCCACGTAGCATAGTCAGGCAAGACCCCGGGATGGCGTAGCCGCCCGGAACCACGAAAGGTGGGTCCATCAAGGTTCTACGCGTCCTGTTGTGAGGTGAATGGCTTGACGGCCCAACGGAGGGCGGGGTTTCAAGAGGACTCCGCCCTCACTAAGCGGAAGGAGACATGAGCGAGCGCGATTTGAGACCGGCGGAGCGGGTGAGCGATGAACTCTTAGGAGGATTGCTCAATCGTAGCTGGAAGATCGAGCAGATGACATCGCGCGGACCGAAGAAGAACTTCACGTTCGAGACTGGACTGGCCGTCCATCTGATGCTCGACCTCCAAGATGCCCGGGCCGAGATCGCCACGCTCCAGCGGGCACATGATCCGGGCTGCGACGCCTGCGACCCGCTGACCGCGCACGTGCGGATCGCGGAACTGGTGGACGAGCGTGACGAAGCCCGCAGACTCGTGGTCGGGACCGCCATGCACGGGTCCAAGTGCGCCTACTGCGGCGCGCTCATCAAGATAGAGGACATGAACAACTTCGACGGCATCGCGCTCCTGTTGCGGCGGCATTTGGCGAAGTGCCCGAAGCACCCGATGCGGGCGGTTGAGGCCGAGCGCGACCGGCTGCGGGCGGCGCTGGAGCCATTGATTGAAACGGCCGTGTCGTATGCAATGCAGACCTATGACCGAAGCGGCGTCACTCGACGCAAGATCGAAGCAGCCCGCGCCGCCCTCTCGCAGAAGGACTGGCACTGCAACGTGTGTGGTTGTGGAGGAACGCCGGGCACCGAGGACATGCACGGTAAAATCTGTGCGGGTACTCCAATCGAGGCGAAGCCATGACCCCGGAGCGGATCGCGGAACTCAGGGCGCTGGCGGAGAAGGCAACGCCGGGACCGTGGGAGGGTAGTAATGGCTCGGTGATGTTCTCAGAGCTGATCC
>Ga0315295_10003062_pt1 | contig 14206 bp, 30 predicted proteins | sample YL17G14_0_MG_FD_204453 | JGI IMG/M metagenome (GOLD analysis project Ga0315295, IMG submission 204453) | Sediment microbial communities from Yellowstone Lake, YNP, Wyoming, USA - YL17G14_0 | ecosystem: Environmental > Aquatic > Freshwater > Lake > Sediment | place: USA: Wyoming | collected...
CCATACGTTCTCTCCTATCTGGTTATTGGGTAGCCGGCTCCGCTGCGGTGTGTCGATCCCCGTATGGGACGGCGCTCCACCCCTTCTATGTACCCCTCCAGGCCATAGTCGGCATTTGAGAGCGGAACCGGCATAAGTTAAAGGTCTCCGAAGTCCATGCGAGTTGCTTTTGTTTCCACTATCACAGTCGTTGTCGGCGCAATGTCGATTTCGTGGAAGGTCTTGATCTCCTTGCCTTTGATCTTCTTGATCTGCGGCAACCGTATCCTGGCGCGGCATTCGTTGGAGTAAACCACCTTTCCGCGCTCTCCAAACAGCCAGAAAACTCTTCCCCGGCGAAGTTGCCGGAGTTCCATTTTAGAGATCTGCGTCTGCGCCAAGGTTAAGCTCCTTCTTGCGAAGTGCCATTACCAACTGCCGCCGCTCCAGCGTTCCCTTGAGTTCCGTGATTCGCTCTTTCAGAATCACGATAGCCCCTTTCACCTTCTGCAAGTCTTCCCCCAGTTCCTTCTCGGTGCATACCGCGACATGGAGAAACGCTTCGGCTTCTTCGAGGCTCTTTACCTTAAAAGCTTCTTCCTTGATTACATCCCAGGACTTGTCTGCCATTGGTCTTCAGTTCCTCTCTCAGTTTGCAATTCTCTGCGATAAGAACGTCTCGATCGGAATCCACTCTTGCGAGTTGGTTCCTGTAGAGTATCACAAGTTGTTCCAGTTCTGCAACTCGGTCGGCCATCGTGCTCGCCTTGTCTCTCCGCGTCCATCGAGGGCCTGTCATATCTTCGGTGCCTCCATGGGGGCGCTCTCCGGGTGAACGTCGCTCAGTCGCACCAGGGGACGCCGTGCGAGTAGGAATACTCCAGACACTTGCGGGTCGGATTCCAGCCGGAGGATTTCAAAGTCCATGAAGGCGATCAGCAAATCCGACTGCTTGAATCTCCAGAAGTCGTTTGGAAACTCATGCCGTGGGAATCCAGGCGATCGGGTAGTAAGAATCAGCCACGATCCGGGAAGGTTCAGCATACGTTTCAGGCCGGCGACCATCCAATCCCACTTCTCAACATGCTCCAGCACTTCACAGCAAAGCACCAACTCCACGAAGTCCCAGAAATACTCGCTCTTGCCGTTGATGTTTGGCAGAACAAGCTGAGTGCAATCGTGAACGATGTCCACATCCGGGCCGGCTTCCATGTCGATGCCGGTGTATTCGACCTGGTACTTTGCCAGGACGCTTCGCGGGGTGCCGTTGATGTTGCGCGATCCGATCTCCACCACTCTGCTCCCCGCCGGGCGGATGATTTCGCAGCACTCTTCAACAAAATTCATCACAGATTCGTGCATCATGCCCCCCAGTACAGTCTCAACGTGGATCCTTCCGAAGTCTTTCGGTACTTCGCCAGCAGAACAGCAAGCTCTGGGTCTGCGATGAGGGCTGTCAACGCCTCGGTATCCCAGCGAGTGCTCGCAAACCGGCTCAACAGCACCCGCCCCCCTGGGAACGTCGCTCCCGGCTTGTCTCCCAGTTTCTCCCTGATTTGCTCCTTGGTCTCTTCGACCAGTTCCCCCGCCTCCTCCATCAACTCCTGCCGATCTCGTAATTCGGTGGCGAGAGGGAGGATGCTGGCGTCCGGTTCCAGCTCCCCGGCCCTCCTCTCGCCGTTTTGGGGGATTGCTTGGGCCAACAGTTCGCCTTGACAAGTTCTCCTCCAGGGACAGGTCTGACAACGCTTGTCAGTAGCCGGGAGTGCTTCAGGGAACGGGCCATTCTGGGCGATTCCCCAAAACTCGTCAAGGTCTGCGAGATACTTGTCGATGAGGGTCTGATCCCGCTCCACATCGAACCAGAGAAACTCCCACGGCTCCGGGCAAAGGACTCCAAAACTGCCCCACGATCCTCCTGTAATCGCCAGAGAGTGGGCCATCTGCAAGATGATGCTCTCGCGTATGCCTTCTTTTTTGAAGCCCTTCATGACCTTCCAATGCACAACCTTGTACTCTCCAGTTCCAGGTCCGGCTCGTTCCGGTGCTTCCACTGAGTCATCTTGGTGACAAACCATCCAAGGGCGGTCGGGGTGAGCGATCACTCCACGGGGATCCAGGGTGCGCTGAGTCCGATCCCGATAAAGCCGTCTGACAACCGGCTCCAGATACTTCCCGCGCTCCAATGCTGCTGTCAGTATGTCCGGGAAGTCTTTCGGCGCTCCACGAAGCCGATATACCAGCCGGCGGCGGCAACCGAAGTCCAGATTGTAAAGCGCTCCAGCGTCCGATGCTCCAATCGCTCCAGCGCGTTCGATTCTAAGGTCTTGTTCTGTCACGAGTTCCCCCCAATGTTTCCCGTGAAACGCTCCAACGCTCCAAAACCTAGATTTCGCTCCAGGTCGCCATGGCGTTCTTGACAACTTCCGTGAGAGCGTCGGCGGTCGCGGCGATGGATCCCGGTGCGCCGGTCTGCGGGTCAACGTGGAAGATGAGGTTGCGGCGCGGGATGTACTGCTGCCGTTTCTGTTCGTATACCTGGATGCTCACTCTAATTTTGATTCCTGCTGATTGCTTGTCCATGATTAGAAGGGTAACACGGTTTTACAGGATTGTCAAGCGGTCACTTATTCTTTTCTGTCTTGTGAAAATATGTACTTGCTATCAGGGAAAAATACCCTGCTGTTTTCCTGTCAAGGGGGGTTGTATTCCTGACAAGGGTGTGATACTCTTCTTGACAGCACAAACTTTATCAAGGGGGAGCGAAAATGGGAATAGGGGCAAAAGTTAAACGGGCGCGGGGGGCGGGGGTTCCTCTCCTGGCTGTCACGTCTGCTGACCAAGCGGCGGTTGTGCGGGAGGTCTCGCAGTCTATCAATGACAATGGCGGCGGGGCGGTAATTTCCTGGGATTGCATACAGGGATGGATCCCGTTGAATGAGGCGGGGCGGGATGCGGTCAATTCGCTGCCGGGTGATCCGGTCGAGGTGACGGGGCCTTTCGTCGAATCGCTGAGGGCGGCGCGGACCTTCCTGCCGGCTGGTGGTACTCTGCTTTGTCTGAATGCTCACCTTGCGCTGAAGGATGGAGGGGGGCCGAATCTCGGGAGTGTCCAGGCTGTGAGCAATCTGCGGGATCTGTTCAAAGGTGATGGGCGGGTGCTCGTGCTCTTGGCTCCGGATTGGGCGCTGTCTCCTGAGTTGCGCGAGTCCGTGATTGTTCTCGAGGATGATCTGCCGGGCCGTGATGACCTGCGGGGCATCATTATTACTCTGTGCGAATCTGCCGGGGTTCATATTCCTGCTGGTGAAACTCTCGAGGTTTCAATCGATGCGGTTTGCGGGCTGAGTGCGTTTTCTGCCGAACAGGCTACAGCGTTGAGTATCACCGCGAAGGGCCTCAGCCTGCCGGCACTATGGGAGCGGAAGCGGAAGATGATAGAGCAAGTCCCAGGGTTGCGGGTGATGCCGGCGAACGTTGATTATTCGCTGGTCGGCGGGTGCCAAGGGTTCAAGGATGAGCTGTCCGCGATCATGATGGGTCCGAAAGCTCCGCGTGTGGTCGTACTGATCGACGAAATTGAGAAGGCCATGACAGGGAGCGGGGGCGGGGATTTGTCTGGCGTCTCGAGTGATCAGCTTGGCGTGCTCTTGTCAAGCATGAGTGAGAATGAATGGACCGGCGTGATACTCGTTGGCCCTCCTGGTGCGTCGAAGTCATGGCTTGCCACGTCTCTTCCTGGCCAGTTCGGATGTCAGGGAATCGCGTTTGATTTGGGCGGGTGCAAGGGCTCGCTGGTGGGCGAGAGTGAATCGAAGATCCGTGCGGCGATGGCGACTATCAAGGCTATTGGTGGGGTTCGGGTGCTGTTCGTGGCAACAAGCAATGGCATAGACTCGCTGCGGCCCGAGTTGCGGCGGCGTTTCTCCTGTGGGACGTGGTTCGCGGATCTGTGTGATCCTGTCGAGCGTCGGTCAGTGTGGGAAATTTCTCTTCGCCGGTTTGGTCATGATGTCCAGGGCGTCGATGATCTGGTGTCGAAGTCTGAAGGGTGGAGCGCGGCGAATATCAAAGATTGCTGTTTCGTCGCGTCGATGAAAGGATGCCGGCCCGAGCAGTCAATGGGATCTGTCATTCCTGCGGCTCGGATGGACCCTGAAGGGATAGACAAGTTGCGGCGCGGGGCGGCGGGAAAGTATAACTCGGTCTCTACGGGGCAAGTGTACTTAATGACAGTGGGCTCGGTTCCTGGGTCTGCGGCGTTTGCTGCTGCATCTCGGCGCGTTGTAACAGGGGGTGAGTGATGCCTTGCAATTCTCGCATTTCGCAGGCTGTCAGTGAGGGGAATCTAAACCTCGAGATCTTGGTTGAGTCGTTGCGGGTTCTGAAGCTGTTTCCTCAGTTACAGAAAAGCGGGCTGATCGTGTTTGCTGATGCCGATGCCAGCATCGAGGGGTCTTACTGGAATGGCAAGCTCGTTGTGCGGAGTTATTCGGGTGGCGTGGTGCCGGCTGAGGCGTTGGCTAAGATCAAGCAAGCCTATGCCGGGCAAGCGGTGCGCGTGGCTGCAAAGCGGTGCGGGTGGAGTGTGTCTTCTTCGGTTGCCAGTCCGAATAAAATCAGAATGTCTCGGGGGTGAGTCGTGATTCGTCCGGTGGGTCTGTTGGTCGGCGTGTGCGGCATGTTTCTGATGGTCGGGTCGCTGTTGTGCGATCGGTATGGATATCTGATTTTCCTGTGCGGCGCGGTCGCATGGGTCGCGGGTTTCCTGATGATTGCAAGGGGGGATAAAGTCGATGGGTGATCGGTTGGATATCACGATTACAGAATCCGGGCTGATCCGCATAGATACGGGCGCGATCAGCGGCGTAAATCATGCGAGCGCTGACAAGTTTCTCGCATTACTGGCGGAATTGTGCGGGGGGGAGCAAACCAAAGTGAGTCATGCTCATGTGCATCACGGGCAAGCGGCTCATGTTCATCAAGGGGGAGGGAATGAATAATACGCCGTTTTTGTTTGAGAGTGGGGCGCGGTATGTGGGCGATCTGCCGGGCCCGTCGATGTCGATGGGGTCTGCGTCCGGGGCGATGCCGGTAATTGAGCCGGCGCGGTCGTCACGGTGGCAGAATGCCGATATCAGCCAGAATGCCGTCATGCTGTCGATCGAGTTCAATTCCTTGGGTACTCGTCGCTGTCTGCCAGTGGATAAGGCAATGGCTGACAGTCAGGGGGCGGATCCCAGGATGCTGCGAGCGTCTAAAATTCTTCTGGAATCAAAAGCTTTTGATCGGCTAAAAAAAGCTGATGGGAAAATGCGAGCGTGGATTAAATCGCGTTCGCTGCCGTCGATGTTTCGTGATGGCGTGTATTTGATTCCGGTGCCGCTGGTGTCTGAGGTGTTTGAGCGGTTGGAGGATTACCAGGGGGAACGAGGGGAGTTGGTCGCTGATTTCGTCGAAGAGTATGCGCGTGTGATCGAGGATGCGCGTTATCGGCTCGGGCCGCTGTTTCGTTCTGCTGATTACCTTCCCGTGGCAAGTGTCAGTTCCGTGTTTACGTTGTTCTATCAGTTCATCGAGATTTCCGCTCCGGGAACCTTGGCGAATATCAGCATGAAACTGTTTGAGAGCGAGCGTAACAAAGCGCGGGAGCTCTGGACAAGTGCGGCGGAGCAAGCCGTTGAATTGCTGCGGGGGGAGCTGGCGGGGCTGGTCAGTCATCTGGTGGAGCGGCTGACGCCAGAAGCGGACGGAAGCAAGAAAGAGTTCAAAAAGGGGACAGTCGAAAACCTGCGTGAATGGTTGTCGTTGGTCGATGCTCGCAACGTGACAGGGGACGAAGAATTGACAAAGCTTGCCGCATCGGCTCGGGCGTTGCTCAATGGGCGATCGCCTGACTCTCTTCGCAAGGATTTGCTTGCGCGTGAGCGGGTGCGTGATGGGATGGGGCAGGTCAAGGCAAAGCTCGATACTCTCCTGGTGGCGGCTCCCGGGCGGCGCGTGGTAGTTGGTGATGCCGGGGAGGATGTCGAGCTATGAGCCGGAGCGATAATCGAATAGGCTGCTGTTCGGGCTGTCTGCTGATGGTGTTGTGGGTGACAGCTGGCTACTGGGTGCTTCGGTCGGTGATCGGGGCGTGTATCAATGCGGTATTTCCATGATGGGGGGATTGGGAAATGGGATACAGGAACATAGGGTTTGCGCCGATGGCAAAGCCGAAGGCTGATGAGAAAACCGGGTTGCCGGAGGGGGCGCTGTTGGTGGGGGCGGTGCCGGTGTCATTGGATGAGAATACCATCACGGCGGAGCTGCTGGTGAAAGTAGCGACCGATGTGAGAGAGAAGAGTAACACGGTTGGAGCGGTGGTGGGTCTGGGTGATGGGGCGGCGGTGTTTGTCGCGCAAGCGTTCGCGCATATGGGTTTGCACGTTCTGAATCAGGCGGAGTATGAGGCGCTGGTGCGGGTGTTTCGCGGGTTTGAGGTGGCGGTTAATCGGCTGGCGGTGTTGCGGAACAATCAAAACTGACAGTCAAACGGAGGGGGGAGAATGGTCTGCTATAAGGTTTGGATCCAAGTCGAAAGAATCCCGGAGCGGGGCGAGGCTTGCAATGTAAGTGAGCCTATGGAGTTGGGAGTTTTTGACAGATTGCGGCAAGCTGAAGGGTTTGCCATGCGTCTTCACCGTGAATACTGGGGGGAGTGTTCGGGGCCGGAGTGCAAGCGTTTCAAGCGGGGGGAGTGATGGAAGTGTTCATGCTGATCTGCATTGCATTCTTCTGGGTTGTGTCTGCGATGGGGCGCGCGGGGAGATACTAGAATAGGGCAAAGCCTTCCTGCAATCGCCTGTATCAAGTCAAATCACGTCCGGGCGGGGGTGTACTCGTCCGGGAGTTTTCTTTTTATCCTTGGCGTTCTCCTGGTGCGGGTGTATAGTTTCGTGCGTGTCTGAATCGGGGGGCCGGGATTGCCCATGCGTGACAAGGCAATCGTTTTGTCATTCATGCTCGGCTCCTTCCTTTCCCGGTGGCAATCCGGGAGTCAATTCATGTGCGATGGTTCAAACTTCTTTCACACTGGGAAGATGATCCCTGGGTGCAATCTCTTGAGGCCGAATATGGTCTTGAGGGGATTGCCAGATATATCCGACTTTGCTGCCTTGTCGCGGCTCAAATGGACGGTAGCGATAAATGCTCCGTCACTATCTCCTGGGACAAGTTCAAATCTCTGACAAAATTCTACCATGTCAAAGAAGCTGTGTGTTTCATGCGGTTCTGTTTTCCTCATATACAGTTTTCTGTTATCCTGACAAGCGGTAGAATGGTCAAGATAGAGCCCGTTCGCCCGGAGCTAATAACGCAAGACGGGCTGGTCCGTTTTCCATCCGACACGAATCCGCTAACAATCCGCACAAAATCCGCTATTAATACGCTTATAATCAGTATCCCTAACTTGTTGAAATATCGAGATGAGACAAGTAAAAAGTCCGGAAGGGTTCCGGCGCAAGAGACTAGAGACAAGAGACAAGAGATCCAAAGAATAGGATCTTCGTCCTTTCAGTCTTGTAAAGCCTCTCTTTTGAGTCTGCCTGATCCTGTCAAAATTGTCTTCGAAGCTTGGCAAGCGGCTCCTGGTGTGTCTCATTCGAGGCGCTTGTCAGGACACGAAGGGCCCATAAGGTCGGCTATTGAGTACTTGGGCGATCCTGATAAGGTTGTCAGGGTGATCCAGAGGTACGGGCATGTGATGGTAAACGCAGAGGGGAAATATCGCCCGGTCTATTCCTGGGGCATTAACGATTTCCTCTCAAGGCGGGGGCATTACAATCTTGACAGATTCTCTCGGGACAATTGGGAGGATGAGTTTCTGGCATGGCACACTGGCAGACAGTTCAAGACAGTGGAGCAATTAACCGAGGACCTATGAATACAAAACAGTTTGTAGTAGACCTGCTGTCTTCTTATCCTGAAGTGATGAGGCCGCAAGACAAAGCCTATCTAATTACCATCGAACGTAATATATCTGATCTCGCTCTCTCTGGCGAAGTAATGAGAGCAATACTCAAGCGTATAGTGTCTAGTGAAGCTAGATTTCCTGCATGGGCTACAATCAAACAATGGGCCGATGTAGTGTGCAATGAACAAAGGTCCATGTCTTCTCACAAAGTGAGCCATGATGAATATGCTAGGTGGAAACTTGAATCGTGTTCTCTCGATGATGCTCTCCCGTACATGGTAGAACAACTAGTGGACAGTGGCGAGATGCCCCGTGAATTGCTTGGTGCGATCACGGGGAAATGGGAGGCGCTTGGGATCCAGCCAGTGGTCGAATCGACCTACCCCGGAGTGCGCCTGGGTACGTGGGCTGCTGCTGGCGCATTGCTTGGTCATGCCTTGCCCATGGCGCATGGTCATGGCAGAGCGGCGGCGATCGCTGCGGCGGCGGCGGAAACCGATCCCGGCCACAGTTCCATCGCGGCCCTTGATATTTCTCGGGGCGGTCCCCCCGCGAATATGCTTCTGGCGCAAAAGGGACTCTCTGGCAATTTGAATACGGGTCCTGGAGAAAAGGGTCCTGGCGATAATCTCTCACAGCCGTTGGAGCGGTGTGGGTCCTGCGGAAAATACTTCTTGCGTAGTTCGCATTGTTCCTGTATAGCTGATTATGATGACAGTGAGGGGTGGGAGGATTTGTGAGATTGGACAGGGAGGCGTATGAGGAGGGGCGGATGCTGGAGATAGCGCGGAAGGTAGAGGGGTTCATGCTGCCGGACGAGTTGATTTGGCTGTGTCAGACGGTGCGTGGGATGAAGCGGGTGGTGGAAATAGGCTCCTGGTGTGGGAGGAGCGCATGTGCGATTGCGGAAGGGTTGGGGGCAGGAGGGGAGGTGGTATGCGTGGATCCGTGGGATGACGGGCTTGGGCATTTGAAGCAGTTTCGGATCAACACGGGGAATTTGCCCAGGAACTTCGCAAAAGTCACGGAGCTTGTGATGACATCGAAGAGGGCTCGGAAGCTTATCACTACTGCGGACATGGTATTTATCGACGGGAGCCACGAGTACGAGAGTGTGCTGGAGGATTTGAACCTGTGGGACTCGGTGGGGACGAAGATCGTGGCGGGGCACGATTACGGCAAGCCTGACGGCGAGTGGGAGATGTTCCGGGAGTGGCCTGGAGTGAAGCAGGCGGTGGACGAGTTCTATCGCGGCGCGCAAGTGCATCACTGCCGGCTGATCTGGTGGGTGGAAAAGAAAGCTTGAGAAAACGCTTGACACCCGTTCCTGAAAGGTGATAGAGATATGCTATACACGGAGTTCCTGTAATGCAGATTGATCGCGTCTGTCTTTCCAACTTCCTGAAAACCTACTCCAAGAGCCAGCCGCTTTATTTTGATCTGGACAAAGACTCCGGGAAGCGGCAGATGCTCGCCTGTGCGATCTGCGACTATCTCGAAGACCTGTATCTCGTCTGCGAAAAACCCAAACCGGATCCGCGGGAGGATTTGTGAACTTGCATCTCGGGCATGGATGGGCATGGGCGTTCTATCTGGCCGGCGCGGTCTTGACGCTTCTGTGGAAGCTGGTGCGATACATCCGGGCGGAAACGGCCAAGGGAGACTCGATTGGTCAGGCGGCGGCTGAATGGTTTTTCGAGGACTCTCTGGACAACACGATTTCGTGGACTACGACGATTGGCGCGGTGTGGCTTTTCGGAAGCATCTGGATCGAGCATGTGTGGGACATCGGGATCATCACTTCCGTCCCCGTCTCTAACTCGATCGCGTTTTTCTTCGGCGGGGTGATGGAACTCCTAGCCCCTGAACTCGCAAAGCAGTTCGCCCGGTGGGTGCGCTCTCTCCTCCCCGGAGGCAATCTGTGACCCTCATCGTCCCTCCAGGCCGGATCGCAAACGTGATTTCGTTTGTCACGACTGCCTGGGCATCCGGCTGGATCAAACTCGCGCTCGTCGGGGTGGTGCTTGGAGGTGGGTTGCTCTGGTTTCGGCTGTGGCTAAACCGTCACGACGATCGAATCTTCGCCCAGGGCCAGGAGCGAGCGATTGCGGTGATGGAGAAACAGTACAAGGCCACCTGGACGGAGAAACTGGCGGAAGCGAAGATCATTGCCGAGACTGGCGCGGAGCATCTCAAGGCCGCAGAGGCTCTCAATGCCAAAGCCGATGCGCGTTTTCCGGTGATTTTCGCCAAACTGGACTCGATTCAGACTTCGGTGAATCAAAAGTGGGTGGTGTACGTTGAAAAGGCTGGTTCTGTGCCTGTTTCTGAGTTGGATTCCACAATTCGCGCTATCTCAGCCGACCCCGCAATCAACCCCTCTCACTGACGACGAGAAGCGGCGGGTGATCGCGCAGCTTTTGATGCTGAGAGAGCTGAAACTCGTCACTTTGGCCGAGTATGACGCGCAAATCGCGCTGCTCAAGACTGCCGTGGTGGACAAAGAGCTGGCCATGCAGTCCGTAGTAGCCTCGGAGCGCGAAAAGCAGAAGGCAATCGAGGCCGAGCGAGACGTTTTCAAGGCGCAAGCGGAGTTTTACCAGATCGCGCTCAATGCGAAGTCTCAGAAACGCAGTTTCGGGTGCTGGCTGAAGAAAATCTTCTCTGCCGGCATCAGTGGGTGTCGATAATGCGAGCGATTCAGATAAAAATCAGGCGTGGAAAAGACAAGCGGTGGTACTGCATAATCAAGTCGAGCAACGGAGACGTTATGTGGGTCACTCCGCGAGGGTACGCGAGAACGCATCACGCCGAAAAGCCGATCCGGGCGATCTACAATGCGTTTTCGTGCGGGAAATTCACGATCCAAACCGCTCGCTCCACGGCGCAGGATCATGAGAGCATCGAAGAGGCGAAGAAGGCACGGAGGTCGGCATGATTTCGTTCTGGTGGCTTATTGTCGCGTGTATTGTCGGGCTCGTCGTGGGAATCTCCGTCCCGTGCATCCTGGACTCCGGCAAGTCGAAGAAACGCGAGACGGAAGCAATCCATCGGGCGTGTGTCAGGGCCACTCATGAGTTCGAGCCTGACTATCGCTGGTGGAAGTGAATCTTATGCGGACCCATCCAAACTTTGAGGACTCTTCGTGCCTCCCTATCGCGGCGACAACTGCGACTGATTCCGCACGGAGAGGGATGACGGCTTGCGATCGGGCGGGGGATCATAGCGTACAGTGGGCAGTTGAGACTCCTCTGCAATTTCATGCGTAGAGCCGTTTCGGGGTGCGTTATCCCGAGGTCCGCATACCAACTGGAGGGATCATGATCGACAACCCGGGCAACCCGCAAGTCGAGTGCATCAAATGCGCCGATCGGTGCGTCTACAACGAACGCATGAAGTCCTACCATTGCGTCAAGTGCGGCTCGATGGTGAGCAAGGCGGCTGTGCATGAGCTGATTCACAGCCCGAAACTCTCAAAATTCTTTGCCGTAGTGGAGACGAAATCCGATGCCGATGGTGTTTCAAACTGAGGCTGAACTGGCGGAGCGCGGCTGGAAGTACAGTCACGACGCCGAGTGCGCGAATTGTGGCAGCGGCGTCGAGATTTGGGTGGGAGCAGACGGGGTATCCCGACCGCTCGCTCGCAAAACCGCGATGGTCCCGCATCAGTGGGAGTGCCGGCACCTGAAGCGCGTGAAAGACGCGAAGGAGAATCCCGATGGCTGATACGTTTGTTCTCAAGGGCTGCTGGAAGCGCAAAGAAGTCGTTCACGCGATTTATGACCGGGAGATCGTTCTCACGATCGCCAACACCCACCCGTACACGCTCGTCAACCATCCCGACTTCAAGGACGAACTGGCGGAGTACGTTCGGATCTACGGAGCAGACGAAGCTGCGGTGCTGTACGTCAAGGGAGTTTGCAATGCAGTAGAGTCTTGCGAGCAAAAGTGGGTGAAGGAGGGAGTCTATGTCGCCCCCGACCCAAAGGCCCCTGAAGTTCCAGCGGACAGCAACGACATTCTGAGTCCGTTCGGAATTGTGCGCCGACCGGGCGGAGCCCCGATTGATCCAAACGTCCCTCCGATCGACTTGAACAACTCCAGGGACGTTGAGGCTTTGATTGACAGGGTTATGGTCTCAGTGATAAAACGTGCCGGACTGTGGAGGGACCCGCAATGAAATGGCCGCTGTTATACGGAATCGCCGCACTCTCTCTCGTGGTTTTCGTCATGGCTCAAGCGGAAGCGCCGGCCACGTTCCAGTGGGATGCGTCCGTAGACGCTGCGACTGCTCCCGCCAACAATCCAGTGAAGTATCGCCTCTACGTCTCCTCCACGTTGCCGGCTGGAACGGTTCCGACCGGAGCCACGATGCACGACACGGCGCTTCTGCTTGAGCATCAGGTGTCGTTTCCAAGCGGAACGTTCTACGTCTTTGCGACTGCGTACTGGAATGCCCTGACCGTGGATGGCGTTCCGATAGCGGGGTCTGTGGTCGAGAGTGGTCTGTCAAACGTGCTGAAGGTCGAAGTCAAGGTCCCTCCGGGGAATCCGCGCAATGCCAGGTTCAAGGTGACGGGCGTGGCTCAATCGCAGACTGGTCAAACGGTAGGATTCAAACGGCGTGGCTGAGATTACACTCGATGAAATCGACGCAGAAGACGGGACAGAGGCACTCGAAAAGACTCTCTTCTCCCGTGGGCAAGCTGTCTCTCCAGCAGTCGCGCAAGCTCTCGCAGCCGGCGTTCCCCCAGAAGAAGTCGCCGCCGCATGTGGTATTTCCGAAGCTACTCTGCGGAAGTACATGCGTACCTTCCCCCTGTCAGACTTGCTTGAAGTCGAATCCCGCAGAATCGTTCATCACCTGTCCACTCGGGATCTCGGAAAGGTCAAATATCTGGCTCTCGCTACGAGTTTGGGAGGGATGATTGAGAAGACCAGGCTACTACGGGAACAACCGACAGCTATCCCTGCCGGAGCGGACTCGATTGAAAGACTGGCAAACCTTCTATACGGAGGAATCAGAGGTCAAGGCAGCATTGGAGTTCTATCAACTGGTGAAGTTGTGGAAGCGCAAGCCGGGGACGCTGGAGAAGCAAATGTTGGCGATGCCTCTGGGCCTTCGACGGACGAAGATCGAGCAGTTATGGTTTGGGATGAACTATGAATCCAGCCGGGATTTCGAGTTCTTCGCTTCATTCTGCCGCACCAAGGACGAGCATGGACAAGGCACCGCAACCATAAAGCCATTCCCGACGCGAGAAGAGAAATCCTACCTGTGGGACATTGCCGACACATTTCAGAAGCATAAAGCCGTGGCAGTCGAGAAGAGCCGGCAGCTTCTCCTCACATGGCTGTGCTGTTTGTACTGCCTGTGGGTGGCGAAGTATCGGCTCAATCAACTGATCTTCGTGCAGTCGAAGAAAGAAGAAGACGCGGCGAATCTCGTCTACAATACCGAGCCGAATCACGCACGGATAAGTTTCATCGAGTCGCATCTCCCTGCGGAGCTTCAGAGCGCCGTCACCTGGACGTTCGGGAAAGCGTTCTTTTCAGCGAGCGGGTCCCGCATCTGGGGGGTTCCAGAAGGAGGAGACCAGATCCGCAGCTACACTCCGAGTCTGGTATTCTCCGATGAGTTTGCGTTTCAGCCGGAGGCTGAATTGGCATGGAAAGCAATGCTCCCCGCGCTAGTTGGAGGAGGCCAGGTAATATTGGTGTCAAGCGCAAAGAACGGCGCGTTCATGAAACAGTTGCTCCAGCCAGATACCAGAGCGGCGTAGGTACAGGGGTGGGTTATCCCGAAATCACGGTTGTTACTCCGACACTTCTCAGGGCCAGCCTGGAATCTACCTGTGCCAGCCTGGATATTCAGACCTACCCGTATTGGGAACATTTGGTGGTGATTGATGGGGTCCCTGGTGAAATCCCCGAAGAGTATTGGCATCCCAACCGTTACTTCCTCAAATGTCCGTACCCGCATCGCAATGGAGGATCTTCCTGCCGTCGAATGGCCTGTCGCCGTGCGCGTGGGCGTCTTATCTGCTACCAGGACGATGACGATATATTCCATGACGAGCTTGCCCTTGAGCGAATCATCGAAACATTCAACAGATCTCCTGCTCCCATATGGGCAATCGCTCCCCTGCTCATTGGAGGAAAGGAGCATCGCGGTGAACCAAAGATCGCGCAAATCGGCAGTCCGCAAATCGTCCACCGAAGGGAGTATTTCGGCAACCCGATCCTCTGGCCGGACCACTACGCGACAGCCCC
>Ga0315295_10003063_pt1 | contig 14206 bp, 10 predicted proteins | sample YL17G14_0_MG_FD_204453 | JGI IMG/M metagenome (GOLD analysis project Ga0315295, IMG submission 204453) | Sediment microbial communities from Yellowstone Lake, YNP, Wyoming, USA - YL17G14_0 | ecosystem: Environmental > Aquatic > Freshwater > Lake > Sediment | place: USA: Wyoming | collected...
GGGTGGGCGTGCGCAGCCCCACCGCCACGTCGTTGGTGAGGTGGTTGCCGCCCAGCGCCAGCACGGCGGTGTGCGAGATGGCGCCGTTGGTGAAGATGGCGATGTCGGTGGTGCCGCCGCCGACGTCCACCAGGCACACGCCCAGCTCCTTCTCGTCCTCGGAGAGGGTGGCGAGCGAGCTGGCGAGCGGCTGCAGCACGATGTCGGCCACGTTGAGGCCGGTGCGCTGGGCGCACTTGACGATGTTCTGCGCCGAGGAGACCGCGCCGGTCACGATGAGCACCTTGGCCTCCAGGCGCACCCCGCTCATGCCCACCGGCTCCCGCACCCCGTCCTGGTCGTCGACCAGGAATTCCTGCGGCAGGACGTGGATGACCTCGCGGTCGAGCGGGATGGCCACGGCCTTGGCCTGGTCGATCACGCGGTCCACGTCGGCCTGCCTGACCTCCTTCTCCTTGATGGCCACCACCCCGTGGGACGGGAAGGCCTTCACGTGGCCGCCGGCGATGCCGGTGTAGACCGTGGTGATCTCGCACCCGGCCATGTGCTCGGCCTCCTCGATGGCCCGCTTGATCGAGGCCACGGTGGCGTCGATGTTGACCACCACGCCCTTGCGCAGCCCCTTCGAGGGATGCGTCCCGATGCCGATGATGTCGATGCCCTCGTCGGTGACCTCCCCGACGATGGCGCAAATCTTGGTGGTCCCGATGTCGAGACCGACCAGGATGTCTCCTGTCTTCGCCATGTGCTACCTCCGGGCGAGTGGCGCATCGCGCCCACGCCGCCGACCCGGGCCCTCTCGGGCCCCTTCCGCTCTCGCCGGAGCGGGCCTCCCGCCCGCACCGTCCTGCCCGCCGCCACTCCCCGACAGCCGGACGGCCACCCGATCTGGGTGGTTCCGGTCGTCGAGGTGAATCACCTCGGCCTTGCGCCCCTCGGCGCGGAGCGCCTCGAGAACGCGGTGGAGCCGGCCGAGCTTCTGCGGCAGGTCGCCCTGACCGAGGCGGACCTGCGTTCCCTCGTCGCCCACGTAGAGGGTGACCCCCCAGTCGTCATCGAGGTGGATCTCCTGGACGGGCGCGAGCGGAACGAGCCCCTCGCGCGCGTACTCGTCGAGCAGCGCCAGCGCACCGCGCAGCCGCGACTCGACCACGCCGCGCCGCTGGGTGAAGTCGTCGCGCCCGAATCCGGTGATCACCGGCAGGTCGAGCCCGTCGCCGGCGGTGGCCCGCTTGAAGACCTGCGCGTCGCGGTCGACGAGGTAGGTGCCTCCCAGGTCGACGAGCGCCCGGGACTCCCGCTCCTGGACGGTGATCTCGAGGGCCGGGGGGAGCCGGCGCCGGACCTCCGCCGAGGCCACCCAGGGGTGGCGGACCGCGGCCCGCTCCACGGCGTCGACGTCGGCGGCGAGCAGGTTGTCGCCGGGCTTCACCGGCGAGAGGGCCTGGATCTCGGAGGCCGCAGCGCGCGACGCGCCCACCACCCGGATCGAGGCGATCCGGAGCGATTCACCCTTCGTGACATAGCGCCAGCCGGCGACGCCGGCGGCCCCGAGACCGATGGCGCCGAGCGCCCAGAGCGAGGCGAGGGTCAGCCCGTGACGCAGGGCGCCCGGAGGGGCCTTCGGCCCCGGGTCTACACGCCGCCTGTTGCCCGCCCGCGCCACGCCACCGCCTCCCTGCCCCCTGCACCGCCCGACCGCTTCCGGGCGGTATCGCTCAATCCGGCAGAATGCCCCACCCGTCGATCCTGTCCAGTAATTTCAAGCTCCCACACGTGTCGACTCATGTCAGACACCCCATCGGGGGCGTTCGCGGTCAAGCCCCTGGAAGGCCCCCCTCAGGCCTTCAGCGAGGCACCCTCGAGGAGCCTCTCGCACAGGTCCGGGAAGGTGATGCCCTTGCCGGCGGCGATCTTCGGGACGAGGGACGTGCCGGTCATCCCGGGCAGCGTGTTCACCTCGAGGATGAAGGGGGTCCCGTCGGCGGAGACGATGAAGTCCACCCGGGCGGCGCCGGCGCAGCCGAGCGCCCGGTAGGCGGTCACGGCGGCGCGGCAGACCCGGGCGTCGACCTCCGGCGAGAGACGCGCCGGGAAGAAGTACTGGGTCGACCCGGGGGTGTACTTGGCGACGTAGTCGTAGAACTCGCGAGAGGGAACCATCTCGATGGCGCCGAGCGCCTCCCCGTCGAGCACGGCGACGTTCACCTCCTGGCCCCGGAGGTACTGCTCGACGATGAGGTCTCCCTTGAACGCGGCGGCGTCGGCGAGGGCCGGGGCCAGCTGGCCCGGCTCCTTGACCACGTGGACGCCCACCGAGGAGCCCTCGCACGACGGCTTCACCACCGCCGGCAACCCGAAGGGCAGGTCGGCCACCGTCACCGAGCCGGCCCGGGCCACCGGGAAGACGCGATAGGCGGCGAGCGAGAGCCCGGCGTCGCGGAACAGCAGCTTCGAGATCACCTTGTCCATGCCGATGGCCGAGGCCAGGACGCCGGAGCCGGTGTAGGGGATGCCCATCGACTCGAGCAGTCCCTGGGCGCAGCCGTCCTCGCCGTACCGGCCGTGAAGGGCGAGGAAGGCGACCGCGGCCCCGCAGGCCCGCAGGCGCTCGGCAAGGTCGAGCCCGGCGTCGACGAGCGTCACGTCGAGCCCCCTGGAGCGCAGCGCCTCGGCGCAGGCCTCGCCGGTCCGGAGCGACACCTCCCGCTCGGCGGACCTCCCCCCGTGGATCACGGCGACCTTCTTCCCGCTCCAGCGACCCATGTCGTTCTCCATCGCTCAGGGATGCTCGTCGGGCGCGAACGCGCCGGCGAGCCGCACCTCGAGCTCCAGTTCCACGCCGAGGAGATCGCGCACCCGGGTCCGCGCCAGCCGGATGAGCGAGAGGCAGTCGCGCGCGGTGGCGCCGCCCAGGTTCACGACGAAGTTGGCGTGGACGTCCGACCACATCGCGTTGCCCTCCCGGTGCCCCTTCAGCCCGGCGGCCTCGATGAGGCGGCCGGCGTGGTCTCCGGGCGGGTTGCGGAAGGTCGAGCCCCAGGTCGGCCAGCCCAGCGGCTGGGTGCGCCGCCGGTGCGCCATGTCGTTCTCCATGGCGGCACGGCTCGCGGCCACGTCGCCCCGGCGAAGCCGGAAGGCCACCCGGGTCACCACGGCGCCGGGGGGAAGCCGGCAGGTGCGGTAGGCGAAGCCCAGCTCGTCGCGCGGGACGAGGCGAAGCCCCTCCGGCGTCGCCAGCTCGAGCGCCTCGACCACGTCCTTCATCTCGCCGATGCGCGTGCCGGCGTTCATCGCCGCGGCCCCGCCCAGCGTGCCCGGGACGCCGGCGGCGAACTCGCAGCCGACCAGGCCGGCGGCCTGTGCCCGCTGCACGAGGCGGGTCACCGGCGCGCCTCCGGAGAGCACCAGCCGCTCGCCGTCCTCCGACTCCTCTCCGAAGTCGACGGGGAGCCGCACCACGACGCCGCGGATGCCGGCGTCGGCGACCAGGAGATTCGCGCCGCCACCCAGCACCAGCAGCGGCACGCCGCTCGCGCTGCAGGCCGAGAGCAATGCCACCAGGTCGGCCGGATCCTCGGGACGGACGAGCAGGTCGGCCGGGCCGCCGACGCGGATGGACGTCCGGGGCGCCATGGGCGCATCCCGGGTGCACTCCCCGCGAACCGAGGCCTCCACCTGCGCCACCCACCCGACCACGGGATCCGGGCGCGGCGCGACGATCACGGGCGCCCCAGGAGGTCGAGCAGCTCGGGGCCGACCGCGGTGACGTCGCCGGCACCGAGGGTGAGGACGAAGTCGCCGGGACGCACCCGCTCCCGGGCGGCCTGGGCCAGGGAGGCCCGCGCCACGTGGGTCACGTCCTTGTGCCCGCAGGCCCGGATCCCGTCGGCCAGCGCCAGGCCGGAGACGCCCGGGATGGGCTCCTCGGAGGCCGCGTACACATCGGTGACGAGGAGCACGTCGGCGTCGTTGAAGGCGGTCTTGAACTCCTCGAGCAGCGCCAGCGTCCGGGAGTAGCGGTGGGGCTGGAAGAGGCAGACCACCCGCCGCCCGTAGGCTTCCCGGGCGCCGCGAAGCGTGGCCCGGACCTCGGCGGGGTGGTGGCCGTAGTCGTCGACCACGGTGACCCCGTCCCGCTCTCCACGGACGGTGAACCGGCGCTGCACGCCCTGGAAGGACGCCAGCGCCTCGCGGGTCACCTCCACCGGCACGCCCATCTCGTCCGCCAGCGCCACCACCGCGAGGGCGTTCAGCGCGTTGTGGCGCCCGACCATGTGCAGCTCGAAGCGCCCCAGCGGCTCCCCCCGCCGGGTGGCCTCGAAGGCCACGCGCGGCCCCAGCACCTCGACGTGGGTGGCGCGGTAGTCGGCCTGCGGTGCCTCGCCGTAGGTCACGAAGCGCTTCTCGACGAAGGGCAGGATCGACTGCACGCCCGGGTGGTCGAGGCAGAGGATGGCGGTTCCGTAGAAGGGCACCCGGTTCACGAAGTCGACGAAGCCGCGCTTCAGCGCCTCCTCGGTCTTCCAGTGGTCGAGGTGCTCGGGGTCGACGTTGGTCACCACGACCAGCGTGGGGGTGTAGTGGAGGAAGGACCCGTCCGACTCGTCGGCCTCGACGACGATCCAGTCCCCCTTGCCCAGCTTGGCGTTGGAGCCGAAGGCGTTCATCTTTCCGCCCACCACCGCGGTGGGGTCGAGCCCGGCGCGGGCCATGAGGTGCGCCGCCATGGAGGTGGTGGTGGTCTTCCCGTGGGAGCCGGCGATGGCGACGCCCTGCTTGAGGCGCATCAGCTCGGCGAGCATCTCGGCCCGGGGGATGACCGGGATCTGACGGCGGCGGGCCTCGGCCACCTCGGGGTTGTCGCGCGGTACCGCCGACGAGATCACCACCACGTCGGCGTCCCCCACGTGGGCCGGGGCGTGTCCCAGCTCGATGCGGCCGCCCAGCCCGGCCAGCCGGCGGGTGGCCTCCGAGGTCCTCAGGTCCGAGCCGGAGACCGGGTAGCCGAGGTTGAGCAGCAGCTCGGCGATGCCGCTCATGCCGATGCCGCCGACGCCGACGAAGTGGATGCGGGGGCTGCGCGAGCGGAAGAGGGTCATGTCGGGCCGGCCGGGGGAGGGCGAACGGGGCGGAAGTCGAGACCGCGGGGGCGCCCCTTGGGCGTGCCCCAGCGGCGGACCGTCATCTGGGTGAGGACGTCGACGATCTCGCCGGCGGCCTGGGGGCGTCCCTGCAGCCCGGCGGCGCGGGCCATCCGGTCGCGCAGCACCGGATCGAGGAGGATGCGCCGGATCTCGGCCGCGAGCAGCTCGCCGTTGAGATCCCGCTCCTCGATCATCACCGCGGCGCCCGCGTCCACCAGGCTCTGTGCGTTCACCACCTGGTGGTTGTCGGCGGCGGACGGGAACGGGATCAGGATCGACGGCTTCTTGCACACCGTCAGCTCGGCGAGCGTGGTCGCGCCGGCGCGGCAGACCACCAGGTCGGTGCCCGAGTAGGCGGCGCTCATGTCGGTGATGAACTCCCGCACGTCGGGGGCGAAGCCCACCGCCGCGTAGCCCCTCTCCACCTGCTCGCGATCCCGGGCGCCGGTCTGGTGCGCGAAGCTGATCCGGTCCTTCAGGTCGGCCAGGAAGGGCAGGGCCTCGATGACCCGCATGTTGAGGCTGTGAGCGCCCTGGGATCCACCGAACACGAGCACCCGCAGCTGGTCGTCCCTCTTGGAGAGCGGGCGCATGTAGTTCTCGAGGAGCTGGCGGCGGATGGGGCTTCCCAGGTGCTGGACCTTCCGGGCCGGGAAGTGGCGCTCGGCCTCGGGAAAGGCGGTGAAGGCGACCTCGACCACCCTGCCGAGGAGCCGGTTGGTGAGGCCGGCCACGGCGTTCTGCTCCTGGACGGCGGTGGGGATGCCCATGAGCCGGGCCGCCAGCACCACCGGCCCCGAGGCGTAGCCGCCCACGCCGACCACCGCGTCCGGCTTCCACTTCCGGAGGATCCGCCACGACTGGATGAAGGCGCGAGGGAGCCGGAACAGCCCCGACAGGACGCCCCGCAATCCCTTGCCCTTCAGCCCGCGGACGTCGATGAGCTCGATCGGATAGCCGGCGACGGGCACCAGCGAGGCCTCCAGCCCCCGGGCCGTGCCCACGAAGACCACGTCGTTCTTGGGGTGGCGGGTGACCACCTCCTCGGCCAGCGCGATGCCCGGGAAGACGTGGCCGCCCGTGCCGCCCCCCGCGACGAGAAGCCTCACGACGGGCTCCCCGCGGAGGCGGCGAGCCGCGGCGCCCGCTGGGAGCGCAGGAATCCGCCCTGTCCGCCGCTCACCGAGAGCAGGATCCCGGCCGCCGCGAGCATGGTCATGAGGGAGCTGCCGCCGTACGACACGAAGGGAAGCGTGAGCCCCTTCGTCGGCAGGAGCCCCAGCACCACCGCCAGGTTCACCAGCGCCTGCGAGCCGATGAGGGTGGTGAGCCCGAGCGCCAGGTAGCAGCCGAAGGAGTCGGGAGCCGACCAGGCGGCGCGGAACCCGCGCCAGACGAGCAGCGCGAAGAGCAGCGAGAGGACCGACATGCCGAGGAGGCCGGTCTCCTCGGCGATCACGGCGGCGATGAAGTCGGTGTGGGCGGCGGGGAGGTAGAAGAGCTTTCCCTTCCCCTCGCCGAGCCCCTGCCCGAACCAGCCGCCGTTCCCGATGCCGAGCAGCGACTCGACGATCTGGAACCCGATCCCGTCCCGGTGCTGCCAGGGGTCGAGGAAGGCGGTGATGCGCGCCATGCGGTAGGGCGTCCCGGCCACGAGCTTCCAGGCGACGGGGATCGCCAGGAGCATCGCGCCCAGGAGATAGGCGAGCTTCACGCCGCCCGCGAAGAGCATCACGAGGAGCACGAGCAGGAGGATGACGGCCGTCCCCAGGTCCTTCTCGGCGACCACCAGCGCCACGAGCAGCCCGGTCACCGCCACGTGGGGCAGGAAGCCGATGGAGAACATCCTGACCCGCTCCTTCTTCCGCGAGAGCGAGCGGGCCAGGTAGAGGACCAGGATCACCTTGGCGGCCTCGGCCGGCTGGAAGCGGATGAAGCCCAGGTCGATCCAGCGCCGCGCCCCGCCGGCCACCTTGCCGATGCCGGGGACCAGCACCAGCACGAGCGCCACCGTGACGGCGAGCAGCAGCGGAACGGCCAGCGGCTCGAGCCGCCGGTACCCCAGCTGGACGAGGAAGAGGAGGAGGCAGAGGCCGATGCCGGCAGCCACGAGCTGTCGCTTCAGGTAGTAGAACTGATCGTGGACCCTGGCCTCGGCGGTCACGGCGCTCGCGGAGTAGACCATCACCAGCCCCAGCCCGGTGAGCAGCAGGAAGGCGCCCAGCATCCACGGGTCGAAGGTCGGGACCAGGCGGGGACGGCGGGTGGCGGGAGTGTCCTGGCTCATGGGGCGGGCGCGGCGGAGGCGAGGCGGCGGAAGGCCTCCCCTCGCTCCTCGTAGCTCTGGAACTGATCGTAGCTCGCGCAGGCCGGCGAGAGGAGCACCACGTCCCCGGGCGCGGCCAGGAGGGCGGCGCGCGAGACGGCCGTGGCGAGGTCGCCGCAGGACTCGGTGGGGCCGAGGTCGCCGAGCGCCCGCTCGATGGCCGGCGCGTCCTCGCCCAGCGTGAGCAGCGCCTTGACGCGCCCCGGGAAGAGCGGCCGGAGCGGGGAGTAGGGAGCCTTCTTGCCGCGCCCGCCCAGCAGCAGCACCACCGAGGGGCGACCGGCCGGGAAGGCGGCGAGGCCGACCGCCGTCGAGTCGACGTTGGTGGCCTTGGAGTCGTTCACCCACTCCACGCCGCCCCGCTCCGCCACCAGCTCCAGCCGGTGGGGGAGGCCGGGGAACTCGTCGAGCCCGCGCTGGACCACCGGGCCGGGGACGCCCATGATCCGGGCGCAGGCCACCGCCGCCATGGCGTTCTCCCGGTTGTGGCGCCCGCGCAGGGCCCGGCAGCGGATGAGGTAGCGTTCGGGGTCGCCGGAGGGGCCGGTCCAGCGGAGCACCTCGCCGTCGTCGCGCGCCGCCATGGCTGCCCGGGGCCCGAAGCCGAAGGTGACCACCTCGCCCCGGGTGGAGCGGGCCGCGGCCAGCGCCCGGGGGTCGCGCTCGTTCGCCACCGCGACATCGCCGGGCTGCTGGTTCTCGAAGAGGCGGGCCTTGGCGGCCCCGTACTCGGCCATGCCGGCGTAGCGATCGAGGTGGTCGGGGGTCACGTTCAGGATGGCCCCGACCCGCGGCCGGAAGCGCTCGATGGCCTCGAGCTGGAACGACGACAGCTCGAGGACCACCACGTCGACCGGCGCGCCCGAGAGCGGCAGATCGGAGAGCGGCGTGCCCAGGTTTCCGCCCACGAAGGTTCGCCGGTCCCCGAGGAAGAGGGAGCCGGCGAGCGCGGTGGTGGTGCTCTTGCCGTTCGTGCCGGTGATGGCCACCACCGGGACCTCCCCGAGGAAGCGCGAGGCCAGCTCGACCTCGCCGAGCACCGGGATGCCCGCGCGCCGCGCGGCCCCGATCTCGGGGAGGGCGAGCGGGACGCCCGGCGAGACCACCACCAGGTCGCAGGAGGTGAAGTCCCGACCGTCGTGGCCTCCCAGCGAGAAGGAGACGTTGGAGCTCGCGAGCCCGCGGACCTCCGAGGCCAGGTCGGCGGCGGACCGCCGATCGGTGACCGTCACCCGGGCGCCCTCACGCGCGCAGAGGCGCGCGGCCGCGGCGCCGCTCCGCGCCAGGCCGACCACGAGGACCTTCCTGCCGGTGAGATCGAGGGCCATCTTCCTTCCCTAGCGGAGCTTCAGCGACATGAGGGCGACCAGTGCCAGCATGATGGAGGCGATCCAGAAGCGCACGATGATCTTGGGCTCGGACATCCCCTCCAGCTCGAAGTGGTGGTGGATGGGGGCCATGCGGAAGACCCTCCGGCCGGTGGCGCGGAAGGAGGCCACCTGCACGATGACGCTCACCGCCTCGACCAGGAACACGCCGTTCAGGATCGCCGAGGCGAACTCGTTCTTGGTGAGCACGGCCAGCATGCCGAGCGCGCCGCCCAGCGCCAGCGACCCCACGTCCCCCATGAACATCGAGGCCGGGTAGGTGTTGAACCAGAGGAAGGCGATGCCCGCTCCGGCCATGGCGGAGCAGAAGACCCCCATCTCCTGGGCGCCCTGCACCTGAGGGATGCCCAGGTAGGCGGCCAGGCTGAAGCCGGCGACGGTGGTGCCCGCCACGTAGGAGAGGACCAGGAAGGCCGTCGACGAGACGATCGACGGGCCGATGGCGAGGCCGTCGAGGCCGTCGGTGAGGTTCACCGCGTTGGAGGTGCCCACCACCACGAGGAGCATGAAGGGCACGTAGGCCCAGCCCAGGTTCCAGTCGATGCGCCGGGTGGGGACGAAGGGGAGGGTGACATGGGTGTCGAGAAAGGTGCCCACGGTGAGGAAGGGAAAGGAGGCCTCGAGCTGGAAGTTCCAGTCGGTGAGGAAGATCAGGTAGACGGCCAGGACGATGAGGGCCTGCCAGGCGAGCTTCTGCCTCCCGGGAACGCCCTTCGAGTTCTTCCTGGAGATCTTGAGGTAATCGTCGGCGAAGCCCACCGCGCCGAATCCGATGGTGACGAGCAGGACCGACCAGACGAGCCGGCTCCGGAGGTCCGCGAAGAGCAGCGTGGCGGCGACGAGGGCGAGCAGGATGAGCGCGCCGCCCATCGACGGCGTGCCGGTCTTGGCCCGGTGGGATTCAGGCGTGTCCTCGCGGACGTTCGAGGCCCCGTACTGGAGCCGGCGCATGCGCGCGATGAACCAGGGCCCGAGGAGCAGCCCCAGGACCATCGCCGTCAGCCCCGCGGCCACGATGCGGAACGACGGATAGCGCAGCACGTTCAGCACCGTGAAGCGGTTCGCCATCGGGTAGAGGAGGAGGTAGAGCATCTAGCGCAGGGCCTCGATGAGCCGTTCGAGCTTCATCCCCCGGCTCCCCTTCACGAGGAGCGCGTCGCCGGGGCGGAGACGTTCCCGGACGAAGGTGGCGAGGGACTGTGGATCCTCGGTGTGGAAGGCGGAGGAGGGAGCGAGGCCGGCGGCCAGCGCCGCCTCGTGGGAGGACCGGGTGCGGGGTCCGAAGGTGGCCAGCCAGGCGAGGCCGGCGGCGGCGGCGTCGCGCCCCAGCCCCCGGTGCAGCTCCTCCTCGGCCGGCCCCAGCTCCAGCATGTCGCCGAGCGCGGCCACGGCGCGCCCTGCGCCGGCGAGCCGGCGCAGCGTCCGGAGCGCTGCCGTCATCGAGGCAGGGTTGGCGTTGTAGCAGTCGTCGACGAGGAGCACGCCCGAGGCGAGCCGCTCGATGCGCAGGCGTCGTCCGACCGGCCGGACCTCGGCGAGGCCGCGAACGATCTCGCGGTCGCTGCAGCCGAGCGCGATCGCGGCGGCCGCGGCCGCTGCTGCGTTCGTCGCGTTGTGCTCTCCCACCAGGGGAAGCCCGATCCGGATCTCCTTGGTGCCGATGCCGAGGAGGAAGGTGATCCCGCTCTCGTCGTGGGAGAGGACGTCGAGGACCGTCACGTCTGCCTCGCTCCCCCGCCCCACGGCGAAGGTCAGCACGCTTCGCCCCGACTTGCGGGCGCGGTGCAGCATCCGAGGGTCGTCGGCGTTCGCCACCACGATGCCGTCGGGGGGCAACCCCTGGTACAGCTCCCCCTTGGCGTCGGCGACGCCCTCCACCGTGCCCAGCCCCTCCAGGTGGGCGGGGAAGGCGTTCGTCACCACGCCCACGTGCGGCTCGGCCATGGCGGTCAGCCGCGCGATCTCGCCCCGGTGGTTCATCCCCATCTCGATCACCGCCGCGGTGTGCTCCGGCCCGAGGCGCAGAAGCGTGAGCGGCACGCCCACCTCGTTGTTCAGGTTGCCCTCGGTCTTCAGCACCGGCCCGCGGGTGGCCAGGATGGCGGCGATCATCTCGCGGGTGGTGGTCTTTCCGTTCGATCCGGTGATGCCGACGACCGGGATGGCGAAGCGGCGCCGGTGGAAGCGGGCGATCCCGCCGAGTGCCTCGAGCGTGTCCGGGACGGCCAGGAGCGGAAGCCCGGGCGGCGCGGCGCCGGCGCGGTTCGCGCCCACCACCGCGCAGGCGGCCCCGGCGCGGGCGGCCTCGGGGAGGAAATCGTGCCCGTCGAAGCGATCGCCGCGCAGCGCCACGAAGGCGCTCCCCGGCGCGATGGCGCGGGTGTCGGTGGAGATGCCGGCGATCACCGCGGGTGGCGAGCCGACGAACCGGCCGCCGGTGGCGGAGACCAGGTCACCCGGGGTGAAGTCGGGTCCGGAGCTCACGCCGCGCCGAGGCCCCGTCGGGCCTCCTCCCGGTCGTCGAGGTGGCGCCTCTCGGTGCCCACGATCTGGTAGTCCTCGTGCCCCTTGCCGGCGATGAGCACGGCGTCGCCGGCCCGGGCGGATGCGAGCGCCAGCGCGATGGCGGCCCGTCGGTCCTCGACCACGGTGAAGCCGCGCGCGCCGCCCCGGGCCTCCGCCTCGGAGAGGCGCCGCAGCCCGGCCTCCTCCAGGCCGGGCAGGATGGCGTCGAGGATGGCGCCCGGATCCTCGGTGCGAGGGTTGTCGCTCGTCACCACCACCAGGTCGGCGGCGTCGCCAGCGGCGCGCCCCATGAGCGGCCGCTTGCCCCGGTCCCGGTCGCCGCCGCAGCCGAAGACGGCGATGAGGCGGCGCGGGGCGAGGGCCCGGAGCGCGGCGCAGGCGGCGGCCAGGGAGTCGGGGGTGTGGGCGTAGTCCACGAAGGCGGCCACGCCGCGCCCGTCGATCCGCTCCAGCCGCCCCGGGGCGCCGCGCGAGGCGGAGAGGCCGGCGGAGACGGCACCCGTCGGGAACCCCAGCGCCAGCGCGAGCCCGGCGGCCGTCATCAGATTCTCGAGGTTGTGCGCGCCGACGAGCGGGGAGCGCACCCGCACCTCCCCACGGGGCGTGGAGAGCACGGCCTGGATGCCCTCCATCCCGACGCGGACGTCGCGGGGCGCGATCTCGGCGCCCGGCACCCCGAAGCGCCACACCGTCCGCCCGGCTGCGGAGAGCTCGGCCGCGATGCGGGCCCCGTGGGCGTCGCCGGCGTTCACCACCGCCACGCCGTCCGGGGCGAGCCGCTCGGCGAAGAGGCGCCGCTTGGCCTGGAAGTAGGACTCCTGGTCCGGATGGTAGTCGAGGTGGTCCCGCCCGAGGTTGGTGAAGCCGGTGGCGCGGAAGGAGATCCCGGCCACCCGCTCCTGATCGAGGGCGTGGGAGGAGACCTCGAGGATGGCGACGCGGGCGCCGGCGCCGACCATCTCGGCGAGCAACGCCTGCACCTCGGTGGCGTCGGGCGTGGTGTGGGAGGCGGGGCGCGTTCGCCCCGGGACCCGCCAGGAGACGGTGCCGATGACGCCGCTCGAGACGCCGGCGGCGTCGGCGCAGGCCTCGACCAGGTAGGTGACGGTGGTCTTCCCCTTGGTGCCGGTCACGCCGCACAGGGCCAGCCGCTCGGCGGGGCGCCCGTGGAGGTTGGCGGCGGCCAGAGCGAGCGCGCGGCGCGCCGAGGGGACGAGGAGGAGCGCCGCCGGCGCGCAGTCCACCGGCCGCTCGGCCAGGACCGCCACCGCTCCGGCCCGGACGGCCGCGGCGGCGAAGTCGTGGCCGTCGGCCCGGCCGCCGGCGATGGCGACGAAGAGCGCGCCATGTTTCACCTGGCGTGAATCGGAGGTCACCAGCGACACCTCGCCGTCGAGCGCTTGCCCGAGCGACGCGCCGGTGCCGGCGATGACCGAGGAAAGCCGCATGGATTCGACCGGGCCGCCTTTGCCCGGAGCGTAGCGCGTAGCGATATCGGGGGCAGCTTTTTGCCTCCCTTTCGGGCGGGGGTCAACCGGGCGGCGCCAGCGTGAGGCGGATCCGGGTCCCGCGCTCGACCAGCTCGCCGGCGCGCGGCACCTGGCCGGTGACGCGGCCCGTGCCGCGGAGGTCGCCGGCCAGGTCGGCCGACTCGAGGCGCCGGAGGGCGGACCGGGCGGCGAGCCCCTGGAGCGCCGGGACGGCCACGGCCCCGGTGCCCTGCTGCGGCCGGCGGGGGGCGAACTCGACCGGCGGGACCGGCGCGATCTCCTCCCGCTCCGGGAACGGCTCGGCGGTCGCGGACGGTGAGGGCGGCGCCAGGGCCGCCACCGCGGTCCCGCTCTGCGGAACGCCGCGGGTCTTCATCGCGTGCTCGGCCACCTCGCGAAAGACCGGTGCCGCCACCTCGCCGCCGTAGATCTCCCCCTTGGGCTCGTCGATGAAGACCCCGATGGCCACCTGGGGAGCGTCGACCGGGGCGAATCCGACGAAGGAGGAGAAGTGCTTGTCGGCCGAGTAGCCGCCCGAGACGGGGTCGGCCTTCTGGGCGGTGCCGGTCTTCCCGGCCACGCGCCAGCCCGGGAGCCGGGCCCTCTTGCCGGTTCCGTCCGGGTCCGCGACCACGCCCTCGAGCCACTCCGCCACCTGCCGCGCCGTATCGGTGGACACCACCCGGCGCACCGGGGTGGGGACCGCCTCGGACATCACGTCGCCGGTGACCGGGTCCACCACCCGGCGGACGATCCAGGGCTTCATGAGGACGCCGCGGTTCGCCAGCGCGGCCATGGCCTGGGTGATCTGGAGCGCGGTCGCCGTCATGCCCTGGCCGAAGCTCATCGTGGCGAGGGAGATGTCGGCCTTGGGGTAGGGGATCTGGCCGCGCGGCTCGCCGGGGATGCCGACCTGGGTCCGCTCCCCGAGCCCGAAGGCCAGGAAGGCCTGCTGCAGCCGCTCCCGTCCGAGACGCTGCCCGACCTTGGCCGCGCAGATGTTGGAGCTGGCCGCCATCACCCGGGCGGGCGGGGTCCAGCCGAGCCCCTTGTGGTCGTGGATGACGTGGTTTCCCACCGCCCAGCGACCGTTCTCGCAGAAGATGGAATCGTTGGCCCGGATGGCTCCCTCTTCGAGGGCCCGGGCCAGGACGAAGGCCTTCATGGTGGAGCCCGGCTCGAAGCTGTCGAGGACGGCGCGGTTGCGCAGGTCCTCCTTGCGCGGGGAGTTGGGGTTCAGGAGCGGGACGTTGGCGAGCGCCAGGATCTCGCCGGTGCCGGGGTCGATGACGATCGCCATGCCCGAGGCCGCCCGGGCCTGCGCCACCG
>Ga0315295_10003064_pt1 | contig 14203 bp, 2 predicted proteins | sample YL17G14_0_MG_FD_204453 | JGI IMG/M metagenome (GOLD analysis project Ga0315295, IMG submission 204453) | Sediment microbial communities from Yellowstone Lake, YNP, Wyoming, USA - YL17G14_0 | ecosystem: Environmental > Aquatic > Freshwater > Lake > Sediment | place: USA: Wyoming | collected...
TACGACTCCCCTATCCTGAAGTCCGTGTCGTTGTCCTCCACGTAGTTCAGCGACACGGACTTCAGGATAGGGGAGTCGTAGGTCCTGCTCCTTAGGGTCACCTCGTACCTGACATGGGAGGCCCTGGCGGGGACGGGCAGTTGGTAGACGAAGTTGGGCCGTATCGCGACTCCCAGTTCCCCGAAGTTGTAGCCGTCGTCGCTGAGCCAGACCCTCATTTCCGCGGAGTTGGTGGCCGCACCAGGGACGCTCCCGGGGTTTCCCGGGACTCCCTCGACCACGAAGCTCACGGACCCCAGGGTACCCTCGAGCTCCTTTGTTGCCAGGACGATTCCCGACCCGACGCTGCTCGGGGCAGACTTCCTGATCCTCCCTATGACGAAGTCCACGTACGATTGGTCGACGACGGAGAAGCTGTTTCCCCCAGTTCCTGAGGAGATTGTCTCCAAGTCCGCAACGTCCGTCCTGGCCCTCCTGGCGGCCAGGCTGACGGGGTCGGTGACGATGAAGCTGGTTACGAACACTGGGAACATGAGGCGTCCCCTCGCCTCGTTCACCTCAAGGACGACCTCCGGGGCCGAGTACGAGGAATAGTTGTCGTCGTTGTCGCTCGCCGTTACCATGGTCTCGGACGGGGGCGGCAGCGGCAGGGCCGGTTCCTTCCCAGTCCTCGCCCTAGCCCCAGAGACGATCGCATCCAGGTGAGGGCTGGCCCCGAAGGGCACTTCTTCCCTCATTTCCTTCAGGATTTCCTTGGCGGCCGCGACCTTGACGGGTTCCTCTGTGACCACGTCCACGTCCGGTATGGAAGTTATGTCGCTGTAGAACTCGACCGACCCGGAAAGATCCTGCTTGGAGGTTGGGGGATTGAACACGAATCCCGAGGACATCGTCGACAGGTCCCTATTGGACGTTTCCCCGGATATCGTCCCGTTCGTGTCGGTCCTCCCGAAGTAGAAGTCGTCCTGGACGCTGATCTCCACGCCTATGCCGTAGAGGGACCTCTGCTCGCCGACCTTCTGGGTGGGATGCCTGAATCCGGCATTCTTGGTCTTGAGCGCCTCCTCAGGGGGCACGGACTCCCCGTTCTTGACGTATTGGAAGAGGTTCTCGACTTCCCTTATCGGGTCCTCGGATCTGCCCAGGAGCACCGTGGCCGCCACCCCGTCCTGCATGACCATCGCGGGGGAGGAGAAGGCAACGGGGAGAAGGGAGACGATCGGCGGGGGTTCCGCGATGAACGTGCCGGTTTCCGTCGTCTGCGGGGCTGATTTTGCGGCAGAAGCCTTTTCCTCCTCCGTCAACTTGAGGTATACCACGCCCTTGGCCTTGAAGACGGTCCCGTTTGGGGGCGGGTCCCCGCTGTCGTCGGTGGCCCGCACGAGCACGCCGCTGGTCTGCTTGCCATCCGCAAGCACGGATGCCGGGTTCGTCTCCACCGTTATCTGCAACCATCCTGGCGGGTGGCCGCTCCCCCCGCCGCCGATGGCGTACACGTACCCTCCGAGCGAAGTCGCCCCGAGGCTCTGCCTGGAATACAGCATGTCCGAGAGGTTTCCGACGAACGAACTCCCAATGACATCGTAGTATTCCAGGTCGTTCAGGAAATCCGACTTTCCCGCACTCCCGCCCATCGCGTACACCCTGTCCGTCCCGCCGACCGAGATGAGGGCGTCGGCGGCCCTTAGCCGGGGAAGCGTCGGGGAGGAGGACTCCTTCGAGAACGATTTCGTCAAGGTGTCATAGCGGGCTACGGTCGCGTTGATCGAGGTGCTTGACGACGTCTTCAGCCCGGAGTACGAGAGGCCGTTGAAGACCTTGATCGTCGTGCCGTCGGCCAGGGAATTTGGGGCGATCCTCGTTTCCGGCAGCGAGACGACGACTATCGGGTCGCCGCTCGAATGCGGGTACGCGAGGGGCGAGCGGAGCCTAAGTTCGCCGAGGACGGAGTCGAACGAGGAGAACAGGACCGTCTCCTGCGTTCCGCCCCGGTCTATCGTGGCGGCCCCGTAAGCCGGGAAGGCGGCCCCGGACGGGATCCTGAGGACGACGTCGCCTGCGAGCGAGTTCGAGGAGAGGGTCGAAGTCGCGGGAATTGTCACTGGGCTTATGTCGACGTCCTCAGGCGACCAGGAGTTGGAAAGGATGTCGTATTTGAGCACGGCGACGTTGAGGGACTTGGGGTTTTCGTCCTCTCCTCCCTTTTCCTGGAACTCCGTCGCTCCGAACATAAGGTAGATTGCGTTCCCGACCGTCTCCGCGCATCCGTGGGACACGGGGACGGGGATGTCGGACAGCCTCGTCCATTTGTCCGCGACGGGGTCGTAACGGTGCAGCAGTTGGGAGGCCCTTCCGGGACTGAAGTTGTACCCCCCGATCGCGTATATCTTCCCGCCATGGACGACGGAACTCCCATACCCGAGCGCGGTCAGCAACGGGGCACGGTCGGACCAAGTGTCGGACGACGGATCGTACTGCTCGACGACGTCCACGAAGTTCCCTGCGAACCCGCCGGCGACGTAGACCTTGCCGTTGGCGGCCTCGCAGAACGGCCCGGCCCGTCCGACCCTCATGTCGGCGACGCTTTCCCATTCGTCCGTCAGCGGATCGTACCTCTCGGCCACGGGGAGGAAGGTACCCTCGCCGCTCATTATCGTCAGCGAGGTTTCCGCGGGCTGGAGCCTGCTTACCTTGCCGGACTTGTCGTAATCCGTGTAGGCGACCACGGTTATCTCGTCGTCGAGGACGTCGGATACGGGGCTTATGGAGCATTTGGCGGCAGGGAGGAAGCCCAAGGTACCGTCAGTCTTTCGGACGATCCTTTCCTTGACGGTGCCCGTGCATTGGAACCCTTTTTCCCCGCTTTCCGAGACCAGTTCGATTCCGCTGACGGGGCTGATCGACCCGAAGATCATCGGGAGCGTCCAGCGGGTCTCGGTCTCCTCCTGTTCCTGTCCTGCCTGAGGCAGGCGGCCCTTGCCTATGAGGAACTTCACGGCGGTTCCCTCAGGAAGGTAGTCGTTGGAGAAGGAGAATATGGCGTACACGTCGACGAGGGTTCGTCCGTCGGGCGGTATGCTGGTTACGAGGCTGTCTCCTATTTGCGTCCAGATCGGCATTTTTCACCCCGATGGGTATTGCTTCGAGAGCGGTTCCTTCAGGGAGAGGTATGCGGGCAGGGGATCCTCCTCGACGCTTCCTCCCCCTCCCGAGAAGATCGCCGGCTTTCCGTTCACTTCCAGGACCACTTGGGCCATGACCGCGAAGACCGCTGGCGACTTTTCCCATGCCACTTCCGAGGTCGGATAGAACCTGTTGCTCTTTTCCTCCTGTGCCGGGCTTTCCTTCACCGTTCCCGTCACCAACATGTTCGACTTGAGGCGGAACTTGGCCTTGCCGTCGATCACGGTGGCCTTGGCGGTCGCCGGCTTGCCCTTGGGGCTCAGGTCCGTGGTTATGGTCACGTCGTTTGGCGTCCCCACGTTGCCTATGGAGGAGACGAAGATCGAGATTATGGTCCCATCCGCAAGGTCGGGGACCAAGCCGCCGCCGTCCACCACCTTGGTCCTGAACTCGGACGCCGACCTGTCTCCAGTTTCCGTGTCCTCGTCAGGGCGGGCAACGACCTCCCATGCGGACTCGTGGGAACCGTCGGCGTATGTCGTGATCTTGGCGAGGTTGCCCGTCTCGTAGGCGTTCCCCCTCTCGTCGACTTGGTCCTTGGACAGCCTGAGGAATATCCTCTTGTCGTCGCGGGGGACGTATGGGAGGAGTTCTATTGTGGCATAGCCTTCCGCGGACATGTTGAAGACGCTCGCGGTTACCTTGACCTGGTAGATCTCGCCATCGGTGCAGGAGACCCGCGTGGAGGGTTCTATGTCCGTCCCCGGGCCGAAGTAGACCATCCTTGCCACTCCGGCCCTGGAATAGGCCTTCACTCCCGTCCCGGGCACGGTGTCCCTGCTGAAAAGCGGCCTCCTTGGCGGCCCCCCTCCCGCCAGTTTGGTGATTTCCCAGTCGGTCACGGTCAGGTCGGGGACCGGGATCTTCCTGCTGTCGTCGGAGAAGGAACCCAGGTAGACGAAGGCCTGCTGTTCGGCGACGTCGACGCCGTTCGGCAGGAAGGCGCTTGGCTTGATGTCTATGTTCAGCGAGGGCTGGTAGGCGACCTCCAGCCTGGCGACCCTGGAATATCCCTCATAGTCGCCAGTGACCTCAAGGATGTACGTTCCCGGGTTGTCCTGGGCAGGGAGGGCTATCCTTACGAGGTCGCGCTCCTTCGTTTCCCCGGTGGGCTCGCCGGTCCTGTCCAGGATCTGGTCCAACTGCTTGCTTGTCGTCAGGACCGCGACCCCGTCGGTGCCGGTCTCCGGCAGGCGGATCCTGGAGGAAGCCTCGCCCGTTTCCTTGTCCAGTATCCTGACCTTCAGCGAGAGGTCGCCGTCCAGGCTTTCGCCCCTGTAGGAGGCACTCAGGAGGGCCAGGAACTGCTCGCCGGTCCTCACGAAAACCCCGGGGACGGTGGAAAACTCGTATCCGGGACTGCTCTCCTCGTTGCAGGACGGATTCCAGGTCCTTGTCGGAACGGACTGCGGAGGATCGTTCTTGATCTCAAGGGAGAACGGATTCCTGAATACGACCGAGACGGGTTCGCTGACCACTTCAGTCACGACCTCGGAAGTGGAGGCCTTCTTGATGTTCAGCGACGAGTGGGCCGTGACCGTCATGTCGCCGATCTGGTTGAGTATCGAGGTAAACGGCGTCATTGAAAGGTCGGCATACAGGACGTTGGCCGTGCTAGTCGGGGCACGGTCGAAAACTAGGGCCAGCATTGGGTCCACCGCAGGGCTGTTCGGGTCGTCGGCTACTGGGTTCCCGTCCTCATTGTATACATCCACCTTTCGCCCGTCTTCCACGAACTCCAAGTCCGCGGTGGTCCTACGCGGGTCGGCGTCCGAGAAGGTCAGGTTGGTAGTGAGCCTCACCTTGTCCCCGAAGTATGCCTCCACCGACCTGGTCCTCTTGATGGAAAGATCCCAGGACAGCATGGCCGTGCTGGAATTCACGACTTCCGCAGAAAAGTTGTCGACTTCCTTGGGCGGGATGACGTCTGGCACGTCCGGACTTGGCGTGCCCCTGACGTTTACCCCAACGGACTGGTTCTCCACCGTGTCCATCGAGACTATCGTGTAAAAGTGCGGTTGCGAGTTGGCGACCGACCTGTGCACGAAACTCGTCCCCGTCCCGTCATAGACCATTTCCCCGGAATATTCCGAAAGCCCGTTCTCGGCGGTGCGTTCCTGCGGGTAGGAGAAGCCGTCATAGAAGATCCTGTACCTCCTGGAGTTGACGTCGCCTGCCTGCCAACTTAGGAGCAGTTCCTGGTTTCCCGTGGTGACGACGACGTTGGTCGGGCTCGCTGGGGGAGTCTCGTCGAAACCCGGGGGAGGAACGTTGAAGGGCGGCTCCGCGAGTTGCCATGTCCTTTCCACGACGCTGACCTTCACCTCGGACTTGCGGGCGTTAGACCTGTACGACTTGAGCCCCGTGGCGGTATTCTCGGAAAAGATCGCATAATAGTACGTCAGGCCGTTTATCGGGTGGTCCTCGGGATTCGGGCTTGAGGCGTCGAAGTCGGTGAACGACGTCGTCACCGAGGGGTCGAACACGTAGGGGACCCCGTCGTCCTCCGATTGCGGGTAGCGTTCGGTCCTGCGGACGAGGGTGACCCTGTCGTAGTCGAATCCCCCGGGATTGTTCCACGAGAGGTCTATCTCGCGCAAGCCAATGTCGTTCCCCCCGGAGAGGACTATGCGTTCCTTGGCCTCCAGGTATGCGACCCCCACGGGCGGGGCGGATGGGGATTGCGGAATGGCCCAGTCCCTCTTCGGAGCCGAGAAGTTCACGCTGCTGTCGTAGGAGAACGCGGCGTAATGGTACGTCACCCCTTCGGTCAGGTTTTGGTCCTTGTACGAGGAGGCCAGGCCCTCGAAAACGACCAGCCCGTCGGTCGGCCCAGACGGCGGAGAACCTATCTTCCTGACTATGCGGACGCCCGTAATGAAACTCCCTGACTCCTTGGCCTGTAGGTAGATGTCCAAGTACCCTATCTTCCTTGAATTGAACTTCACGACCGAATAGGAGGCTTGCCTGCCGGCGGGAAGGGTGGCCTCCAGTTCGTCCATGTAGTCCTCAAGGAACTCGAACCTCAGGCCACCATTGTCGTTCCACGTCATGGAGCCGGACTGGTCGACGACGAGCGTCACGACCTGGTTCCCGAAGTTTATCACGACCGTGTCGCCCACGACGACGGCCCTGGTCAGTTTGGCCAACTCGAACTCGGCCGCCGAGTCGTCGACTACGGACTTGGCTGTCCCCGCTTTGATCGCGATGGACTGGTCGTCCTGGTCGACGGCGTTCCCAAAGAGGCTGTAGGCCACGAACGCGAACTTACGGTTGGTGTCCTGCGTCCACGTTGCCCCCTCGTCCTCGCTGACCAGCAACTCCTCCCCAGCGGACGACGTCGGGACGTACCTCCAGGCGACATGGTTCTCCGCAGTGCCGTTGGTCCTGAGGACAAGGCAGGCGACGCTCTCCGTCTGGGACTCAAGCCTGAAGTTCACGAGTCCTCTCGACTTGAGGTCCGAAAGCCTCATCGAGGCCTCGGCAAGCGGGGACCCTACTGGAAGCCTGAAACTGTCAGTCGCCATGAGGCTGAGGACGATGTCCACGGATTCCGCAGCGTCGGGGTCGGACACGTGGGGTTCCAGGTAGACGGAGACCTTGTCTATCCTCCCGCTCGGCACGGCGATTACCTGGCCCAACCGCCTCGAACCGAAGCAGGGTTCCCTGGTGCTGAGGATGGTGGTTTCGACGTACGCCACTCGCTCTACTCCACGAAGACCTGGTTGTTCGACAGGGCCACTTTCCTTCCGCCCGAGGTGAAAACGAAGGAATGGGCAGCAACTACCGGCAGGCGGGTCTTGGTCCAGGACTCGTTCCTGCGGGCATAGACTTGGTCGATGTTCCCGACCATGTAGAGTTCGTTAGGACCGGCGAAAAGGTCGTTCACGTGCACCTTGCTGGCCTCCTCGTCTGGTTCTATCTTTTCCAACGTCAACGCGACGGTGTCAGTCTTTGCCGTTCCCCTGTCATTATAAATGCCCTTGTTGGTCCCGACGAAAAGCATTTCCGCGAAAACCGCCAGCGACGTGATCTTTATCCCCAAGTCTGGGTCGAACTTGAACGCCAGTTCCCAAACCTTCCCGTCGGTCGACGTGAACAGGCTGCCGCCCATCGAGCCGACTGCCATGCCGTCCTTGGACAATATGGCGTTGCAGGTGCCGGAGACCTCTATTTCCGCGGTTTGCCTCAGTTCCGTGAACACGGCCCTGAACCAGACGCCGAATTTGGGTTCCAGCAACGAGCTGGAATAGTAGATCGTGTCCTCTGTCCCGGCCACGACCATGTTGTTCAGCGAGGCGGCCGCATAGATCGATCTTGGCAAGCCGTCCCCAGGGTTCTTTTCCGCGACCTTGCCGCCGACGCCGTCCGAGACGACGAACAGCCCTTGGTTGGTCGAAGCCCAAACGTTGCCGCCGAATTCCAGCAGGTGTCGGACTGCGGCATGGTCGCCGACGGCCACGACCTCGGAAACCGAGAAGGACGCGGATGGGTTGAGGATGAAGAGGCCGTCGTCCGTGCCGACCCAAAGTTCCTGGGAGGTCCTCTCCATGGCGTCTATCGGGACTAGCGCACTTGTGCCTATGCCCTCCTCCTTGGACTCTGTCGAATAGTCCACGGTGGAGTTGAAGACGTCGTATTCCCTTCTTCCGGCGATGTAGAATTCCGACTTGTCCCAGAAGGAGTTGAAAGAACGGTCCACGTAAGACCCCGTCAGGCAATAGTACTGGTTCCGGTCAAGCCCCCTTTCAAGGAAGTTGTGCTCTATCCCAAGGCCGAGTTGGAGGAGGTTCGCCGTGTTGCTCCTTCCCAAGGACAACGGAAGGCCCTTCTCCATCTCCATCTTGTCCTCAAGTTCCACGTGGAACAACTCCCCCTCGTTCCTCAAGGAGGTTCCGCTTACGGACGAGGTAACCACGTCGGACTTGTCCAAGGACTTGTCGAAAACGAACTGCCCCAGCCTGGCGTCTGTCGATATCCCTTCCCCGCTCTGTTCCGCCCTGTTTACGAAGACCCTGACCACGGCGTTGGGATTTTGGGCGTACCATCCCCCTCCAGAGAACTGGTAAAGGCTGTAGTTGGAGGCCAGTTCAACGACGTCGTCCGAGAGGGTCTTCCGTTCAAAGACGATCGTACCGTTCAGGGTGTCGTACCTGAACGCCGACCTTGCCTCCTCGCCGTTCACCCTCACCGTGGGGATGGTGCCCGAAAATTCTGCCACGAGGACGACGTCAAGGGCCACGTCGACCAAGTATAGGGAATTGTCGAAACCTACATAAACGTCGTCTCCTACACTACTTATGGAGTGAACGTTGTTCCTTCTGGGGTTCACGTTTCGGTCAAAGTCAAGTAGCGAAAAGTTCAGCCCATCCACGGTCCTGTAAAGGCCGCTGGATGTCCCAAGGAACAGTTCCATCCCCATGGCAAGCATTAGGGTCCCAGTCCCAAGGAACGATTGCCTTGAGGCGAACTGCCAGTTGACGCCGTTGTCAGAACTCCTGTAGATGGCGTCCCCAACTTGGGCGAAGAGCGTACCGTCGGAGAGTTTCTCGATGTTGTAGACGTCGTCAAACTCGGCCAGTTGGGTCCACGTGGTCCCGTCGTCGGAGGTGAGGTAAATACCTATTTCCGTTGCCGCAAGCATGTCGGTGCCAACGGGTTGCAGGTCGAAGGTTTCCGTCGTCCCAGCCCCGATGAGGCCTCCTTGGTCCCACGAACTGGAAGACCTAAGACCGCTTGCGATCTCGTATACCCCCAAGTCGGTGGCCGCGAAAAGGGTTCCCGCACTGGATTCCGCCACCCGATGTACCACCCCGACGCTTGTCAGCCCATACATCCTCAAGAAGTTTGTGCCGTCGTCCCTCGACTCGTATATGCTGTTCCTTGTTACCGCCAGCAGGGCACTGGTGGAATCCTTGAAGAACTGCTTTGTAGGCCCATCCAGTTCGGGCACCCCTATGTCTGATTGCCTCTTCCTGACGGGGTCGCTGCTGGTCCACAGGGACGTTGACGAGTCATAAAGTTCCCTGGACTGGAACCCGTCCACGACGACGTTTTTGCCGTCGTTGAACGCTTGGTGCCCGCTGACTGGGAGGGAAAGGCTTCCTGTGTACGACCACGTCGAGAGGGACTGTGAGAACCTCTCGGAAGTGTCCATTTCGACTGGCGTGGCCACGGCGTATCCCGAAGGAACATAGATCGGCGGCTCGTTCTCGTAGTACCTGCCGCCTGCGGCCAGCACGTCCGAGGAGGGGTCTTGGGGGTCCATCACCGTCAGGGAATGCAAGGACCTGGCAGACTTCATTTTCCCGACCTCGGTCCAGGAGTTTGCGGAAGGGTCGTAAACCTCGGCTTCGTCACGGGCCTTGATCGCCCCAGAGAAGTATTGGAACTCGCCCCCGGAAACCAACACCTTGCCGTCGGGGAGCAGTGCGCACGCGTGCAGTAGCCTTGGCTTGGACATGTCGGCGACCTGGGTCCATTGTCCCAAGGTCGGGTCGTAGACGTAGGAGATTACCGAGGCCAGTCCCCCGGGTTCCGTACCACCAGTCAACAGTATCCTGCCGTCCGCCATTTCCGTCAGGCATGGGTTGGTCCTGCTGGTCAGCACCGTGTCGTCGTCGTTGGCGAGCGGGAAGACGCCCTCCGTCCTGCCAGAATACTTGAGTGCCGAACTGGCTACCGAAACAGGACTGTCCCCCTCCTCGAACTGGGCACCGATGGTCTCCTCCACGATGCTGGCGTCGTCGTCCTTGCCAATGAAGACGTTCCTGACGGAACGTAACAGGCCGCGACTGGTTCCCAAAAGGAGCCCCATCTTGCTTTCTTTTCCGGTTTGGTAGGCGGCGTAGGTCGTGGTCGCGGAGCCGACAGTGCCTTGCGGAGCTTGGTACGCGTACCTGTCTTCCGAGGAAAGGGCGGAGAATATCGGGTAAGCCCGCTCCCTTACGCGGCCCTCGTGGGAAATGTCGGGAAGTTGTGCCCTTGTGAACGTCCCCGACTTGAACGCCGATGCGTCCACGCCGACGAGGTTCCTCGGGTCGAGGACGTCGTCCACTTCCTCCCTGTTCCTGACCTCAAGGGACACGACGGAATCCACGGGAAGGGCGGCGTCGAAGATGACCGACTTGTTTTCGAAGTCCACGTAGTATTTTTGGTCGGTCTTTTGTCCGTCGACGAGGGCGAAGACGACGTCCCCCTGCTCGAAAATTCCGGACTCTGAAACGAAAGTCCGGTCGTTTATCGCGACGAAATCGTTGAGGACGATGTCCGGGGAGATGCTCACCTGCTTCGCCCCGTCCTGCGTCCCGAAGTCTGGGACCACGGGTTCTATCTCGACCTCGACGACGTCTGCGTCTGCCTTCGCGGAAAGGAACCTGACCGTCTGAAGGGCCTCGTCGACAAGGGCGTCTGCCGACAGGGTGCCGTTTACCCTGACCTCAAAGCCGTAGAACCTGTTGTCGATCTTGGCTGGGACGTAGTACGTCAGCCCAAGCCCCGCGAGGGTGACGACGTCTGCGTCCTTGAGCGGTTGCGAGAAACGGATGGCGTTCATGGCCTCCTCGAAGACGAACTCCGAGGTGGGCCTTATCCCGTTGACCAGGACTTGGAAGTCCGCGGCGAACGGCACATTGTTCACGACCGAGTTCGGGCTGATCACGTACAGCGTGTCGGCGTCGACGACCAGGTCCTTTCCCGTGGACGGATCCTTGCCCACCGTCCCGTAATACGTCTTTGCCTCGTCGCTCAGGACGAGTGCCGTAAGGTCTATCTCGCCCAACCCCCTGATATCCACCATCGAAAGCGACGCGGAGGTGGCCACGGTAACCGAGTTTAGGGGCTTGGTGAGGTGCCGGTGGACCATGAGCCTGCTCAGGGTTTCCTCGGTCAACGTGGCACGGATGTTTTCCACGATCCTTTGGCTGTTGGTCACGGAAACGATAGAACCGTTGTTGGCCACGACCGTGCCCAATAGAATGCTGTTTGGCGGCTGGACGGCCCCCGTGTCGACGATGACCTCGGCGTTGTCCCTCACGGCGGTCACCCGGTAGTAATAGGTCGTGCCCCCGATCAGCCCCGAGTCGTCATAACTCCTCTTGTTGGCCCCCACGCTGGCCACCAACTCGAAACCGACCAAGGAACTCGTGCTGCGGTAAATGTTGAAGGCCGTCGGTGATGCGTTGGCGTTGACGGTAAAGACCCAATCTGGACCCACCAATACCGCCCCAAAGTCGTAGAAGTCCCAAGAAACGGTAATGCTCCCGCTCCCGTACGAGGCGGATATGCCTTGGGGAGCGCCGATGTGTTCCGGCCCTTCCTCGTTTATCCCCGGCGAGGGGGAAACGAGCGTCCTCCCCGAGAAGTCGCTTTCGTTCCCGCGGAAGTCCACGGACCTGACGCTGTACATGTAGACCTTGCCGTTTTCCAGTTCGGGGTCGACGAGCGTGGTGGCAAGCCCCACGTTGCGTTCCGTCTCGGAACCGGGCACGATTTCCAAGTCCGCATTTGGGTTGGCGTCCAGGTCTCCCACGATCTGGCTTCGTTTCACGACGTAATGGTCCAGGTCGGCGTCCGAGACCCCGGCCCACGTGAGCGACACGGACTCGTCCCCCGGACTGGTCCTGACGAACGCGGGGATTGCGGGTGGCAGGGTGTCGCGTTGCGGGGTGGCGACCGTGTCGATGCCGACCGAGATGTTGTCGGCATCGTCGATGGCCCTGACTCGGAAGGTTATCGGGGACCCGTTGGGCAGGCCGGTAACGCGGTATGTCTCCACGTAGCCCACCCTCCCATCGACCCCGACTGCGGGGACGAAACCTGATCCTAAGTCGTAATAGACGTCGTAACTGACGACGTCCGTGCTTTGGCTATGCTTCCAGTACAGGTCGGCCACCGTGTCCCCAGCCAAGCCGGACAGGCTCCTTGGGTCCTTCGGCGGCGTGGTGTCGGTAGTGGAGCCCTTGGCGTAAACCCCTCCGCTTTCGTTGTTGAAACTGTCGGCCGCAGTCAGCTTGAACAGGTAGACGACGTCGTCCACGAAGGACCTTGTCGCGCCCCTTCCTACAGTGGTGTCCTCGCTGTAGCTGCTCAGTTTCTTGGTCGTCACCAGCCCGACGTCGATCGGGTAACTGGCCGGTTCCCCAGGGGCGACGGCCCTGATCCTGTAGTTCTTTTTCTGGCCGATTGCCGATCCAGAAGGGGACGAGCTCGCCACCCAGGACAGTGTCACGGAACCGATGCCCGGGGTCGCGGAGAACGAGCTTGGGGAGGACGGGGAAGACAGGTTTTGGGGGATCGACTGGGCGACGACGCCCTCGCTCCTCACGTCGGATGTCCCCGGATGGCGCACCGCCTGAACGCGGAACCTGTAGGTGACCGCGTTCGTCAGGGGCACGACGCGGGCGGTTTGGGACAGGCCGTTGTCTATCTCAGTAGAGGACAATACCGAGCCGTCCGTGTCCAGCTTTTCCACGGTGATCACGTATTTGGTAACGTCGTCCGAGGGACTGGGGTCGAAGGAAAGGGAGGCCTGTGAGTCGCCAGGATACAACTGCAGGTTCGTCGGGTCGCCAGGTTTCCTCGTGTCGGCGGGGGTCGTTATCGGCGTTGGGAACCCGGAGTGGGTGGCATACGGGCTCGCGTTTCCGCTCCTGTCCACCGCCCTGATCCGGTAATAGTACGAGGATTCCGAGGAAAGCCCCTCGTCGAGGAACGGCTCGTTCGGGAAGACCCCGTTGGTCCTTGGGCTTCCGAGGAGCACTGGCGAGGGGAAGGCCGGGTTGCTGTCCCTCTGGACTTGGTAGTGGTCGAAGTCGGATTCCGAGTTGGCATCCCAGTACAGGTTGACAGTGTCGAACGCCGAGGCCACTGCCGAGAAGTTCGTCGGGACGGCTGGGGCGGTCGAGTCCAAGTAGATCGCGGAGGCAATTCCCGAGAACGGTCCTTGGACTTCCAGCACGAAGCCGCCAGTCCCCGAGAACATCCTGGACTGGAGTAGGACGGAGTTGACCGCATTGTCGTTGACGTTGGCATGCTTTATCGTGAGCGTCCTGTGCAGCACGCCGCCGATGAAGCCGCTTCCAGGAGCGACGGTTATTGCCAACGGCCCGGAAGGCGCTATCGTCCACCCCGTGAGGACCCCTTCGCCGACGATCTTGGACAGGGATTCCAACTGGTTGTCGATTACCGTGACCCTGTCGAGGTCGTCAGAGGCACTGTAGAAGTCGCCGGCCTGGTAGAAGGTCAGCAGGTAATGTGGGGTAACCCTTGGCATGGCTTATTCGCCGCCTAGACCGAGAACTCGTGCACGTGTCCTGCCGCGACTTGGACCGCGCCATTCACGACGAGGTGGCTGTGCCCCCCGCTGATCGAGGTCTGGCCGTTTATTCCCGCCTTGTCCGTAATGCTGGAGTCGAAGGTTATCGAGTGGACATGGCCTTGGACCTTTTCCGTGATCACGGTCCTTGTGGGACCCGGCGGCGGCGGCACCACGATCTCCGTCGGCTGCCCGGGCAAGTTCAGCCTGACGATGGCGTCGTTGGCCAACGAGAACAGGAGGGCGAACTCGTCGACGACGGAAACCGTGTCGGGGCTGGAAATCAACTTTATTCCGACCCTCAGGTTCTGCGTCTGGTGCTCTGCGGGAACCTCGAAGAGCTTCCTTGGGGTAATGACGAAGTAGTCCGAGAAGTCCGTGCTGTCCTTGCCCGATATCCCGAAGACGATATCCGTTGCCGGCGGGTTGCGGCAACCGGTATAGGTCAGTATGCCCTTCTGCAGGTCGTCAGGCAGGGAGAAGTTCGTGGTGAAGTAGTGCGTGGCCTCGCTGATCCTCAGCCCTATGTCGACCTTGTCGAGTTGCGGGCTCGGCACCCCCTCCTCGGAGACCCTCAGCGTGACCCTGAACTGCAGGAATTGGCCCACTAGGTTAGTCAGGTCGTTCCCTTCGGGGGCGGTGAACTCTGGTCCGAACTCTGCGGAATTGATGCCGCTCCTCGTGGACGACGTCCTTGCCGCTATA
>Ga0315295_10003065_pt1 | contig 14200 bp, 17 predicted proteins | sample YL17G14_0_MG_FD_204453 | JGI IMG/M metagenome (GOLD analysis project Ga0315295, IMG submission 204453) | Sediment microbial communities from Yellowstone Lake, YNP, Wyoming, USA - YL17G14_0 | ecosystem: Environmental > Aquatic > Freshwater > Lake > Sediment | place: USA: Wyoming | collected...
TTTGATTGAGACCTGCGCCCCGGCATTGAAGCCGCCGCCGCTCAAGGTGATGCTTGTGCCGACCGTACCTTTAGTTGAACTTACGCTGGTACTGGCTTTCATGTCAAAATTCATACTCGCCGAAAGCGTGCCGTCAGTCGCCGCAACCGGATAAGAACCGGCCAGGCCGGGTGGCACAACAAAAGTAGCGGTGAAATTACCGCCCGAATCCGTATTAACTGACGTCGGGTTGGTTGTAATTGCACCACCTTTCCAGGTTATGGTAACACCCTTGCTGGCACCAAAACCTTTGCCGGTAATTGTGACTCTGGTCCCGGCTGGCCCCGTTTGTGGCGTGATAGACATGGCCGCACTGACGGTTAAGGAAGCAGTTGCCGAACCACCGCCGCTATCCTGAACTTTTAGTGTGTGGCCGCCGCCGGAGACGGCCGGAACCGTGACCGTCGTCGCGGGAATATTACCTGAACCATCGGTTGTACCGACGCCGGGAAAGTTCACATCATCGAGATAAAAAGTTAGAGGAGCCGAGGCCGCAAAACCGCTCCCGCTGACCGTAAGCGGGGAGCCGACTACGGCCGTAGGAGAAGAGATTGCTATTTTAGGACTCACCGTATAACTGAATGATGGGGAAGAACCAACACTGTCGGAAGCCCTTAGAGTATGGCTTCCTCTGTAGGTTGGGGGAACGGTCACCATAGTGCTGGGAAATGCCCCGTTGCTGTCGGAAGTAGTCGAGGTGGTCGTAGAGTCAAAGTAGATGGTAATCGGCGAACTGGCGCTAAAGCCATTGCCGCTGACATAGAATGAGTCGCCAACGAACCCTGAAGATGAGCTTGTTGAGATTGTGGGCGTTATTGTGAAGACAATGGTATTGCTCGTATCGCCACCACTGGTCGTCACGTAAACGTTGTAATTGCTACGGGGTCTCGATGGGACGGTAAAAGCAGTGGAAGTCAGGGTTGTATCAGCAGCAACAGTACCAGAAAAGAAAGTATCACTCCCAAAATGTATCGTGACCGTACCCGAAGTGAACCCGCTTCCGGATATACTTACAAATGTGCCAACCGTCCCTGAAGTCGTAGAAAGGGAAATTGTCGGCGCTGCCAAGACAGGTATTGCTGGCAATAAGACCGCCAGCATGGCAATTACAATGGCGGCCGATGCCACCAGAAAAATCTTTCTTGGTCTCACCTTTTATCTCCCATTCCCTTCACGATAACATATCAGGTAAATTTCGCCGACAACAGATGCGCCAGCAATAATATCATACATAGAGAACAAAAAGTCAACGAGTCAGAACAATTGCATCATAAATAAAAGTGTTGATTATGAGTTGACCAAAAAGGAGGATTGGATGGGCTGGCAACTTCAGGTTAGTCTTAACAAGAATGATAATTTTTAAAAAGGGTCTTGACAAGCGGCCCTTTTTGGGTTATAAATATTATGACAATTATGATAATAATAGTCATAAATGTTAGAGGGCTATGAAGATTTCAACTAAAGCACGTTACGGGACAAGAGCACTCCTGGACCTGGCGCTTCACTGTAGTGATGAGCCTGTCCAGCTAAAAGACATCGCCAGAAGAGAAGTGCTTTCCCCGTCATACCTTGAGCACCTCTTCATCCCGCTCATCGCCGCCGGAATATTAAAAAGCACCCGGGGGGCGCGGGGCGGCATTGCTTTAACAAGGCCAGCGAGTGAGATTAAGCTCAAGGAAATTGTTGAGGCCCTTGAAGGGCCTATCTCTCTCGTCGAGTGCCTTAGCGAAAACAGTGAATGCCCGCGTTCCGGGGCATGTGCCACGCAGGATATCTGGGAAGAACTCACCGAAGCGATAGGCAACATCTTGGAAAATTCAACTCTTGCCGACCTGGTTGAGAAACAGAAAAGCAAGGTAAAGATACCGGCAGTATCATATCAGATTTAGGTTACTTTGCTTACTGGCAGATTTCGAATTGCCGGAAGCCGGAACTTTTAGAAAAGGAGAATGCAAATGCCTGGAGAAACTAGCCAGAGGAAGCCCGGATTAGAAACGCTGGCCATACACGCTGGTCAGGAAAATCCTGACCCGGCAACGGGCGCAAGGGCGGTACCCATCTACCAGACGACAAGTTATGTTTTTAAGAGCACGGAGCAGGCGGCCAACCTGTTTGCTCTTAAGGAGTTCGGAAATATCTATTCCCGCATGATGAACCCGACCTGTGACGTTTTTGAAAAAAGGGTGGCGGCCATCGAAGGGGGCACCGGGGCGCTGGCCGTCGCCTCCGGACAGGCCGCCGAAACACTCGCCCTTCTTGCCATCACCGAACTCGGCGAGGAAATTGTATCGGCGAATAACCTCTACGGCGGCACCTACGAGCTTTTCCATTACGCCTTTCCGAGACTCGGCCGCAAGGTGATTTTTGTCCCCTCCGACAGGCCGGACGAGATTCGCCGGGCAATTACTCCAAAAACAAGAGCCGTCTACGCCGAGACCGTCAGCAACCCCAAGCTGGACGTACCTGACTTCGAAAAAATCGCTAAAATCGCCCACGAAGCCGGCATACCTTTTGTCGTGGACAATACCGTGGGTATCGGGCTGGTGCGTCCTATTGACTATGGAGCCGATATTCTCGTGATTTCAGCAACCAAGTACATCGGGGGGCACGGGACGTCAATCGGCGGGGTAATTGTCGATTCCGGTAAGTTCGCCTGGAATAACGGCAAGTTCCCCGGCTTTACCGAGCCCGACCCCAGCTATCACGGTATAAAATACTGGGAGGCATTTGGTAATATTCCTGGCACGGGAAATGTCGCCTTTATATTAAAGGTAAGGGTGACGCTCTTAAGAGACCTGGGCCCGTGCCTTTCTCCTTTCAACGCTTTTCTTTTCCTCCAGGGGCTTGAGACTTTGCCTTTAAGACAGAAGACACATTCGGAAAAAGCGCTGGAAATAGCGAAGTACCTCAAGATGCACCCGGCCGTCGCCTGGGTGAACTACCCCGGCCTCTCCGAGCATCCGAGCCACGAACTGGCGAAGAAATACCTTAAGGGCCACTATGGCGGGCTGGTCGGTTTCGGCATCAAAGGGGGACTGGCCGCCGGAAAGCGGTTTATTGAATCGGTCGAGCTCCTTTCCCATCTTGCCAATATCGGCGATACGAAAAGTCTTGTTATTCACCCGGCCTCAACCACCCACCAGCAACTGACGAAGGAAGAGCAGGTGGAGACGGGGGTTACCGAAGACTATATCAGGCTATCCGTCGGATTGGAGGATGTCGCCGATATCGAAGCTGACCTTGACCAGTCTTTAAGAAAAGCCGTTAAACGATAAAAGGGTGGAGGAGAATACGCAAATAATTTATACCGATATTACGAAGACAGTCGGCAATACCCCGCTCGTGCGGTTGAATCACATAACGGCTGGAGCGAAAGCGCAGATTGTGGCCAAGCTCGAGTCCCGCAATCCTGTCGGGAGTGTCAAGGACAGAATCGGTGTGGCGATGATTGATGACGCCGAAAAGAAAGGGCTTATCAGTAAGGATACGGTCATCATTGAGCCGACGAGCGGCAATACCGGCATCGCCCTGGCCTTTGTCTGTGCTGCCCGCGGCTACAGACTCATTCTAACCATGCCCGAAACCATGTCCGTGGAAAGAAGACAGCTTCTCACCATCTTCGGTGCCGAGCTAGTGCTGACCCCGGGGCCGGGGGGGATGACGGGTGCCATTAAAAAAGCGGAGGAACTTGTAGTGAGTAACCCGAACTACTTCATGCCGCAGCAATTTAAGAACCCGGCCAACCCCGAAATCCACCGCCAGACCACGGCGGAGGAAATCTGGCGGGATACGGAAGGGAAGGTGGATATTCTTGTTGCCGGGGTCGGCACCGGCGGGACGATTACCGGTATTGCCGATGTCATTAAAAAGAGGAAACCCTCATTTAAGGCCATTGCCGTTGAGCCGGCGAACTCCCCGGTTCTTTCCGGCGGCAAGCCGTCACCGCACAAGATTCAGGGCATCGGTGCCGGGTTTGTCCCGGATGTCCTGAGGCTGGACCTTGTTGACGAGATTATCAAAGTCAAGGATGAGGATGCGGGGGAGATGACCAGAAGGCTGGCGCGGGAAGAGGGCATTCTCTGCGGCATCTCCGCCGGGGCGGCGACCTGGGCGGCCCTTGAGGTGGCAAAGCGCCCGGAGAATGCCGGAAAGCTAATCGTTGTTATTATTCCGGATACCGGTGAAAGATACCTGTCAACCGGGCTTTTCAAGGGGTAACGTCAAGACTTACTAATGTTCTCATAATAATATGGACTCTTTGAATCTCAGAATAAAGTTAACTGAGGAGAAGAGCGTACGAGAGTCGGAAACTCCACTCCAATGTTTTAGTTCAGACTATTATAAGACGATTAGTATGTGTAAATTGGGGGTTTTCTCCTTCCAGGCTGTATTCCCCCAATGCCGTGACCACGGGGCGTTTCCTCCTTTGGGTATTTGTTGTGATTTACGGAAAGGATACGCCTCTTTTCCTTTTACACACAGTATGTTACACTACCTTTTAAGGACGTAACAAGATAAGGGACTTGCTAATATGAACGCTAGACTCAACACAGGTCAGGAAACCGGCAGCGCCGGGATTGTCGAAACGAAATATTACACCTTTGGCGAACTCACACTGGAAAACGGCGAGCAGCTTGCGCCGGTTACCCTTGCCTACGAAACTTACGGCAAACTGAATAGCGATAAGTCCAACGCTGTTCTCATTGTTCATGCATTATCCGGTGACGCCCACGTCGCCGGTTACCATGAAGGGAGTAACAAGCCGGGGTGGTGGGATGAGATGGTGGGGCCCGGTAAAGCCTTTGATACGGATAAATACTTTGTTATCTGTTCCAATATCATCGGCGGCTGCAAAGGCTCAACGGGGCCTTCTTCTATTAACCCGAAAACGGGTAAACCCTACGGACTTGATTTTCCTCTTGTCACTGTCGGCGATATGGTAAACGCCGAACGGCATCTGGTTGATTTCCTCGGCGTGGGAAAGCTGCTTTCCGCTACCGGCGGGTCAATGGGCGGAATGCAGGTGCTGGAATGGATGGTCTCAAATCCCGAAAGAGTGAGAAGCGTCATTCCCATTTCCACCGCCATGCGCCACTCCCCGCAGCAGATTGCCTTTAACGAAGTGGGAAGACAGGCCATCATCGCCGACGCTAACTGGAATAACGGCGACTACTACGGTGGGGCACCCCCGGACAGCGGCCTTTCGGTGGCGCGGATGATTGGCCATATTACCTACATGAGTGATAAATCAATGGCGGAGAAATTCGGCCGGAGGCTCAAGGATAACCACGCCGGCGCCAAATTCACCACGGATTTTGAGGTGGAAGGCTACCTGCACCACCAGGGCACGAGCTTCGTCGAGCGGTTCGACGCCAACTCCTATCTCTATATTACGAAGGCCATCGACCTCTTTGACGTCACCCGGGGGAAGACCCTGGCTGAGGTCTTCAAGAACGTGAGTGCCAAGGTGCTGGTCATCGCTTTTAAGTCGGACTGGCTTTACCCGGCCTATCAGACACAGGAAATCGTCCGTGCCTGCAAGCTGTCTAACCTCGATGCAACTTACTGTGAGATAGAGTCTTCTTACGGTCATGATGCTTTCCTGCTGGAAACGGAAGAAGAAACGTATTTGATAAAGCATTTCCTCGAGAGGGTCTTAAATGGCCACACCAGCATCGAGTACGGAAACTAACAACAAGAAAACGAATCTGAGAGACGTCAAACTGGAATACAGGGTCATTCTCAACATGATGCGGCCGGATACCTCGGTACTTGACCTGGGTTGCGGCGACGGCGCACTGATGTCCCTGCTGGTTAAGGAGAGGAACGCCCGGGCACAGGGAATTGAAATTGACGAGCAGGCGATACACCAGTGTGTCGGGAAAGGGCTCAGCGTATTTCACGGCGATGTAGATTCGGGACTATCTGAATACCCTGATAGGTCATTTGATTATGTCATTCTTAATCAGAGTTTCCAGCAGGTAAAAAATCCGGATACGGTGCTGAACGAAGCTCTCAGGGTGGGGAAACAGGTTATCGTCGGATTTCCCAACTTTGCGTATTATACAGCACGGCTGCAACTTGCTCTGGGCAGAGCACCCGTCACAACCTCACTCCCTTACCAATGGTACAACACGCCGAATACCCATTTCTTCAGTATCGCAGATTTCAAGAAATATTGCCTGGTGAGGAACATCAAGATAGAGAAAACGGCTTTCATCTCGCATAATCGAACAGTACCCATCCTGCCAAATCTTCTGGCTGATATCGGAATATTTCTTATTTGCAGATGAAAATCAGGAGTAAAGATGCTGACACCCAATGAACTTGAAAGGTACGGACGCCAGATTATGATGGCGGGGTTTGGGGAAGCGGGGCAGGAAAAGCTCAAAAACGCCAGGGTCTTCATCGCCGGGGCTGGGGGTCTGGGATGTCCCATCTCCATATACCTTGCTAACGCCGGTATCGGTGCCATCCGTCTTGTTGACCAGGACAAAATTGAACTCAGTAATCTCAACCGGCAGGTTTTGCACTGGCCGGAGGACGTTGGGCGTTTTAAAGTTGATTCCGCTTCGGAAAAGCTCCGCCGCATGAACCCTGACCTCAAGCTGGAAGCCATCCGGGAAACAATGGACGAAACTAACCTCTACCAGCTCACGGAGGGATGCGATATCATTGTTGACGCCATGGACAACATCAAGACCCGCTACCTTCTGAACAAGGCGGCCATTGACCACAACATTCCCTTTGTCCACGGCGCTATCTACGGCCTCGAAGGCCGGGCGATGACGGTTATCCCGGGTAAGTCCGCCTGCCTGGGATGCGTCTATAAAGGAATACCGCCCAGGGCAAGATTCCCGGTACTCGGCGTGACACCGGCCGTCATCGGTTGTATCGAAGCAACGGAGGTCATCAAATACCTCACGGGTATCGGTGAACTCCTCATTGACAGAATCCTCATCTACGACGGGCTCAACATGAAGTTCATGGAAGTTAACATCAAGAGAAATCCCGACTGTGAATATTGCGGGAAGATACCGGCAAAGTAAATACTTACGGTAATTATTGATGTGGAGTTTAATATGGGTGTTAGAATTAAAATACCGGCGATATTCCAGTCATCTACCGGCGGCGTCAAGGTGGCTGAGGTGAGCGGCGCCACGGTTGGCGAGTGCTTAAAACAGCTCGCAGCCATATTCCCGGCCACAAGAAAGATGCTTTTTGACGAAGCGGATAGTTTCTCCGGTTACCTTAATGTCAGCTTAAACGGTAAGAATATCCAGGGAGACTTCAATCAAATTCCGGTTCGTCCCGGGGATGAAATTTACCCCATGATACTGATTGAAGGCGGATAAACAGCACGAATGGATTTAGATAAATACTTCAAATCTATAGTTGAAACAATCAGGTTAGACTTTTCTCAGGTTAGAAAAGCCGGGGAGCAATAACATGGCACAGATAAGTGTCCCTTCACCACCGGATACCGAAGCGGGAAATTTTATCGGCGTTATACCCGATGTTTACCGTGGGAAGGGCCTGGGAGGTAAAGAGCAATACAACGTTATTGTGACCAGCAAGAGCGTTACATTCGCCCTGATAAAAGCATCACCAAATGGCGTTCCCGCAACCAGGAGTTATGGCAGTAAATCAACCGGGGAAATACTCGCCGAAAACAAGAGGAATTTCTCAATTGAGAGGGAGCAGATAAAGTCGTTCAGGTTTACTCCCGGCCATAGCTATACCGATTGCTGCCGGAAACTCCAGGAAATTGACGGGGAGCTGGAGATTGCGGCTCCTAAGGCCAGATACTCTTTTTACGTGCCATTCCGCCGCAATAATATCGCCATAGATGTACTTAGCAAGGCAGAACTATTTTCCGAAGGTACCGGTAAAACCGGTCCGGATGCGGAGCATTCTCCTGAAGGCGGGTGTTGCTCGCATTGATATGAGCTGGAGCGGGCGGCGGGATTCGAACCCGTGACGTCTTGCTTGGGAAGCAAGCACTCTACCGCTGAGTTACGCCCGCTCGTTGGGTTAGCTTCAGTCAGCTTCGCCGCAACCAGCTCAGCAAGCCGATTTAGGCTCTCTCCGGAAAGCGAGGCAAGCACTCCCTCCAACTCGGTTTGTGCCATACCTCTCCTCCTGCTTTGATGTGCAAATATATTTTACAGTATTGTGAAGCTGTTTTAAACACCTCTAGCAGAATAATTACAATGGGAAACAATATGGCTTATTGTCCCATCCGTGTTTTGAGCCGGGTCAATCACCCGGCCGCTTTTAATGAGCAGGTCATACATAGGATAAGCCTCCTTTACACCATTTGTTCAGTCCTCAAGCTGGACGGTTTTGCTGTCCGCCGCCTGAACCTGGATATAGGCAACACCAGCGTCTTTGGTAGCGCCGTGCCAGTGCTTTTCTCCGGCCGGGATAAAGATAATTTCACCTGGAGCCACGACCACGGCTTCCTTTTCCGTGGTCATCATACCTCTACCCTCAGTCACGACGATTATCTGGTCACTGGAGTGGGTATGATATTTGGCTCTTGTTCCGGCCGCCCAGTGGCGAAGACATGACCAGAAGTCCTTACTCGTACCCTTATCTATTAGCGGCTGCATGGATGATTCACCGACAAATAACGGCTGGTGCTGCACCTTCCCGGGTATCTCAGAAGGTCTTAATATCTTCATAGTTAGCTTACCTTCTCTCTTCTAAGCGTAGTTTTAATGTATAACGAAATAGTAATACGCTGCAGGCAAGACGTCAACGCCCATAGTCACTCATTTGGCGGTTAAATGGCATTTATTGTTCTCTTTCTGCGTTTCGCTGGTGAACAATCGAAAATATCGATTGTTGACGCATGGGCAAAGAAGAACTATGATACGGACCAAATGGCAGTGCCTTGGTCATGGTTCCTGCTATCACCTGAAAAAGGAGGGCGTTCGGAGATGGAGTTAACAGATTTCATCCAGGATGAGTTTAACCGCGTGAGTAGAGCAACGACGAGAACAGTAGACAGTTTGAGCCAGTACGAACTCATGTGGAGACCGGGACCTGAGGCCAACTCGATAGGGCTTATTCTTTTCCACATGGCACGCTCCGAGGATATGTTCGTCCAGACCAGAGTTCAGGGGAAACCTCAGGTGTGGGAATCAGAGAAATGGTACGAGAAGTTGAACCTTCAGGCGGGTGATACGGGGTCGGGTTATACCAGAGAGCAGGTCGCTGCCTTTGCCGTTTCAGAACTAAAGGATTTGCTGGGATATGCTGAAGCAGTACGTACACAAACAGTACAGTACTTGAAAGGTCTCACCCCTGATGGATTCGATAAACTAATAAACATGCCCCGCATCGGTGACATCACCATCGGAGCGGTCTTTTCACTCATTGTGGTTCATCTGGCACAGCATACCGGAGAAATATCGTACTTGCGTGGTCTTCAGAGGGGGATGAATAAGTAGTCCCAACTGTGCCTGTCGGTGACCTCATATTCGGCATATGGGTCACGGCGACTCTGGTGTGAACATTACCAGGATTATTATTGAGGCAACGATACCATATTCGGTAACATTAATTATGACGCAGTTCGCTGCCCTTGATGGCAAGTTATGTCTCGACTAGAAGTACCATCAAGTTGGCTGTACGCTAAAAAAGGAGGAAATGATGCAGATTGCCAAACCATCCGAGATAAAGCCGGAAGTGGAGAACAGGCCCCTCTTCTCGGGTAAAGTCACCAGGCAGACACTGGTCTCCGCCAACACGGGCAAGAACTTCAACGCGTCCCTGATAAACTTCGCCCCGGGGGCGAGAAATAAGTTTCACACTCATACAAGTGACCAGATGCTGATTGTCACGGCCGGGAAAGGCATTGTCGCCACTGAAAAGCAGGAGTTCAGCGTGGGTGTCGGCGATGTAATCCTCATACCGGCGGGCGAAAACCACTGGCACGGTGCGGCTAAGGACTCCAGCTTTTCTCACATTTCAATTCAGCCGAAAGAAAGTCAGACGACCCAACTCGAGAAATAAACAGAGATAGATACCCGCGGACAATTCCGTGGTACCTGGTTATTCAAGCTCCCTTGACGCCGTTCGGGCGATTTCTCATTTAACGAATGGTTCTTCCGGAGAAGGATGGAGCTCTGCCCTCCGGACTTTCTTAGACAGCCGGTGCGTAAACAAAGAGGATGTCAACAGACCCCCCCTCGGCATAGCGGAAAACGTGCCATTCTCCTTCCGGAATATGCAGAACCATGCCGCGCGTCAGCATAACCTTGTTCCTGAGCTTATCTTTTTCCGGGCCAAATTCCACCCAGCCATCCTGTGAATCCAAAATATAAATGGACTCTTCAGCGTGCCGGTGCGGTTCCATCGGTCCAGCTTCGGCATAATAACGGGCAAATCCGATGGTCATATTCTGGCTGATGGAGAATGAGTCTTTACCGATGGCTCTCTGAATAACACGTCCGGGTAGAGTTGTTTTTGCCACTTCACCACGATAAAAGTACTCCATAATTGACCTCCTCTAAAATATACTCCTGAGCGCCCCAATAGTACCACTTTCTCAGTCAGTCCTGCTAGCATGAGAGGCTCAAGCGCCGGTGATACGGAGAAAGAAGCCTGGAGAATAGATAAGAGGCTTCCTGAAGAGAACTTCCACAAACCGTGAGGGGATAGCAGCATTGCTATCCCCCAAGCAGAAGTGCCCTACACGCGTCCTGAACAATTATTGTCCTAGACAAAACGATGGGAGACACGTAGAAGAAGTTGAAATCAGCTCTCCTATCATAGTATCATGTTTATTGCATTAGAGTTAGCCTGCCCTGACACCGGCGGGGTATGGCGGCGGAACTTCAAATTCGAAATGCTGTTCCCCACCGGCAAAAGGGTGACCTGTTGGTGACCTTAGAGCGAAATCATTCGTGATACTGGACATATTGAAGATGTATCAACAATGCGAAGAGGACACATGAAACCAGATAAGATACCGAACACGAACAGAAAAGCATTTCTCCATTTGTGGGGCTATCTTGGGGCGGCAGGGTTAGTATTGCTCGCCACTCTGGTGGGTTCCTTATCACACTTATTTCTTAATTCTACCAGTATCGTAATGCTGTACTTACTTGGGGTTGTTCTCACGGCTATTCGCTGGGGGCTCGGCCCGTCTGTTTTGGCCTGCGTTTTAGGTGTACTCGCGCATGATTTTTTCTTTGTTAGGCCAATTATGAGTCTGGGTCCACCCGATATGCAAGATATTCCAACCTTAATCGTATTACTTGCAGTTGGTGTGATAATCAGCTTGTTAGCCTCACAAGTCCGCCAGCAAACCCAGGAAGCGAGACGTCGCGAAGTGGAGACACACTCCCTGTATGTTCTGAGCCGAGAACTAGCTACGACAGACGATCTTGAGGCCAGTGTCCGTGCCATTATGAGTAGTGTGAAACAGACGCTCGGGTATGATGTGTCAGTTCTGTTCCCTGAGGGTAAGAACAAGAAAGTGCTCAAACCTTATGCGGAAAGCACAGAGCTAACGTCTGACGAGAATGAAATCGCCGCCGCAACCTGGTCCTTTCACCACCAAAATAGAGTCGGGCAAGGCACCGATATATTCCCGAATGCTAAAGCGCAGTACGTTCCTCTAATAACCGCCAGAGGAGCGATAGGAGTCATAGCTGTATCGTTGACTAATGTTTCAAGCCGGTTGGCCGCGGAACAGGAGAGGCTTCTTGATGCTTTTGCCGACCTTGCAGCGGTGGCGGTCGAGCGCATAGTGTTTGCCAGAGAAGCGCTTAACATGCAAATATCTCAGGCAGCTACCGAGAAGCTTCAAACCGCTTTTCTGGATTCCATCTCACATGACCTGCGCACCCCACTAGCGTCCGTTGTTGGTGTACTTAGCAGCCTCCAAGAGGGAACGGGATTGGACGATGCTACTAAGGAGAATCTGATTCAACTTGCTCGTGAGGAAGCAGAAAGACTGAACTCTTCTATAACTGAGATGCTTGATATATCCAGAATTGAATCCGGTGCAATAAGACTATCAAGGCAACTATCTGATGTGAACGACATAATTAGTGTTGCCCTGGATGAGTTGGGTAACCGTTCTGGCGGTCGGACAATCAACGTAGACGTAGCCGCCGGACTACCCTTTGTCCCGGTTGATTTCGCTCTCATTGTGAAGGTGCTGCTTAACCTTCTAGATAATACGTTCAAGTATTCCTTACCCGACTCACCCGTTGAGGTTAAAGCCCACCAGATTGGCCAAGAAGTCGAGATTGATGTAGCTGACCGCGGGATTGGCATCCCGCCGGAGGACTTACAATACGTGTTTCAGCGGTTTTTTCGTGTAAGGCATCCAGCCAATGTACCGGGCATAGGACTGGGATTATCAATCTGCAAGGGGATTGTGGTGGCTCACGGCGGTCGCATTGCGGCCGAGAATCGTCCGGGCGGTGGTACTGTTATCAGGTTGACGCTACCGTTGACTGAACCTGAGCCAGAGGGTAGGGAGAGGCTCAATGGGTGATGTGCGAGTTCTAGTAGTAGATGATGAACAACCTATTCGGCGATTCTTGAGAGCGGCACTTATGTCCCAGAAATACACTGTCTTTGAGGCGGTCTCCGGTCAGGATGCCGTTTCCCGTGCTGTCACAAGTAAACCAGATATAGTAATCCTGGACTTGGGCTTGCCTGATATTGATGGCGTTGAAGTTGTGCGGTTACTTCGAGAGTGGACACAGATACCAATCATCATACTGTCGGTTCGCGGCTCTGAGGGTGACAAGATTGCCGCACTGGATGCCGGAGCTGATGACTATTTGGCCAAGCCGTTCAGTATGGGAGAACTTGTCGCCCGGTTACGAGCCGCCTTACGGCGTGCAGCTCGACTCAAGGATGAGCCAATCTTCGCGAGCGGTGTCATCAAAGTGGACCTGGCGCGAAGGTCAGTTACGGTGTCAGGTCGTGAAGTGCAATTAACACCTACCGAGTATGAATTGCTTCGCGTGCTCGTGACTAACGCCGGAAAGGTACTGACGCATAATCAGCTGCTGCGCGAAGTCTGGGGTCCAGGTTATGAGCGGGAGTTTCACATGCTTCACGTGAACATTAGCAATCTGCGCGGCAAAATTGAGGCAGAACCCGGCCACCCACGGCTGATTGTTACTGAGCCGGGGGTAGGTTATCGTTTGAGAGCCGACTAACGCTTATTGACTCAGAATATCTAATAATTTGCTTCTTCTGTGGCGAAACCCCAGGTTGGTCTGCCGATAGCAGCGATATCACTACGGTCAAATTCGCCGTGCCTATTGCTGCCACTTAAGGTCTCGAAGTGTAGTCTCCCTTTCTGAACATTGTTGTGTTTTTGGCGTAGTGAATGCCAATGCGCCGGGTTATCAACTTGTCGCCGCGGGTCACGCTGAGCTTAAAGCGTTATTCAGACTCCATGTTGGACTTTTGTCCCTCCGCACCTACGCATCTGGAGTTTCATTTCTTGATACTTTCTTGACTGGCAGTGTCGTGTTCTTGACACTTCCTTGACCTTTACATTGCTATGATTAAGGGGGAAAAAAGAAGGAGGTAGCAATGATAACCGACAAGAAGGTCATCAAGGCACAGATTGAGGCGCTCCTCGATGGCCAGGTACTCAAATACAAATTCCCCGACTATCGTGGTGGTGAAATAATGTGGGTTGAGCGGAACAGCACCGGCAAAGGGAAGAAGTACAACATGTCGGCGGAGAAGACGGAAGCGGGCAAACCGACCGGCAAGAAGACGCTTTTCATGAACATGGACAAACCGGGGGACTTGGCCAACTATATCCGTGACAACGATGCCGAAGAAATAAAGTAAAGGTAGAATGAAGTCCGTTCCTTGGGCCGGTATTCTCCCGTCGGGGGTTTAGGCGCCTCAGCCCGATGGGAAGTTGATTTGATGCCAGAGTTGGCATTTTTAATGAGTCATGCTCGCGCGCTTGGGAAGCAAGCACTCTACTGCTGAGTTACGCCCGCTCGTTGGGTTTATTATCAGTGTTTTTCCGACTGGAATGTCAAGAACCTCCAAATTGCTGACTATGCTAACTCCTTAGTAGACAACAATCGAAATTACATTTCGGTCAATTCCTGGGCCAGTTATCAGTTAAACGGAATCTAAATTGTTGCTTTCTTTT
>Ga0315295_10003069_pt1 | contig 14195 bp, 12 predicted proteins | sample YL17G14_0_MG_FD_204453 | JGI IMG/M metagenome (GOLD analysis project Ga0315295, IMG submission 204453) | Sediment microbial communities from Yellowstone Lake, YNP, Wyoming, USA - YL17G14_0 | ecosystem: Environmental > Aquatic > Freshwater > Lake > Sediment | place: USA: Wyoming | collected...
TTATGAAAAAACTTTGAAACTTATTAGCAAAGGAGAACAACATGTCTGAGGATGTCATCCATGTGACGGATGCAGCATTTGATGAGGAGGTCTTGAAAGCGCAGCTTCCTGTGCTCGTGGACTTCTGGGCAACATGGTGCGGCCCCTGCATGATGATTGCCCCTGCTCTGGACAAGATCGCTCAAAATTACAAGGGAAAGCTAAAAGTGGTTAAGGTGAACGTGGACGAGAACATGAAAATTCCTGCCCGCTACGGCATCTCCGGCATCCCCACCCTTTATCTTTTTAAAGGCGGAGAAATCAAGGAAAGAAAGGTCGGATATTTGTCCTTAAATGAATTAGAAAGCTTTGTCACTCCCCACCTATGAGCGAAATGTACGATGTCATCATCATCGGCGCCGGGCCGGCCGGGCTGGCCGCCGCGATCTATGCGGGACGCTCGCGCCTGAACACGCTCGTCGTCGAAAAGGGCATTCCCGGGGGCCAGATCCTCGTCACGGACTGGATCGAGAACTATCCCGGATTCCCCGACGGCATCGCTCCGTTCGATCTGATGGACGCTTTCCGCCGTCAGGCCGAGAAGTTCGGGGCGAAGATCGTGATGGAGGAAGTCCGCGGCATCCGGCCCGACCCCTCCCGCGCCGGAGGCTGGCTCGTCGCCGTCGGAGCCGCCGAGCATTCGGCGCGGGCCGTCATCCTCACGACCGGCGCCGCCTACCGCCGCCTGAACCTGCCGCGCGAGGCCGAGCTCATCGGCCGGGGCGTGTCTTACTGCGCCACGTGCGACGGGCCCTTCTTCAGGGACCAGGCCGTGGCAGTCATAGGCGGCGGGGATTCGGCGCTGGAGGAGGCGGTCTTCCTGGCGCGGTTGTGCCGCCGCGTCTATGTGGTGCACAGAAGAGACGAATTCAGGGCCGTGAAGGTCCTGGTGGAGCGTGCGCTCAACGAAAAGAGGATACTGCCGGTGACGAGTTCCACCGTGACACGAATAGTGGGTACCGAGACGGTCGAGGCAGTAGAAGTCAGAAACGTTCAGACAGGTAAGGTGGACAGACTGGAGGTCGCGGGAGTCTTCCTGTACGTGGGCCTCCTGCCCAATTCGGAGTTCCTGGCCGGACAGGTCGTGAGGGACGACGCCGGCTACGTGATCACGGACGACGAGATGCTCACGTCGACTCCGGCCGTGTTTGCGGCAGGAGACGTGAGAAAGAAAAGTCTCAGGCAGATCTCCACAGCAGTGGGGGATGGAGCAATCGCGGCCATGTCTGCGGTGAGGCATCTACAGAGCCTCCAGGCAGGGCACGTATAGACGGAGGTGCATTTGAGAGTCGTATCGTTAGCCGTTTTGGGTCTGGTTGTTCTGTGCTTACTGTGTCCTGTTCTCTGCGGCGAGGAGAGCATAGAGTGGATGACAGATTACGAGACGGGGCTTGAGAGGGCGAGAATAGAGCGAAAGCCCGTCATGATAGACTTCTACACGAGCTGGTGCTATTACTGCAAGATCCTGGATTCGAAGACGTACACCGATCCGGAAGTCATACGACTGTCGGCGCAGTTCGTGTGTCTGAAGATAAACGCCGAGCGGCAGAGGGAACTGGCGCGACGCTACAGGATTGCGGCTTATCCCATCATCGTCTTTCTCTCGCGCGACGGACTGGAGAGAACCCGCACGTATGGGTATCAGCCGGCATCCGCGCTCAAGAAGGGCCTCCAGGAGATCCTGACCGACAGGAGTCGGTTGGCCATCCTGAGCGAGAGATACAAGAGGCGGCCGTCCGATGGAGAAGCCGGCTATTTCTACGCCGACGAGCTGATGGCCGCGGGGCAGTTCGTGGAGGCAGAGAAGGTGCTGCAGAAGATGGTGAAGGGCAAGATCAAGGCGAAGGCCGAGGAGGCCGCGCTGGATCTGGGCATCTGCCGTTTCAGTGCCGGGAATTTCAAACAGGCCGCCGCCGACCTTGCCAGGTTCACCTCGGCTTTCAAGGCGAGCCCCAGGATCGACGAGGCGAGACTCTTTCTGGGGATGTCTTTGGCCGGGTCCGGCAAGAAACAGGAGGGACTCGGCGCGCTCGACGAATTGGGGCGTAGGCTCTCTGACAAGTGGATTGGACAGGAGTCGCAGCGCAGGGCCGCGTTCTACAGGAAGGACTGAACATGGAGAATCAGAGGCGTTTCGCACGTCTCGAGAGACCGCGGAAGGAATCGGATGGACAGCTACAATTTCCGTGAGATAGAGCCGAGATGGCGCCGGCATTGGGACGAGATCGGACTCTTCAAGTCGAAACTGGACGAGAAGAGAAAGAAGTTCTACTGCCTTGACATGTTCCCTTATCCCTCGGGCGAGCTGCACGTGGGCCACGGCAGAAACTACATTCTTGGAGATTCCGTGGCTCGCATGAAGCTGATGCAGGGCCTGGACGTGCTCCGGCCCATGGGCTGGGACGCCTTCGGACTTCCCTCAGAAAACGCCGCCATAGAGAGGCACATACACCCGGCGGAATGGACGCGCGCAAACATCGCGGCCATGAAGAAGCAGTTCGGGCAGTGGGGAACCGGTTTCGACTGGGAGAGGGAAGTCGCTACCTGTGACCCGGGCTACTACAAGTGGACCCAGTGGCTCTTCCTCGAGCTCCACAGGGCAGGTCTGGCGTACAGGGGCGAGGCCTCCGCCAACTGGTGTCCAAGCTGCCGCACCGTGCTCGCAAACGAGCAGGTCGTCGCGGGCGCGTGCGAGCGCTGCGACACCGGGGTTACCCAGAAGAAGCTGGAGCAGTGGTTCTTCAAGATCACGTCCTACGCGCAGGAGCTGCTGGACGGACTGGACGAGCTCGAGGATTGGCCCGAGAAAGTCAAGACAATGCAGAGGAACTGGATCGGCAGGAGCGAGGGAGTCGACATAGAGTTTCCTCTGGAGGCAGGCGGCAGCGTCCGGTGTTTCACGACGAGGCAGGACACGATCTTTGGCGCGACGTACATGGTGCTGGCGGCCGAGCATCCACTGCTGGATGAAGTGCTCCGGACCGGTGGGAGTGCTGAGCTGAGGGAGTTCGTTCAACGGGAGAGGGCGCAGAGCATCGCGCGAAGGTGGGAGGCGGCACGCGACAAGGTCGGCGTGTTCACCGGCGTGTACGCAAGGAACCCCATGACCGGGTGGCGCGTCCCTGTCTGGGTCGCCAACTACGTCGTGGTTGAGTACGGCACGGGGGCCGTGATGGCGGTCCCGGCTCATGACCAGAGAGACTTCGAGTTCGCACAGAGATACTCGCTGGACATCAAGGAAGTGATTCTGCGCCGCGGCAAAGAGTCGGGACAGAAGCTCACCGAAGCGTACGAGGGGGAAGGGTTCCTGGTGGATTCAGGGGCCTTCACTGGCCTGCCGAGCGACGTCGCGCGCGACCGCATCGCCAGCCACATGGAGGAAACGGGGGCCGGCAGGAGGGCCGTGCGATTCAAGCTGAGGGACTGGCTCGTTTCACGGCAGCGCTACTGGGGCACGCCCATTCCGGTCGTGTACTGCGAGAAATGCTCGGTGGTGCCGGTGCCCGAGTCGGATCTTCCCGTGATACTTCCGGAGGACGTAAAGTTTGATCCCAGCGGCAGGTCGCCGCTGCTGGAACGCGAAGAGTTTCTCAATACAACGTGCCCTCGCTGCGGCGGAAAGGCCAGGAGGGAAACTGACACGCTGGATACCTTCGTAGATTCCGCCTGGTACTACCTCAGATATTTGACCCCGCACGACTCGAAGAGGGCCTTCAGCCGCGAAATGGTGAACAGGTGGCTGCCCGTCGACCTCTACATCGGCGGCATCGAGCACGCGATACTCCATCTCATGTATTCACGTTTCATAATTAAGGCCCTGCGAGACCTCGGGCATCTGGACTTCGGAGAGCCCTTCGCCCAGCTCTTCACGCAGGGGATGATATGCATGAACGGCGGCAAGATGTCCAAGTCCAAGGGCAACGTCGTCAGCAACGAAGAGCTGATAGGCCGCTATGGAGCTGACACGGCCAGGGTCTACACGCTCTTCATGGGCCCGCCGGAAAGAGACGCAGAGTGGACCGAGAAGGGTGTGGAGGGTGCCCACAGGTTTCTTCAGAGGGTCTGGAAGCAGGTGCTGGAGTGCTCCCAGCCACACGGGCGGCAGGGGGCGCATCCTGGCCCCGGAACCGCGACAGGCGCTGAGACCCCCGGAAAAGGAACTGCGCTTCCTCCGGGTGGCGGCGCGGCCCAGCTGACGGGTAGTCCGGGAGTTGGTCAGGCCCTACTCCGTGCCAAAGTCCATGAGACCATTGCCAAGGTCACGCATGACCTTGAGAATTTCCATCATAACACAGCCGTAAGTGCTTTAATGGAAATGAGTAACGCTATCGCTACCTACACGCGAGATGCCGCTCCAACACGCTCCGACGCGGTCCTGCAGGAGGGCGTACGTGCCCTCGTGATCCTGCTTTCGCCGATGGCCCCCCACCTCTCGGAGGAGCTCTGGCGCAGGATCGGCGGGCCAAGAAGCGTCTTCCTGGAGCCGTGGCCCAGCTGGGACCCCGAAGCCCTGAAGCGCGAGACGTACCTCCTGGTAGTCCAGGTCTACGGAAAACTGCGCGCCAGGCTGACAGTCGGGGCCGGCACTCAGAGAGCCGACATCGAGGCCGCGGCGCGGGCTGACAACCACGTAGAAGCACACCTTGCGGGAAAGACAATCACACAGGCAATACACGTCCATGGAAAGCTGCTCAACTTCGTGACCAGCTGAAGCGCACAGACGCTGCAGGCCGAACCCCGGAGGACAGTCACACCCGAATGTCTCAGAAGTGCGGGTTTACATAATAGGCATTATACGACATTGCAGAACCGGCGGGTTTCAACCAGTGCCGGCGGCTTAATTGTGGCCCAGTTATGCGGTTTTCGCGAGCTCGATGCGCCGATGGCTGCTCTAGAACGGGACCTTCGTGTGGTATTCGCCCAGGACCGGAATCTTCCAGTATTCGCCGGATATGGCCTTGATTATTCCTATGACGGCCACTAGGAGCACGGAAATCCATCCGGCAAAGTTGAGAACCACGGTGATGACGAAGCCTATGAAGGGAATGCGGCCGATTGAGTGGTCCACAATGGATATGAAGATGGCCAGCACTATCTCGAAACAGAAGAGCAGGAACCCCTGCCGGGCGTGGTGCATCGAGAACTTGTTCTCTTTCTGCAGAAGCGGGGGCAGAAAGCAGAGAAAAAGGATGTAAGAGGCGGCCGCCATGAGTCTGGCCTCTTTCTGTTCAACTTGCTCGTTCACTAGGCCCTCCGATGGAGTAGTGTTTGTGACCTGGTCTTGGTGAGCCATTGCCGCTTCCGCAGGCCCCTACCCTTCCGCCGCTTCTGAACCGCTCTACGCCGTCCAGGACGAGGTCTCGCACTCGTCCCACGGTATCTGGAAAGACAGTTTCTCCTGGGCAGGCCAGCTCTCTACGACCATCTGCTCCCGCGTGACCAGGAGAAACGCGTCTATTCTGTCGCCGGCCGCCAGACCTAGCTCCTTCAGCGGGAGCGCCACCTCCACTATTTCGACCATCGCGCAGGCCGCGGACGTGGAGATCTCCTCCCAGTGGGAATCAACCCTGCGTTCGACCAAGAGCTTGCACGGCGATTCCTTGGGACCGAGCGGAAGACTGAACCTCACCGTCACGGGGGACGTTATCTCGAACACGAGCACGACCTCGGCGAAACTCTGGGAGGCAGGCTCGGCCACAGTATCAATGCGCACGTACATGTTCTTAGAATCGTAGCCGTAGTAGAGCGCGCGCACTACGCTGGAGGCCTGGCGCATGCTGCTGGCGCCCCTGGTGAGGTCGCAGTAGCCCCCGAGGCGCCACTCGTAGTAGTCGGTGACCTTGCCGTCTATTCGGGGTTCCAGGAAGCCGCCCGGCGGCGCTGAGATGATTTGCGGCTTCGTGCCTCCCGCACCAAGGATAGGCGCGTAGAGGCGCGCAGGCACCTCAAGCCGCAGCAACTCGTAAACTCTTATCAGATGATTCCTGAAGAGAGAGTCGAATTCGAAGTCGAACACCGACGAGTGCTCGTCGCCGTACCACCAGAACCAGTCACTTCCCTCCGCCACGTGTATTTCGCGCCAGGCAGCGCTTACGGCCTCGGTGCCTTCCGATTCCGGGTGCGACTCCACGTATTTCTTGAGCGCGGTCCTGGCCTCCGCAAGGAGGTCCCACGCGGCGTTGTCCTCGGCGTGGCCGACCCAGATGCGGAAGTTCGAATCGATCCAGGACCCCGCGGGCACTTTTCGCAGCTTCTGGGAGACCGGGAAACGGCCCAGATACTCGCTCGGCGTCGTGGTCCTGACGGTCGGATGTGAGGCGAGTTCCTTGTACAGCAGACGCAGAAAATCCCTGCCGTCGTTCTCGTAGAACTCCCAGCAATTCTCTCCGTCGAGCACCACCGTCACGAGGGGTTCGTCGTCTTCGGAAGTCTGACCGATTCTCTCCAGGCGGCCAATGAAGTCTTTCACCGCGGCCTCAGCGGCCCAGTTCATGTACGTAAAACCTATGAGGTCCGACAACACCCTGTCGCGAAAGACGAGCGATATCGGACCCGAGGGCGTGTCGAACGAGTACGGCCTGGAAAGGGCCCTGTTCACTTCCCTTCTCCCGGACTTCTGAATGCCGAGCGAGCGTGTAAGTATGTCTTCGTCTGCTGCGGCCCACTCGAAGCCGGCCCTCCTGGCGAGACCCAGCGCTTCCTCGCTCACGCCTCCCTCGGGCGGCCAAAGACCCCTGGGAGCCGCTCCGAAAAGCCTCTGGTGACACGTGACGGCGTCCTCGAGTTGAGCGAGGGCGTCTTCCGGCCACTTTATCTCGGATCGCGGCAGGCTCGTGCCCGGCAGCGCCTCGCGGGCCACGGCCACGTCGCAGAGGAGAGGCAGAATGGGATGGAAATAGGCCGAGCTGGATATTTCGATCTGACCCCTGTCCTTTGCAGCCCGCCACGCCCCCAGCGCGCCGGCCACGACGGCCATCTGCTTCTTGATGACGGCGTCCCTCTCGGCCACGGTGAAGTTCGAGCCCTTCTTCACAATTGGACCTATGTCGGGGTCGTTGAGGTAGGATGGGTCTATCCACGCGAGATTGAAGAAGGTCTGCAGGTCGACGATCTCCTGCGCCGTGAACTTGCCGAGACCCTTTCTTCTGGAGATTTCCTGCTGAAGGATCTGAGTTCTGCGGTACAGCCGGTAGTAGTGGGGATAGCGGCCTATGGCGTGCTTCTTGTTCGCAGTGAAGAAATTCCTGAGGAGAAACCTCTTCTCGTCGTCCGAGAGACTCTCCGGCGCCTTGGAGGACACTTCCAGGAAGCTGTCGCGGACGGGGTTTCCCGCGTAGTCCTCGATCTGCTCCAGCAGACACGGGACCAGATTGAAAGTGACGCGGACGTCAGGAAATTCATCCAGAATCTGGACCATGTCCGCATAGTCTTTCGCAGCGTGCATCCGCACCCACGGCAACATATAGATGCCGGTCCGGGCGTCCTTGTACACCGGCTGGTGCATGTGCCACACTATTGCTACGTGAACTGTCTTTGCTGGCATGTAGGTAGATGAATTTACGCCACGAGTCTCTGGCTCAATTGGAATCCGGGGCCGCGCCAGTGGCCGCTGCCGGAGAGGTCTCCGCGGAACCCATTTTCAGCTTCACGCGCAGCTCCTCCATCGCGATCTTGGCGGCGTTAATTCCCCAGTAGTTGGTGTGGTTCTTGACGACCTTCTCGTAGAGTTCGATGGCCCGGCCGTACATTGCCGCGGCCCGATAGCAGCGCGCAGCGGCCATGAGTTCTTCCGCCGCCTCGTTACCCTGCACGTTGCCGGAGACGCCCTCTCTTATCTTGGCGGCCTCTGCGAACTCGCCCTTCTCCTCGAGAGCAGTGGCGATGCCGCGTTTGGCCGAGTTCCGCAGCAGGTCGTCTTTCTTCACGCGCTGAAGAAACTTTTCGTAGCTGGCTATGGCCTCGTCGAGGGAGCGCGTTTCGAGCAGGGCGTCGCCCTTGAAAAGCAATCCCTTCTTCCCGCTCTCCGTGCCGGCGTATCTGTCCAGGAGCTCGTCATACAGGACCGTGGCCTGCGGCGCGTTGCCGGACCAGAGCTCTCTGTTGGCCTGAGTGAGTATCATCTCCGCCGACGCCTCCGCCTTGGCCCTGTCCCGCACCATCATGACGATGACCACCAGTGAGACGATGACGACTATGCCCGCGATAATGATCACGCGCGCGTGCATCCGCGCAAAATCCGCCGCCCTGAGCGAAAAGGTGACAAGCGGGTCCCTCTTCATCTCTTTTCTGGTCATCCTAATCTTGGTCTTCTTCTTGGCCAAGTCAACACCTCCTGCGGAAGTCACCCGCGAGATAAAACCTTAGCTGTGATTTCGCTGAACGTTCCACTGCCGGCAGACCAGGGTTCCTCTGCCGGGATCTGGCGTTGCCGGCAAGTATACCAGAAAAGGAAGGCCTAATCAGCCCAACTTGTCGGATTGACCATAGCACTCCTCGCACAGCACGGCGCCCGAACTGTGGAGCCGGAGAGACATAAACAGATTGCTGCATCCCTGGCAGAAAACCCCTTTTGCAGATGCCGTGGCCAGGTCAAACACGCCGTAGAATTCCGTGAACGGATGGGTCTCCACCCTCAGAGTGAGGAGACACCTCGGCACCCCGACCTCCTCCCCGCCCACCAGCGAAAGCCGCACCCTGGGCCTGAATCTGGATGCCTCGGCGGCGGCCTTTCTCTGCCACTCGAGCTTGCAGCTCTCGGCCTTGTTCGTGCCGCCGTCGTTCCTGGAGAAGGCTTCGCCGCTGCCGTCGCCCTCCTCCAGTATGAGCCGTCTGTAATACGATTCCAGTCTCTCCAATTCCTTCTCCAACAGGGTGTCGCTGCGGGCCTTCAACGAAAGCACCTTGTGCTTCAACCTCGCAACGACGCTGGCGGACGCCTCCCGCAGCGCCGTGATGAGCTGCTCGTTTCCAGTCGGAGACGCACACTCCTGGCCGGAAGGGGCCGTCTCGAGATTCAGGGCGTCCCAGTACGAGTCCGGCTCGGAGCAGACCTTCTGTGAAGCCAGATCGTAAACGACGCTTCTGAGCTCGTGTGTCGAGTCCACCGTGCAGAATGAAATCAGGAAATGGAACCTGAGAAAGGCATGATGATACCTTTCCCTGTCGATTATCTCAACACCGAAGTTCTCGAATCTGACCTGTCTGAGGAAGTGGCTCACGCCTCTCGCTTTCTCCGTGGCTACCCTCCTGGAAACCAGCCCCCGCTGTCTGGCCAGGGAGAGGAGCACCGAGAAAAAATAGCTGCCCGGCGTGGCCAATTCGGCCTCCTGTGCGGCAGCGGCGGCTTCCTCCGAGAAGGCCAGGAGCACGCTCTCGCGCCGGAGCTTCTGCTTCAGGTCCGGGCCCAGCCTTACCTCCAATAGGTCCCTGCCCGCCGGAGCGACGCTGGCACCCCGTGCCGTGAGCAGCTTGCTTGCGAACGCGAGGACGGCTTCGCTTCCCGGGGTCACTTCGGACTCCTCCCCGACTGGACGTCGAAGATCCTTCTGTCAAGGTCCTTCACTTTTTCGTATCTCTTCTTCGCGTACACCAGCTTTGCCCCGAAAGAGGAGAACCTCCTCTCGGCCTCCGCCTTGTCCTTCGAGGTGGCCCAGATGTAGAACACCGTCTCCTCGAACGAGCGCTTGTCGTCCAGGTTTCCGAGGATCAGGTCCATCTCCCCCACCACGAGCTCGAACATGCTTATCTTCTTCTGTAGAATTTCCAGCACGTAGGATTCCACCGTGCCCTCGGTAGTGAAGTTGAATATCTGGATGTCGTGCTTCTGCCCGAGCCGGTGCACCCTTCCGATCCTCTGTTCGATCCGCATGGGGTTCCAGGGCAGGTCGTAGTTGACGATTTTTCTGCAGAACTGGAGATTTCTCCCCTCCCCTCCCGCTTCCGTGCTGAGCAGGACCTGAGCCTGGCGCTTGAAGGTGGCTATGGCCTCCTCTTTCTCGGAGGGCGAAAGACCCCCGAAAAACACGGATGCGTGGATGCCTGCCTCGTCCAGCACACGCTTGAGGTAGTCCAGCGTGCTCTTGAACTGAGTGAATACGATCACTTTTTCCTTCTTCTGTTCGAGGAGGCTCATCAGTCCGCCGCACTTCGAGTTGAACGAAATCGAGGCGGCCGTGTCTTTCAACCGCTCGAACCTGTCTTTCGCGGCCCTGTAGCGTGCGTTCGCGCATATTCGCTCGAGGGTTCTCAGAGCCGCGAAACTGCTGCTTCCTATTTCCTTCTGGAGCACAAGAAGAGTGAAGTACCACTGCTTCTCTATCTCCGTTCCCCGGCGGCCGAACATCTCCCTGACCAGGTCAGAGACCGAGTCGTAGAGCGCCCGCTCGTCTTTGGAAAGCTGGAACGTGATCTCCTGAACGACCCTCTTCGTGAACGGCACCTCTGCCTGGCTTCTCGAAGTGCGCACCATCACCTCCGAAAGAAGCCTGCTCAGGCTGTGCGTGTTCTTCGCGAGGCGCCTGTCCCCTCTCACCATGAACTGCTTGCGGAAGGCCCTGTACGTGCCCAGGGTGCCAGGCCTCAAAAGCGTGACCAGGTTGAAGAGCTCCCTCAGGTCGTTCTGGACGGGAGTGGCCGTGAGAAGGAGCAAGTATTTGACCTCGAGACTATGGACGAATTTCCAGGCAACGGTCTTGTGATTGCGCAGACGGTGAGCCTCGTCGACGATGAGCACGTCGAACAGTTCCTTGCGGACCTCCTCCCTGTTCCTCGCGCTCTTCGCGCAGTCGATGGAGGCAATGACTATCCGGCCCCTGGCCCAGTCCCCGGGCCCGAGAGCCACGTCCGCCCTCAGCATGAACTTGTTCCAGAGCTCTTCCCTCCACTGCGAAAGCAGCGACACGGGGACCAGTATCAGGGCCCTCCTGACGAGACTCCGCAGGAGATACTCCTTCAACACGAGCCCGGCCTCTATGGTCTTGCCCAGACCCACCTCGTCGGCCAGGAGCGCTCTGCCGCCCATGTCCCTCATGACCTTGAGACACCCTTTCATCTGGTGCTGGTGCCTGTCCACGTCCCTCACGTTCTGCAGGGCGACCAGATGTGTGAAGCCCCTGTCGAGGGCCAGGCTCTCGGCCTCCATCCGAAGAGCGAAGTCCTCGGAAGCGTCGAATTTCCCCGCCTGGAGGGCCTTCAGGACCTGGAGCCCCCCCTCGTCCCATTCGAACAGATCGCCGGACTGCCATTCACTGCAGGCGACGCTCGCCAGATGCTCGCCGATCCCTGCCGCACCCTGGGCCGCCGCACCGGACTGCTTCCCGGCCTCGGCCTGGGCCGGGTCTTCCTTCCCGTCTGTCCTCTCCTTGGTCTCGACCAATGGATAGGTGGAGACTATCCTCTTCACTCCGCAGGGGAAGACAACCTCCAGGACGTCGTGCAGCACGCCCTTGCGGACGTCCACGACAAGCCCTTCACCGAACAGGCGGTGGACGACTCTATTTCCAACCACAAAAATCTGGTCGCTCATTTTCCCTATTTTCTTGCCGCGATGCGCCTGCCGGGAACGATCTCGGCCCTTTTGCGCGGTCTCCTCGGACTGAAACGGGTCCGGCCTTCTTGATCATTTCCCGTGCCCCCGCTCGTGACCTCATCTCTTTCACACGGGCCGCGAGCGCCGGCCCATGCGCCGCAAGCGTCGAAACCGGTGCGTCAATCGACGATGTAGAAGTTGAGTCCTACGGCTGCCTGGCCCGAGCCGAGCAGGCCGCCCTGGCCGAACAGGCCGTAGCCTCTGACGCACACATCAACCGAGGCCACCCTGTGAAAGAAATACTCGAGCCCGGCGCCGGCGGTCAGCACGAGCCCGTCAGGCCCAACTTCCGAACCGTTCTCGTACTCCCTGGCAGGATGGTGGACTCCTGCGCCGAAAGTCAGGTATCTGGTCAGGGTGCTGGCCCGCTGGAAATAAAGAAGGTAGTCCATGGTGAACAGAGCCACGGTCATGTCCTTCGGCTGGAATTCGGCCACTCGGTCGGGGATTCCGTCGAACTTCTGGCTCTCCATGGAAATGCCGAGAGCCTTGTTGTTGCCGAGATAGTATCTGAGTCTCAGCGCGTACCCTACTCCCTGGTCGTACTCGTCGGTCACCACTGCGCCGTCTGTCGTCGCTGCGTCGCCGGCCAGGAAGCCGTACTGACCCTGGACTCCGACGGCCAGGGCGCCGCGTTCCTCGAAGATGGGGCCGCACAGGCCGGTCGAACACGAGCCCGCGCCAATCAGAAGCGCTGCCATGATCAGTAAGAATCTAACCTGTCTCTTCACCGTTTCCTCCTTCCGCCTCAGTCACGTTCGTTGAGCGGTAGACGAGCCCTTGGATGAAAGCGAGAGTGAACCTTCCGGAGATACTCCCTGTCCAGTTGCGTGTAGATCTGTGTTGTGGAGATGGAGGAATGACCCAGGAGTTCCTGCACGACTCTCAGGTCTGCGCCTCCTTGCAAAAGATGTGTCGCGAAGGAGTGCCTCAACATGTGGGGGCTGGGAGTCACGCTGAGACGTGCCTTCAGGCAGTACTTTCTCAGGATCTTCCAGAAGCCCATCCTGGAGAGCTTCATCCCTCGAGAGTTTACGAAGACGAACTGTGACTTGCTCCTTTCCACCAAACCCGGCCGTGCTTTCTCAAAATAAAGGTCCAGCGCCTTGCACGCCTGGGAGCCCAGCGGGACTATCCTCTCCTTCCCGCCCTTGCCCAGGCATCTGAACTGTTTCTCTTCCATGTCCACGCTCTCCAGCGTCGCGGAAACGAGCTCTGAAACGCGGCAGCCCGTGGCGTACATGAACTCCAGCATGGCCCTGTCGCGCAGACCGAGCGGCGCAACGGCGTCGGGCTGCGAAAGCAGGTCCTTGACTTCCTCGACGCTGAGCGTCCTGGGCAGCCGCTTCCACAGCCGTGGCCGCTCCAGCAGCTCGGTAGGGTCGCCCTGCCTCACTCTCGAGGCTATCAAGTACGAATAGAAGGCCCTAACAGAGGACAGATTCCGCGCCACGGAGGCCGGGTCGAAGCCGCGCCTAGAAAGCGTGGAGAGGTACTCGGCGATCTGCTCCCGGCTAGCCTCCTCCGCCAGTTTCTTCTTTCGCGACGAAAGAAAGCGCAGGAACTTCTCAACGTCGCTGGCGTAGGAGCTCACCGTGTTGCCCGACAGCCTCCGCTCGAAGAGCAGGTAGTGCCTGAATTCCTCGACAGTGCGACTTCTCTGTGTGCCGGCGTCTGCTCTCATCTGCGCTCTCACAGGTATGGATTGCACTCCTTCTCGTTTCCGATGGTCGTGTTGGGGCCGTGCCCCGGAAGCACCGAGGTTTTGTACGAAAGACAGAGCAGCTTGCTTTTTATCGAGCGGATCAGCACGTCGGGATTGCCGCCCGGAAAATCAGTTCTCCCGATAGAGCCAGCGAACAGGGTGTCGCCGGAGAAAACGTAACCCCGCCCCAAAAGGCAGATTCCGCCTTCAGTGTGTCCAGGAGTGTGAAGAACGTTCAGCTGCAGAATTCCCACCTTGATGGTGTCACCCTCCACCAAGACCCTGTCTGCGGCAGGAGAAACGACGGGCCCGAATGCCGAGGCAGAAAGGTTGGCAATGGGGTCGACCAGCATGCCTGCGTCGTACTCGTGTATGAGGAGTTCAGCGCCGGTCGCCTCCTTCACCTCAGTGTTGGCAGATATGTGATCCACGTGGCCGTGCGTGTTCACGATGATCCTTATCACGAGGCCCATGTCCTCTATGGCAGACTTGATCGCGTCGGGATTGCCGCCCGGGTCTATCACTGCGCCGTCCTTCGTGGTGGAGCACCCCAGGATGTAACAGTTCGTGTCCATCTCGCCGACTATCATTTTCCTAAGAACAATGTCCTTCATCTGTAATCTAGTCTCCCGGGTAGTGAGTCCTCGCTCTCCAGCTGCGGCGTCGCCTTCCAGCTGCGGGAAGACACTGCCTAGCTCCCCTCTGTGAATTCGAGGCCCTTCTGACCGAGCTCCAGCTCTATGAGCTTCTTCTTCCATCTGATTCCACCGGTGAAGCCGCCCAGAGCGCCGTCTATTCTTATGACTCTGTGGCACGGAACGACTATGGGGATCGGGTTCGCGCCCAGCGCGTTTCCCACTGCCC
>Ga0315295_10003072_pt1 | contig 14188 bp, 8 predicted proteins | sample YL17G14_0_MG_FD_204453 | JGI IMG/M metagenome (GOLD analysis project Ga0315295, IMG submission 204453) | Sediment microbial communities from Yellowstone Lake, YNP, Wyoming, USA - YL17G14_0 | ecosystem: Environmental > Aquatic > Freshwater > Lake > Sediment | place: USA: Wyoming | collected...
GTACCAGTACTCCTCAACCATTCTATGACCAACAAAGAAGTAGATATGGATCAATGCAACTTAACTAGTGAAGACCGATCATATCTAAGGACTCCTAAATCTAGTGTCAGAGCTTTCGAAACAGGTACCAGGATTTAATGACCACAGGTGGAGGTGCGCTAGTAGGGATTATCTAAGGGAGATCCTCTGATGAGGTAAAGATATGTCGTATACGGCGGGCTTCATACTCTGATGCCAAGCCCCATAAGAACCATACTTGAAAAAGCTTACACAAGAGCGGTGGTTGAACGAAATAGTAGTCCTCTCTCAAGTATCCAGGAGGAATGTCGGCCCGCTTTATCTCCGGCCGTGCACCCGATTCTTGGATGATTACTGGAGCTACAAACCAAGAATCCACTTCGGCGTTATTTGCTTTCGCAATCACATCACCTGACGTATTACGAATATGAGATTGGCCGATGAAATCATAGATGGTATTTTTTACAGGCCAATCAGGAAATGGGACCGGGCTGGTCATTCGTATCGTGCCGCTTTGGTTTGCGAATACGACTGGTACAGAAAGACTTCTCGCATACTGATAAGGAACAACTTCAGAAGCCATCTGCGACCAAAGTTTCAAGCCCGCTCTCGCAATGGATAAATCGGGGCGCCAAAAGATAGATCTCGGGGCGCCCCATAGCGCAACGATCACTACCAGCTCAACTCCGCTTTGCTTGAAGCCTTCATAGGTTTCGCGTGAGAATGAGTCAAAACAGATTACCCCTCCGATGCGACCATAAGGAGTGTCGAATATGCCTGGACCAGGCGCATCGCTTCGGCACCATACTGCTGATTCTGACCACGTCGGGTTTCGCTTGCGATAGTATTGGACGCTGCCGTCATCACCCACCATGACCATCGTATTGTAAAATTGCCCTTCATAGATCTCGTATATGCTTGCGGTAATGAAAATACCATGCGAGGATGCCTGTCTTTTGAGCCAGGTTAAGGTTCTGCCATCTAACGTTTCGGCGATCATCATCAAAGATTCGCCAAGGTAAAAGCCAACATTGAACATCTCGGGGAGTACTACAAGTTGTGCGCCATCTTCAACACACTTAGAAATGTAGTGCTCTGCTCTAGAGAGATTCTTGTCAATGTTAAGCGGTTCAGATCGCATCTGAATAACACCGATATTTAACATGTTGCCCCCACTTTTCACTCTGGATCCTTAGATTCTGCTAACCGCGATCACCCCGGATGCTTCGCACATCCACCTTGCTGCCATCATATCACCCCCAAACAGGATGAGGGGATAGGTTGCAAGGACGTTCTATTCTTGAGTGGTAGCTTTGCTATTGTCTCTCTATAAGATATAAATCTCTGGGCCGTATAAGTTCGGAATTGCCGGTTAACGTAAGGGCGCTTGATAAGATGGGGGGTAGATCGTGAAGCCAAGTACAATGCCTAAATACCTATTGTTTCTTGCTGCTCTTATTGTTGCATTGGTTCTTTCCCTGCTGGATTTTCCAGGCCTTTTCTTATCGGATCTCGATCGGGCCGAGGCCGCCTATAATTCGATCAGATATGCGGAAACGGAGGCCGAATCCTCCACGAGGTCTACTTCCTATCAGGACAAGGCTACTCCGGACGGCTTCTTCTATATTGGATTCTTTGGATCACTGCTTTCTATTGATGTTTAAGAGGGGAGGGCGAAGCGCCTCTTGCTCGATGGATGCTAAGATACTGGCATCGAGGAACGGACATGAGAGACGCCGAGACAGATGGCTTCACTCCATTGTAGCGAGGAGATCACATGCCAGCCGTTACGAGGGACGCCGCATCGGTGATCCTTTTACGCGATGGCTCTTCCCAGGGCAGCATCGAGATCCTTATGGTGAGAAGGCATGCCCGCAGCGATTTTGCCGGGGACATGCACGTGTTCCCCGGAGGAGGGGTGGAGGAATCCGATTGCGAGGAGGACATGGCCGGATTATGCGCGGGGATCGGCCCGGAGGGCGCCATGTCTATCATCGGGGACGCGCCCTCCCCAGCCCGGGCTTTGGGGTTTTTCGTCGCTGGCATAAGGGAGACCTTCGAGGAGGCTGGGATACTGCTCGCCCGCGAAGCCTCAGGAGAGCTCGTTTCGTGCAAAGGCAAGAGGGCAGCTCGATTTGCCACCTTCCGCGCAGCGATAAAGGACGAGCAGCTGTCCTTCGAGGAGATGATCGCGAGGGAGGGCCTTAAGCTGGCGGTTGACCGATTGGTGTATTTCGCGCATTGGATCACCCCGGAGCTCTTCCCCATCCGGTTCGATACCCGGTTCTTCCTGGCCCCTGCGCCTCCACACCAGAATGCATTGCATGATAACGTCGAGACAACGGACCACCTGTGGATCACTCCCCAGGAAGCTTTAAAGAGGAACGAACGCGGGTCGTTTTCAATGCTCCCCCCGACCATGATCAACCTCGGGGCTCTTGCGCCCTTCTCGACCGTGGAGGACGCTTTGACTTCGGCCGAAGGAGAAGATGTCCCGGTCATTTTCCCCAAGGTGAGCTTCGAGGGTGGAAGGGTGAGGCTTCTTCTGCCCGAAGACCCCGACTAGCCGTGATCCTCTTCACCTCTGCAAAAGGCCTCTCAAGCTCAGAGCCGGCTTTAAAAACCTACTCTTTGAACTCGGGATTCAGCGAGGTATCCACGGCCCAGTCCTGGCCCCAGCGCTCCGGCCACTTGAACGGGCGGTAGGTTATGAGCTTGGGCCGGCCGCCTTTCCAGAGGTCGTAACGCGGGTCTGAGTATCTGTCGAAGAACTTCACGACCTTCTTGTCCAGTTCGCCAGCGATCTTTTTATACCCCGGCTTGCCATAGACGTTTTCGTACTGACCGGGATCGGCGACGAGGTCGTAGAGCTCGTTCTCGGCCATTCCCTCCAGGCGTTTCCAGTACGAATACTGCGGGGTGCGGATGCCCCGCGTCTCCTCGTGCTCGAAATAGACCTCCTGCGCCCAGCCTGCAAGCGGCTCACCCCGCAGCAGGGGGGCGAAATTGCGGCCCGGGGTGTCGGCTATCTCCACGTCTCCGAATTCCAGATAGTCGAGGAGGGTGGGCATGAGGTCGACCTCGCTCACCATGAGGTCGGGCACGCGGTTGGGCTCTATGGCCCCGGTGTGACGCATGATCAGGGGGATGTTGATGTTCTGGTCGTACATCACCTGGGGAAAGCCTAGCCCGGCCGTCCACCAGCCGTGGTGGCCGTAGGGCAGGCCGTGATCGGAGAGGTAGAGGACCAGGGTGTCCTCCTCCAGCTTGTTGCGCTTGAGGGCCTCCATGATCACCCCCACCCCGTGGTCGACCATGGCGTTCTGCGCCGCGATGTTGGCCCGGCTGCTGGGGTCGTTGTGCATGCGCACGTAGTCGAAGACCTCCGCGTTCAGGGCTTTCAGCATTCCCATCGGATCCGTCGAATCGAGCTCCGGGTCCGCATGGGGATCAAAGGGCTCGGTGATGAAGGCCAGCAGCTTCTCGTGGATGTGTTCCTGCAGTTGTTTGAATTCCTGGCCCTCGTAGTCTTTATAGAATGGGTTGCGGTGATCGGGCCCGAAGGCCGTGGGCGACATGGTATAGGGGCCGTTGAAGCCGACGTAGAGGAAAAATGGTGCATCGTCATCGTAGCTGTCGAGGTAATCCGAGGCCTTCTCCGCCCAGAAGTCCACCAGGTGGCGCCCCTTGACGTCGTACTCCTTGCCGTTGTCTATCACGTGGTTGTCGTAGAAATCGGTGGTGTGCCCTTTGGGGAAGGTCACCCAGTGCTCGAAACCGAGGGCTGGCTTTGCGAACTGGCCCAGATGCCACTTGCCCACCAGGGCGGTATGGTAGCCGCGGTTTGCGAGGGTAAGGGGCAGGGTGCGGAACTCCCGGATGGCCACCCAATCCTCTGGGAGGTAGGAGAGGTCATCGTTGAACGGCTCGTGCACGCCATGCTGACTGGGCATCAGTCCGGTGAGGACGGAAGCGCGGGTGGGCGAGCAGAGGGCGTTAGTGCAGAAGCCATGCGAGAAGCGCATACCTTGGTGAGCCAACCGGTCCAGGTGCGGCGTGCGGTGTTCGGTATTGCCGTAACACCCGAGCGCACCGGCCCACTGATTGTCCACGATGATGATGAGCAGATTGGGTTGCTTGCCCTTACTCTTGCGCGCCACCTGGGCACCTCCTCTTGTCGCTGTTCTTATGTCGGACCTCCTCATTATCCGACCTTTCTGCGATGAAAGCACCTGTCAAGGTATCCCGATCGAATTCGACGACGGCAGTACGGAAGGAACCAGTGGCATCATCAGATACTATGCCGCGGCCGACTCGATGATCGTTCACTTAAATAACGAAGGTAACCTCGGGCTACCAAAGAGCTTGAATATGGGTATCGAACTCGCCGAGGGAAAAGACATTACAACACAGAGAAAAGCTGGCAGGCGTCACAAAAAAAGATGATATAATTCGTCACGGGGTAGAATGCGACAAAACCGGCAGGGACCTGTAACCGAGAACACTCTTTTCAACCAGGGGGGTTAAACGATGTCCCAAGAACAACTGAGCGATGTAGGCAGGCAGTTGCTGCACGATCTCCCCGCCCTTGCCACCCTGCGCAAGCTCGACCGCAAGGAGATAGATAAAGTCATAGCGCTGGTCGAGAACTGCGCCGCTTTCAACCGCGAACACGCGGAGCCGAAAGCGCTCGAGCTGGACGAGCGCATAGGTCGGGACCCGGACTATTTCGATTGGGACCTGGTTAAGGATGCCGGCGATCACCGGCTGTTCTCCCTGGTCATACCCGAGGTCCTGGGAGGACTGGCGGGAAAATACATGCTCACGGCCGGTTTTCTCGCCTTCGAGGAGCTGTGCTCGACCTGCGCGGGCATCGGCAACGTGATCGCTGCTACCGCCCTGGGTATCTCTCCCATGGTCACGCCGGGTGGATTGGTGCACTGGGATACCGTCCTCAACGAGATCATGGAGGGGGAGAAGAAAGGCAAGCCCGTGCTCATGGCCTATGCCATAACCGAGCCGTCGGCGGGGACCGACGTCGAGGAGCCCGAGTTCCTGGCAACGGCCAGGATAGGCATGGAGGCGAAGAAGGTCAAGGGAGGCTACCTGCTCAACGGCCGTAAATGCTTCATATCCGGCGGAAGGGAAGCCACCTACCTCACCGTATGCGCCGCCACCGAGAGAGACCGGCCCCTCGAGACCTGGAGCCTCTTCCTGGTGGAGAAGGACAGGAAGGGACTCTCCGTTCCCAGGGTGGAGCGTAAGATGGGCCAGCGGGCCTGCCACGCGGCCGAGCTGCTCTTCGAGGACGTCTTCGTCCCCGAGGCCAACCTGCTGGGCTCGGAGGGGGACGGCATGGCCACCGGCATACTCGCCATCATGGCCGCTTCGCGTGGCCCGGTCGCGGCGGTGGGAACGGGGATAGCCCGGGGAACTTTCAGGCATTTTCTGGCATGGGCGAGGAAGGCGAGAGGGGGAAAGAAGCCCATAGGCGAGCAGTACATACAGATAGCCCTCGCCGACATGCATGCGTCCATCCAGCAGTCGCGGGGACTGTGCCTCAGCCACAGCCTGGCGGGAGACGAAGTGTTCGGCGCGCTCATGATCAACCCGCTGATGAAAGCGCTCTTCGCCCTGCCCCGGGCGGTACGCCTCTCCCGGCCCTACCGGTCCTTCCTGCAGTCCCCCATGGGGAAAGCAATGACCAGCCAGATGCTGCGCATCCTGGTGGACGAGGACGACCTGACCCACATCCTCTCGCTGGCATCCCTGGCCAAGTTTGCGGGAACCGACAACGCCATGTGGGTCACCTCGCGGGCCTTGGAGCTCATGGGCACGGATGATTCGCCGCAGCGGCGCTGGATCGAAAAGAACTTCCGCGACGTCAAGCTGACCCAGATCTACGAGGGCACCAACCAGCTCAACCGCCTGGCCGTTTTCGGGATCGAGATCGCGAGGACGCTGAAGGTGGAACTGCCGCGGCCCTTCGGGAAAGCAGGCTAAGGGATAGGGTGAAAAACGTTCGAACGGGTTCGCAGCAAGCGGAACCCCGTCAATAGTCCTTCTCCGACACTCTCTGGTTATCCACCCACACCTCTTCCCTCCAGAGCTTGCCGCTCTCGGTGTAGTATTTATGTACCCCGTCCTCGAGCCCGTTCTTCATGCCCCATTCCTCCTGGAGCTGGCCGTTCTCGTAGTAGGTCTTCTGGGGACCGTGGCCCAGGCCGTCCTGGTAATTGGCGTCAGCCTTGAGCTTCCCATTGCTCCAGTACATCCGGTAGTAACCGTGGCGCACCCGCTGGCCGTCCTCCTCGTAATAGGTGTACTCGATATCGACCTGCTGCGGGTTGTCGGCATAGTAGCTCGTCTCCGTCTCGAGCTTCCTCGCAGCCTTACTGTACTCGACCTCGACCCACCTGAAGTCCAGATACGCACCGCCGCTCGAACCGCTTCCCGTAACCAGGATGCCCAGTCTGTTCGTGCCTTCCTTGAGCGGGAACTTGCCATCCCGCTCCGCTTCCAGCCATGCTCCCTCCCTCCAGACGTTCACGCCCAGGGCTCCCCGTTTGTTCTCCGTGTCCTCGTAGGCGAGTATCTGAAGCTTCTCTTTGTTGGTCTGGAAACTATCGTTTATCCCCACTTCCTTTTTCTGGCCCTCGTCGTAGACCATCAATCCGTAGCCGGGGAACTTATCCCAGCCGATGACCCCCTGCTGGAACTCGAGCCACAAGCGGTTCATCAATGCATTGTCCAAAGAGGCGATAGAGAATGACCGCCTTACAAAGCTGTAGGTGGTCGGATTGTGTTCGGCATCGCTGGCCGTAGGCCCGGAGACGTAGGGGTCGAACCAGCCGTCTTTAAACCTGATGTAGCGTTCGCTTCCACCGGGGAAATTCGGGTCGGCCACGTAAACCCGGTCGCCTTCCACGCGGTAGGCCAGCAGCGTAAGCCCTCCCGTAAAACTCTCATCGTCCGGGAAAACGGTGAGCAAGACCGGATTGCGGGTCTCGTATATACAGTTCGCAATATCCGACCATACCTCTCTGTCCTTGATATCATCGCGATAGAAGACCTTGTTGGCCTCCTTCCAGTCCTTCTCGACCTGCAGCCTCGAAGCCAGGCGATAGCCGTAACTGTCGTCCTGCCAGAGAGCGGGGGTCTTAACGCCGCCGTTGTTGTCGTAAAGGCCGTAAAGGGACTGCGCGCGTTCGCCGCGCTTCTTACTCATGTAGTACCAATAGGCTGACTGGCATTGACCCATGCTGTGCCCGTTCGGTGCGATCACGGAACCCTGGTTGGGGAACTCCCAGTCGTCTACGCCGGGCCTGAAACCGGAGAGGAGCCCATCTTTCGCCAGCTCCTCCAGCCGCATGGTGCTCCCCTTGCTCCACACCAGGGGCGAGAAATGCGGGAAGGCGGAGGTGGTCTGGCTCTCTGCCGTTTCCACGGTGGGCGCCTCCTCGAGATAGCCGGTCTCATCGTCGTAGAGGTAACCCTTGGCGAATTCCTCTGCTTCCAACTCCAGCGGCAGGCTGGCCAGCATGATCTTACCGGCGCCGCCCCCGCCGTCGTCGACGTAGACTAGTGGTGTTACCGGGTCAAGGGCAGGGCCGAAGGTATGGCTCTCGATGGTCGCGGAGGAGATCACGAAGGTCCGGTCCTCAGCATAGGTGCCTGCCGGCACCTCGATGGTCAATCCATGCAGTGGATCGCCGGGCTTGTCCACCGTGATGGTCCCCCCCGCGGTGGGTATCGTGCCCCGGGCTAACTCCACCTCGGGGCCGGTGACGAACTCACCGGAAACCGGGGCCAGCCCTTCTTCCTCGCCCTCCCCAAACCACTTCTGCAGACTATTGCCTTTACTGCAGGAAGGGATCATCGCCGCGATCATTAACAGGGCGAGGACTAAGAGGAAGACCCGCTGGAGACTCCAGCTCTTACAGGGCGCCTTGCACGGCTTCATGTTGCCTCCTCTACCTCTCACACCGACGCTTGATCCTTGTCGGCGCTTATTCTTCTACGCCGAGGACAGGGTCGCTCCTACATCATTAAACCCTCAAGTCTCCTTTACATCAATAGGGGACTTGAGCAGGTCGATCCCATCTACATGAACCCAATATATATAAGGAAAAGCGGGTCATTTTGCCTGCAAGAAGGTAAAATCATGTCATCATCCGTGGAAAACGGCCAGGGATACGGCCTTGGCGTGTATCGTGTCTAAGATGAAAATGATATAGCGGGGAAGGCTCATTTACAGATGAACACTCCAATGGTTTCGGTGGTCATGCCCGCCTATAACGTGGAGAGATATGTTGGGGAAGCTATCCTGAGCATCCTCGACCAGACTTTCCGGGATTTTGAGTTCATCATCATCGACGACGGCAGTACGGATGGAACCGGGGAGATCATCAGCCACTATGCCGCAACCGACTCCAGGATCGTATTCATGCAGAACCCGGTGAACATCGGACTGCCAAAAAGCATCAACAACAGTATCAAGCAAGTCAAAGGAAAGTACATATGCCGCATGGACGCCGACGACGTCTCATACCCCGATCGCCTGGAAAAGCAGCTGACCTTTATGGAGAGCAATCCGGATATCGTCCTGAGCGGGGGAACTATGGAGGTATGTAACCAGGACATGAAGTTTATATGCAGGAGGATATACAACCTCACCGATGCGGAGATCAGGCGGAAGCTCTTTCGCTACAGCCCTTTCTGCCATCCCGCCACCATTTTCCGCACCGAGGTGGCAAGAATGGTCGGAGGATATGACGAGACGATCTTCCCAGCAGAGGACTACGACTTGTATCTTCGTCTTGGCAGGGCAGGAGAATTCGCTAACTTGCCCGATGCCATCCTTAAAATGAGGGTGAATCCGTCCGGCATCTCCTACTCCAACATCAGGAAGTCGGAGATCATGACCTTATACGTACGTTTAAAAGCGGTATTTGAATACGGTTATTCCATGACCAGGGCAGATAAGATCTACTTCGCAGGCCAGTTGGCGAGCATGCTCTTCATGCCCGCCAAGGCGAAGTATTGGCTGTTCACCTGGTGCCGGAGTGTGATCAGGTGATAGCAGAGAGGCATCCCGCAAGGCTGCTGAAGGAGCTTCTGGCCAGGGCGATTGACAGGGGCAGGCGAGCCCACGCTTACATGACGGAGCATTGGGTGCGGAGCCTGGTCTGTATAGCTGCCTTCCTGGTCCTGGCCTTAGCGGTCAACCCTACGGCCGCCTTCTTTATCACCTTCGCTCTGGTGCTGCTGTTCATGGGACTGGACAGCAGGATATCCATGATCCTGTTCATGATCTGCCTGGCCATCTGCGCGACCCTGCTGGCCATGGATCGAGATAGCGGGGCCGGGACGGCGGCCGTCTGGGCTTATTACTTCCTGGCCATCGGGGTGATCGTTCAGGTGGTAAGTCTCGGAAGGGAAAAGTGGACGGTGGTCAAGCAGGGTAGAGCGGCAGAGACATACTCCGCCGAACATGGTACGGATCTGTCAAATGACCAGAAGGGTACGGGGATAAGGATAAAGGGAACAGACCAGGCCATCTCGTTCCTCAGGAAGAACTTAGTCTCCGCCATTGGATACATGGTTATCGCTACTTTCGTAGCAAACTTCCTCAACTACTTGTTCAACGTTATCGTCGGCCGCCTTCTCGGGCGTGATCTCTACGGGGAATTCGCGGCCCTCCTCTCCATCTTCATCATCATCACCGTTCCCATCACTTCCTTACAGGCTATGCTGGCAAAAAAAGTCGCCGAGTTCCGCCTGGCAAACGACCAGGGCGGCATCCGGGAGATAACCGTAAGATGCCTGCAGATATGCTTGTTCTCCTTTCTCATAGTGTTTCTAGTATTTCTGATATTCGGACGCACGCTCGCTTCTTTTCTGCATATCACCTCGGTAATCCCGGTTATAGTCTGCGGTTTAGCGGTAGCCGTTACCATCCCCCTCCCGGTCCCTAATGGAGTCTTGCAGGGATTTCAGCGGTTCATCTGGTTAGGCAGCCTCATTGTCCTGTATGCCGCAGGCCGGTTCGTCTTCGGGTGGATATTTATAAAGCTAGGCTGGGGGGTTTCGGGGGCCCTGCTGGGAGGGGCGTTGAGCTCTTTGCTCGTCCTGGCCATAGCCGCATATGTCTTGCGAGCGGTTTTCACCTATGAGCGGTCGGCCGAGCGTCTCCGGCTGCGGGATATCGGCCGATCCTATCTGCCCTTTATCATCGCCAATAGCATTCTCTTTCTTCTGGTCAGCATCGATACGATCATAGTCAAGAGGAAGTTCCTGGGATCTATTGCAGGAGATTATGCCAGTGCCGCCATTATAGGAAAGATCATCCTGTACTTCCCCTCATCGGTGGGGATCGTCCTCTTTCCGAAGTTCGTGGAAGCTCATGTCGCCGGTGAAGACACCCGTAGACTGTTGCGTATGGGCATCCTCATAGTCCTGGCGGGGAGCATGGTGATTTCCGCCGTATTCATCGCCTTTCCCCGCTTTACCGTGACCACGCTCTACGGTGAAGAATACCTCGGTGCTGCCTCTATTCTCTGGATCATCTCCCTGGCCATGAGCAGCTACACCGTGGTAGGGATGTTCATATATTATTTTTTGGCCACCGATGAAACGCGTTTTCTCATCATCGCTTTGACCGCCTGTGCTCTACCCGGCATTCTGGCCATGTACTTCGTTGCCTCTACATCTTTCCAGGTAGCCCTGGTCGAACTGGTTATCAGCGTCTCTTTCGTGGCAGCTGCCTTCTTCCGCATCGGCAGGATGAGTGCAAGGAGGCCGGGCAATGCCGTTTGAGAATAAAACGGGAGTCACGACGCGGGCGTCCGTGAAGCAACATGACAGCAGGCGCGCCTGGGCTGATCCCTTCCTGTATCTTGCGGTGCTGCTCAATATCGCCGTGCATCATATGTGGTTCTCCAACACCGCGATATTGACCCACGGGGATATGTTCTTTCACTTCCCCGAACAGCTGCGCCAGACCGCGACTTTTCAAGCCTGGTCCTTAAACAGCCTGGGTGGGATCGCCAGAATACCCTCAGCCTACCCTTATTCCCTTCTCTCAGGCCTGCTGGCCCGAGCCGGGTTCTCCTATGCCATGATCGAGCGGGTGATCTTTTTCTGGCCCCTGGTCATCGTAGGCTCCGTGGGGAGCTACCTGCTGGTTAAGAGACTATCCGGAAGCAGGGTAGGCGGCTTGCTGGGAAGCATAATATTCGGCTTCAACACCCTCCTGATCGTATCCTCCGCCACGTATGTCCCCCTCGCGGCCGCGATCGCCTGGTTCCCCCTGACCCTCTATCTGTTCATCGAACTGGCGGAGAGGCCTTCGTTGTGGATGGCGCTGGCTTGCTCGGTACCCCTGTTCATCATCAGCTGCCTCGAGTTCAGGATATTCTACGTCTGCCTCCTCCCCTTACTGCTGTTCTACCTTTTCAGCCTCCCTGAAGGGATGCGAAAGAAGCGTTTTTCGACCTACACCTTTTTCTTCTTCTTGCCGGTGCTGCTGACCATCCTGCTCAACGCCTATTGGCTGGTCCCTTTTTATCTGGGCGGCCTGGAGAAAGGATTGCAGGGCATCATAGTAGGGAGACCCCTTTTCACTGGCGGGGTCGCCGGAACAAACCCGCTGCACAATGCCTTCGCGATCTTTTCGCCTTTGTGGTCGGGAGAAAAGCTGGTGGCGTTTACCGTCCATCCCATCCCTGTTTACTGGTTCCTGGTACCGTTGCTCGCATTCTCGACCCTGTTGTTCGAAAAGCTTCGTAAAGACACTCGTGTGCTTTTCTTCTGCCTCGTTGCGCTCATAGGTATTTTCTTGACGAAGTTTTATTTCCCGCCCTTCCCCGGTGCCTACCAGTGGCTCTATGACCACATCCCGGGGTTTAACGCCTACCGGGAGCCGAGCAAGTTCACGTTCCTCATCTACCTCCCATATGCCGTCCTCATCGGCTGTCTGGTCGGGCACCTGCTGCAAAGGGCGGGCAGGAAGGGCTGGAAGCCGGTTGGTGTCCTGGTCCTGGCGGTGTTGTTCGCCCTGCCCTTCTTCCTGAACACTATACCCGTGGCTACGCAGTCTGCAGGCACCATTTTCGTGAGCAGAAACCTCCCAGACGACTACACCGTCTTAAAGGACTTCATCCAGGACCAACCCGATTACTTCCGGACCATGTGGGTGCCGACCTCCTCGCGGTGGTCCTATTACGATGACAGCCACCCCCAGGTAAGCTGCGTGGAGACCTTGGGGAGCGAATGGATAAACCTGCAAAAACCCGGTCAGGGCGACCTTACCATCCCAGAGAATATCACCGACATCCTGGAGCGCCCATTTTCGCCGCAGCTCCTGCGGAGCGCCTCCATCGGGTACGTTATCGTGCCGTTGCAGGACGTGGAAAACGACGATGACTTCTTCGTTCACTACGGCGGCGATCGGCAGTTCTTCATCGACCGGTTGAACAGCCTGGACTATCTTGAACGGATCGATATCGGGACCAGGGAGCTAGTTGTCTATCGCAATCGTGCTTACGATCCTCCCGTCTTTTCCCCGCAAGGTATCTGCCGGTTGGACCCGAAGGGCGACATCGATTCGCAGTATCTTTTGGCCAGATCGATCTGGGGCGAGGACCTTCCCTTTACCATTGACGACGCGCCTGTCGCCGGCATCCAGGTCGACGACCTGTTGGCGGCGGAAGAAGAGCAGGATGGCGTGAGCAACGGAGATATCAGAGTGGAGGCAACGCCACCGGTCGCAGGCGAGACCTTATCCCTCTACGCCAACCGCAGCTGGGGGGAACTGCGATGCTCTCTCGCAAACGGGACGGTTACCTTCTGGCGGGTGGAGCCCGGCGTGCTCCGCTTGGACGAGCAGCTGCTGGAAGGGACCATAGGAGGCAGGGAAGTCCTGCGGACGATGCAGGTCGGTCCGGAAGATGATTGCTGGCTTGAGGTGGATGGAGCATGGATATTCCTGGGGAAGGAAAAAGAGGTAAACCTGGGCAAGTTCGACCGCATCTCTTCTCTGCGACTCTACCGGGCGCCCCCGCACCGCCTCATCCCTAACGGCTCCTTCGAGCAGGGGCCGTGGACGGAACGGGTGATCGATTGCTATGCATACGACGACCGGCCGGAACTGGCGATGAGGCTGAACGAAGAGGAGGCCACCGACGGCCGCTATTCGCTGCAGCTCGAGGCGACCAGGCATATCGCTGGGACCTATATAGACTTCCCGGTGGAGGAAAACAGCGACTACTCCCTCGGTTTCGACTACCAGAGCCCCAACGCCAGGGAAGCGGGATATTACCTCGAGTTCGACGATGCTGCGAAAACGGTCGTGAGCGCTCGACTGCCCATCACCGGTACCGGGTGGCAACACTTCCAGCGGCAGCTTACTGCTCCTTCCGGGGCCACCAGGGCCACCCTCTATTTGTATTGCTACGAAACCAACGGTATGACCACCATGATCACCAACTACGATAAAGTCGAGTTCGGAACGATCAGCCTGGTCGACAAAATGGATCTTGCCGTGTTCGGGGACCGTTTCGAGATGTTGCCGATGGATATACGGGGCGGGGAGCTCAGCTTTGAGTTCGAGCCCGAGGATACGAGTGGGCGGAACCTCATCCCCAACGGTTCTTTCGAGCAAGGGCCGTGGACGGAGAAAGTCATCGATTACAATGCATATGATGACCGGCCGGTATTGGCGATGACGCTCAACGACGAGGTGGCATCCGACGGGGGTCGTTCGCTGCAGCTGGAGGCGACCCGGCATACCGCCGGTACCTACAACGTCTTTCCCGTGCAGGGCAACGAGGACTACTTTCTGAGCTTCGACTACCAGAGCCCCAACGTGACCGAGGCGGGCTTCATCATGCAGTTCAACGATGATGCCGGAACACTCGTGAGCGCTCGCCTGCCCATCACCAGTGACACATGGCAGCAACTGCGGCAGCGGGTCACCGCCCCGCTCGGCGCTACCATCGCCACTCTCAGCGTCTACTGCTATGAGGCCGATGGCAGTGCCAGCATCGTTACCCGCTATGACCGGTTCGAGTTCTCCAGGGTCCCTGATGGGCCAGGGCTTTATCATCTGGTGAGGACTGCAGCGGCTGGCGATGAGGGAGCGGCCGTCGTCGAAGCAAAGGCCTCCGGG
>Ga0315295_10003073_pt1 | contig 14187 bp, 9 predicted proteins | sample YL17G14_0_MG_FD_204453 | JGI IMG/M metagenome (GOLD analysis project Ga0315295, IMG submission 204453) | Sediment microbial communities from Yellowstone Lake, YNP, Wyoming, USA - YL17G14_0 | ecosystem: Environmental > Aquatic > Freshwater > Lake > Sediment | place: USA: Wyoming | collected...
TGGCGGCGCCAAAGACAGTCCGGGGAAGCTTTACCTTCAGAAAAAGAACGGATCTTTTGAACTTCAGGTACAATCATGTTTTGAAACTGACAAAAAGTGTGAAGATATCGGAGTATTGTTTTTTGATTCCGACGGGGACAAAGATCTTGATTTATATGTAGTAAGCGGAGGGAATGAGTTTTCAACAGACTCACCGGAACTTCAGGATAGGTTATATCTCAATAATGGGACAGGAGTTTTCACTAAAGCAACTGACCATATCCCGCAGATGCTGACCAGTGGTTCATGCGTTAAAGCCGGAGATATTGACAATGATGGTGATCTGGATCTCTTTGTCGGGGGAAGGCTTGTACCGGGAGCTTACCCGCTTGCACCGAGAAGTTACATCCTGCAGAATAATGGCAAGGGATTTTTCAAAGATATTACTGAACAGTATAACAAGTCACTGATGAATCCGGGTATGGTTACTGATGCAATGTGGACCGATTTCGACGGAGATAAAAAGTTAGATCTTATAATTGTTGGTGAATGGATGGGAATAAGGATTTTTCAGAATGACGCTAATAATCTGACAGAGATCAGTGAAAAGTGTGGTCTTAAAGATACAGAAGGCTGGTGGAACACAATAATATCAGAGGATTTTGACCTCGATGGTGATATAGACTATGTTATCGGTAACCTGGGGCTGAACTCCCAGATAAAGGCATCAGTTACAGAACCGGCAACCATATATGCAAAGGATTTTGACAATAACGGATCGATTGATGCTGTGATGTGCTATTACATTCAGGGCAAAAGTTATCCATTTTATCCTAAGGATGACATTCAGGATCAGATGCCGTTTATTAAAAAGAAATACCCCTCCTATGAATCCTATGCCAGTCAGACGATCACCGATATTTTCTCCCCGGAGGAACTTAGGGACGCACATGTCGTTAAAGCTTGTCTCTTTGAAAGTTGCTATATGGAAAACAAGGGTAATAATCAATTTGAACTGTCACCTCTTCCGCGTGAAGCGCAGTTTTCGCCAATATATGCTATCAGGTCAGGGGACTATAACAAAGACGGGAATCCGGATATGATCCTGGCCGGAAATTTCTTTGGCAATAAAATTCAATTCGGAGAATATGATGCAAACAAGGGATTGTTACTAACCGGAAACGGAAAAGGTGATTTTACGGTCCAGAACGACATTCAAAGTGGTTTTCATATCAATGGTGAAGTAAGGGACATCGCAAATATAAGGCTGGATTCCGGAAAAGATATACTGGTGTTTGCACTAAATAATGATTCTGTAAAGTTGTATGGATTTGCGGGCAATAAATAAAATTTTGGAAGCAGCTATAAGCAAACCGCAAGCCGGACTTCAAACTGAATTGCCATTAAAGCAATAATTTAAGATATCACGAAACTATGTACAGACTGAAATTTTTCCTGGTTATTTTGATATTGGGCATACTGATGAGCGAATCCTGCAAAAACTTACTGAAAAATGATTTTTCCATGACACCTGAAGAATATCAGAAGTTGGGCATGCCTGATCATAAAGATGTATGGAGATTTGATGATTACTACAAATCAAACATAACTTTAGGTTCCATTAAGATCAATAATCACTTATCCTTTCCAAGAAAAGAAAGCAAAAAATCGGGAGCTGTTTTTAGCAGGTTTGTTAATAAAGAAAATCTGGCTTTTGTGAATGACACAACTCTCCCTCTTCATAGCAGAGCATACCTGATACAGCAATTTGCACATTTCCCAAGCCAGTTATACCAGCTTTATGCCGACAGTTCAAAAGAGAAGCAATATTATCATGATGAATTGATTGACATTGATATTTTCATACTTTTCGTGAACGAACAAAAGCTGATGCTGGCCTTTCAAATCATGAATTCAAATGATGAAGCTGATATCAACCTTCAATACGGACTCAAGACCGTGAAATATAACTATTTAAAGACAATTGAAAGGCTTTTGACAGAACAGGTAAAATCAAAGGTTTTCTCAGTTACAGATTTAAATAGATTAAGTACGGAAATATCACACTCATTACAGGAAAATAATAAATGGTTTTTACCTGCCGACAGAATCACTATTGCTTCTGAGATTCTGGCTGTAATTGAAAAATCTCCTTCACATTACTGTAAAAATAATTATAACAAAATCTTGAAAATTCTTAACGATTCAGGTAAATGAATCATTCCGGAGAATATTCTGTTTCATCAAAGTCATATAACAGGAAAACATAATGCCGTAGCAGGAAAAAACTCAATAAGCACTTAAGTTTAAGGAGTTATCCAGTTATAATACTTTTTTTTCTTGTTGCATTATGTGAAATAAATCTCAAATAATTTGGATTTTTATAAAAAAATGTTAATTTTGTTAACGTATAGTTAAAATTTTGTACCGCTTTTTAATTCAAGTTTTTTTAATCTTTTTTCTGCTCATATAATCAATTACCCTAATTAACCTAATTATTAACCATGAGAAAAATCACAATTCTACTTGTATTTCTGCTTTTTGCAGGTTTGCAGGGTGCATTTGCACAAAAATCCATTTCTGGTAAAGTTACCAGTTCAGAGGATGGGCTTGGCATTTCAGGGGTAACAATTGTGGTGAAAGGCACCACAGTTGGAGCTGTTACTGACATGAACGGGGCATTTACTTTAAGTGTTCCTGCCAATGCAACTACTCTTGTCGTTTCATTTATTGGGATGAACACTCTTGAAGTTCCTATAGGAAATCAGTCTGTGTTCAATATCACATTGACTCCCGGCATACTTGCTCTTCAGGATGTTGTTGTGACGGCTTTTGGTATCTCCCGACAAAGCAAGTCTCTTACCTATGCAACGCAGAATGTAAAGACCGAAGCTCTTGTTGAGGCGAGAAACCTGAACGTTGTTACGGGTCTGAGCGGAAGGATTTCCGGACTTTCAATTACACAAACAAGCAACGGAGTTGGTTCGGACGCTAAAGTCCTGTTAAGAGGGAACCGTTCAATAGCAGGAAGCAGCCAGCCTCTTTATGTAGTTGATGGAATAACTCTTGGAGGTGGAATCTCAGATATAAGCCCCGATGATATAGAATCCATTTCAGTGTTAAAAGGGGCAAACGCAGCTGCTCTTTACGGAAGCAGGGCTAACAATGGTGCCATTATTATTACAACAAAATCCGGAAAGGGGAAAAATGGCGTGAGTGTCAATCTTGGATTTACATATCAGGCGAGTTCTCCTATCATGTTGTTAAAAACTCAGAATAAATATGGACAGGGAGCAAATGGGATCTACGCAAAAGAAGCTACTGTTTCCTGGGGACCAGAAATGGATGGATCTCAGGTTGCCCATTGGTCAAACGATCCCAATTATCCTCTTTACGGAAAAACCTATGCTTATTCTCCACAACCTGATAATATTAAAGATTATTTCAAAACAGGAAGTAATATCGCTACCAATCTGCAGGTTAATATACAAAATGACAGAAGCAATGCCTCATTTTCTTATACAAATACAATGGCATCGGGCATAGTTGCAACAAATAACCTCAAGGCCCATAATCTTAATATCAGATTTGGTTCAAAACTTGGTGAAAAAATCACCCTCGATTCAAAGTTAAATCTTATCAAACAGAACTATGAAAATATATTCTATACAGGTGAGGCTTTTGAAAATCCAATGAGGTATCTGTATATCCTGCCAAGGAATATTCGTACAGAAGATATGGAGCACTATACCTTTCTAAACGATTTACAACAAAACAGGCAGCATTACTGGAAGTGGAATGATAACGGATCAGGAAACCCATATTGGTCAAGATATAATATTAACCATCCTGTAAATTCGGATAGAATAATTGGCATGGTGAGTTTAAAGTATCAGATTATTAAAGACCTTTCAATTTTGGGCCGATCTGCAATTGATCAAGGTTTTGACAGGAGTGAACTGAAATATCATAACGATACTTACACCAGCGCTATTAATGGTGGCTACACCAAAACAGATCAATCATCATATGAATGGAACACTGATGTACTTGTGAACTATCATAAAACATTCTCAGATATAACCATTGATCTTAACGCAGGAGCTAACCACAGACAAACTGAATGGGAACAGATTGGTGGATCAGGAAAGGTATTTCAGATTGAAAACGTTTTTGCCCTGAATAATACAGGCAATCCAAGGCCATTTGAAGATTATTCAAAGAAAGTTATTAATTCGGCTTATGGATTTGGAGAGATATCATGGAAGAATGCCTTATTCCTGAACATTACCGGCAGAAATGACTGGAGTTCGACATTACCTGCTTCAAGCAGATCGTATTTCTACCCATCAATTGGATTAACTGCAGTACTTAGTGATCTGGTTACTCTTCCCTCTGTTTTCACTCATGTCAAACTTAGAGGATCTTATGCAGAAGTAGGTAATGATACAAGTCCATATCAGCTTGAAAGACAAGCAATTGTAGGACTAGGAGTGATCTCTCTCAGCCCGGTGCAACCTAATGCCAACCTGAAACCTGAACTTACCAAATCTATCGAAGCCGGATTTGATCTCAGGATGATTCAGGACAGACTGAGGTTAAATTTTACATGGTACCAGACAAATACCTATAATCAGTTATTTCAAACACCGGTTCCTTCATATTCAGGGATATCCAGTATATTCCAGAATGGAGCAGATGTTCAAAACAGAGGAGTTGAATTGACATTAGGGGGAGCAGTAATCTCCAAAAATGATTTTTCATGGGACATTGATATCAACTGGTCAAAAAACAACAGTAAAATCCTGGAGATTGCTGAAGGATTTGATGTTCTCTCTTTTGGCGCTGATTTCATGAGTGAGTATAAATTAGTGAAAGGTAATGAATTTGGTGATCAGTATGCAAAAGGATGGCTCAGAAATGATAATGGTGATGTTATTATCCAGGCCAACGGCCTTCCGGCAATTACACCCGGTATGTCTGTAAACGTTGCCAACTATAATCCTGACTGGTTAGGAGGTATCAGCAATACTTTCAAATATAAATCTTTCTACTTCAGCTCTCTTATTGATATCCGGCATGGTGGTACTTTCATTTCATTTACTGAAGCTCTTGTTGCAGGAGGTGGTGTCCTTGATTATACCGAAACCGGCAGGGACGGTAGTTTGCTTTTTGGTGATAACATTTACCCGAACGAAACAGGAGTTACTGAGGATGGTGCATCCAATACAGTCAAATGTACATCCGAAGCATTCTGGAATAATATAGGAGGTAGAAATAACCCTGTCGGTGAACCCTTTGTCAGATCTGCTTCAAACATCAGAATGAGAGAAATGGTTCTAGGGTACGACATGCCGAAGAGTCTGTTATCTAAAACATTCTTCTCCTCTTGCAGGATCTCACTCGTAGGAAGGAATTTGTTCTTCATTCAGAACAAAGCTAAATATTGTGACCCTGAACAGGTGAGGCATACAGGTATCTCTGCAGAAGGTCAGGAAGCATTTCCTCTTCCTACAACCCGTAACTTTGGGGTATCTATTAATTTTGGATTTTAATAAAATTACAAGTTAAAGCAATAAAATATGAAAAACCTATTTAAGTTATTTACATATCTTGTAATTGCTGTTATGATCAGTAGTTGCACGAAAAATTTTGATGAAATAAATACAAACCCAAAGGGTATTACAGTAGCAAGTCTCGATCCGACTTCCTATGGATTTATTTTCAGACAAGCTATATATTTCAATTATTTACAGCCCTATGGAGGCTCTATGCAGATTATCCACTCACTCTATTTTGATATATATTGTAACTATTTCGCAACAACGGCCGAAAACTTCCTTTCCGACAGGTATGTGATGGTTGGAAGATGGCTGGATGGTGATTGGGAAACTTTCTATGGGTCGGACGCACCTCAGATGAAGTTTGCTGAGGACTTTGCCAGAATAAAAGGTATTACTGAGCTTGGTTTGATAAAAATCTGGAAAGTATTTAGCTATGAAAGATATACTGATGCACTCGGACCTATTCCTTATTCTCAGTTTGGTAATATGCAAAAGACAGTTCCTTTTGATTCTCAGGAGTCTATATATTCTCAATTCTTTCTTGACCTTGATACGGCTATTACCTTACTAAAAGCACATGCCGGCGAAACTTCTCCAACAATTGCCTCTTATGATCCTGTCTATGGAGGGAAATATGATTTATGGCAGAAATTTGGCAGCTCACTTCGACTCAAATTAGGTATGAGGCTTAAATATGTAGCACCTGCTATTGCTAAAACTCAGTGTGAAAAGGCAATGACAGAAGGAGTTCAGACCACTAATGATGAAAATGGTTGGATAACAACAACAGCGGATAACCAAAATCCTTATAACATAATAAGCGATTGGGGTGAGTACAGGATGAGCGCTGATATGGAAAGTATACTAAAAGGGTATCTTGATCCAAGGGTTCAAAAATATTTTTCACCAGCAGCTATACCAGATCCTACAGACGATCCAGCCAGTATAGCTTACCCTTATGAAGGCATGAGAAACGGCCATACTAAATCTGACAGACAGGTTGCCGGATTTAATACAAAATGTTCTGACATGGCTGCACCATACAAAGTAGTAGGGGGAGCAGGTCCAAAATGGCAAGTAATGAGATGTTCTGAATCATATTTTCTGAGAGCTGAAGGTGCTCTTGAAGGATGGGCAATGGGAGGCACTGCAGAAGAATTATATAATACCGGGATTAAAATGTCTCTTGAGGAAAATGGATATACTGACCATTTAAATCTTGCCAGTGAAGATTATGTAACCAGTACAAGAGTTCCAATCAGTCCTGGATCAGACCCTGCCACTCCTGCTGTCATCTTGGATCCTGTTTCTACAATACCAATTGCATGGATGTCAGCCGGTAACAAAGAAGACCAACTGCAGCAGATCATTACCCAGAAATGGATCGGCCTATGGCCTGACAGCCAGGAGGCCTATGCAGAGAGGAGAAGAACTCATTATCCAATTTTGTATAACCGTCTTGAAAGTGAAAATCTTGATGTTCCTGCTACTTCACTTCCTGTAAGGTTAGTTTATGGAGAAAGTATGTATACCAACAACAATGAGGAGACTTTAAAGGCAATTGAAACACTGAATGGCGAAAGTACTACACCTCACGGAGATTTACCAACCACAAAGCTATGGTGGGATAAAAAGTAATAAATTGCTTAAAATAAATTAATTAAGATAAAAAAGCACTTTTCGGAGTGCTTTTTTCATGTGCACCCGGTATGGGCAATAACTATAGCATAAAAGATCCGAACACACTTGGCATTATGAAGTGTTGGCCAAAGGAGAATATCGTACGACCGATGATTAATGAATATTTTATTTACGATAGTATTTTTGTTCAAATATCATTAGTGTCCACTTAAATATAATTGATTTTCAACTTTCTACAATTTAGTTCTTTGGTATCTTGATAATCTTGGTTTGTAAATAGCTCTTTTAGAGGAGGTTCTCATAAAATTGCGCACTTTAGACTTTGAAGAATCCTGTAAAGTTTTTAAGTTACCGTTGGCTTTAGCCAACGGTCTGAGAACACCTCCAGATTAGGGCTTTAGCCCAAAATGAAGGACTAAAGTCCCTTTATTTGAGGCTGATATACCGTTGGCTAAAGCCAACGGTAATGGATATTTAATCCAATTTATTCAAATGATTTAATAATATTTTATTTCAAAGCGGCACGTAACAATAAAGCTCTACCCCCTCGATCTATTAATCATTTCAAAGAAATATATTTAATTTTTAATGGACACTAATGTCTAAATATAATAAGTAACTTAAACTTAAAAATATAGCGCAAATCATAAGTTTATAACATACTAATTATCTTGAATATGAAAACTAATCGCAGAAATTTTTTAAAACATTCAGGTCTTGCCGGGATTGGACTTTTCGGCACCAGAATTATACCCGCATATTCATCAGGTAAGGATATTAATGATGAATCAGGTTCAGATCAGGTTAAAAGCACCATATATCAACAGAAATTTAATATGTGCGGTTACTCTGCCCCTAAAATCGATACTGTCCGTATTGGTTTTATCGGACTTGGGAACAGGGGACCTGGCCATACTCTGAATATGAGTCTACTTGAAGGAGTGGACATAAAGGCCTTATGCGACATTGTTCCGGATCAAGCCGAAAAAGCTAAAAAAAGCATAGAATTTGCTGGTTTTAATCCTACCCTTTATTCGGGTGATGCTGACGCCTGGAAGAAACTTTGTGACAGGGATGATATTGATCTCGTATATATCTGCACTCCCTGGAATTTGCATACACCAATGGCAGTTTATGCGATGGAACATGGAAAACACGTCGCTATCGAAGTCCCAGCAGCTGATAATCTGGATGAATGCTGGCAGCTTGTGGAGACATCTGAGAAGACCCGCATGCATTGCCAGATGATGGAAAACTGCTGTTATGACTTTTTTGAGTTGCTTACACTGAATATGGCCCGGCAAGGATTTTTTGGAGAAATCGTGCATTGCGAAGGCGCTTATATACATAACCTTCTGGGAAGTAATTTTAATAAAAACGCGTATTGGAATATGTGGCGCCTCAGAGAAAATGCGAGCAGGAGAGGAAACTTATATCCAACACATGGTTTAGGTCCTGTATGCCAGGTATTGGATATTAACAGAGGCGATAAAATGGATTTCCTTGTCTCAGTTATGAGTAAGGATTTTTTGATGAACGATACAGCTAAGAAACTGGCTGCCACTGACGATTTCTTTAAACAATTTGTTGATAATCCGTACAGGGGTGATATGACTACTACTACCATCCTTACAAACAAAGGACGTACAATGATGATACAGCATGACGTAACATCTCCAAATGTTTATTCCAGAATTCATAAAATCAGTGGGACAAAAGCCGCTGCACTAAAATATCCTTTACCTGCTAAAATTTCAATAGGAGATGAATGGGTTTCAGATGAGGAATTTAAGTCATTGGAAGAAAAATATACACCTGCGATTATTAAAAAGATGGGTGAATTAGCAAAGCAGGTCGGGGGACATGGTGGAATGGACTTTCTTGAAGATTGGCGCTTAATTGATTGTCTTCGTAATGGACTGCCCCTGGATCAGGACTGCTATGATGCAGCACTCTGGAGCTCCGTAGCCCCACTTAGTGAGAAGTCAGTAACTCTTCATTCAAACTCAGTAGAAGTCCCCGATTTTACGGGTGGATCATGGAAGTCCAACAAACCAGTGGATTTATTGCTGGAACAAGGTGGTAATACGAAAGCGATCAGGACTGAACCTCCCCAGGCGACCTAGTAAAGTCTCCTGTTGGTAATCAGCCCTCTTCTCTCAAGTTCATCATGTATTCCCAGGCAGTTCCTGATATCATAATCTGTTTCCAAATGATAAGCTATCTGAATAGGACCTCCCTGGTTTTCCGACAACGTTTTATCCAGCCAGCCATTAATCTCTGTCTGTGGGACACCATCCATTAACAGTTCCATTGGAGGGGCGATGTTTATCTCAAAATCCTGTCCCATTAATTCCCGTATCTTTCCGATCGATGTTCCGGATCCGGTATCAATAATTTGTAAATTTTGAATATGCGATATGGCATTTATCAGGTGATCGGAAATTCCGCAGGTATGGAGCCGAACTGCGCCCAGCTTATTCCCAAGCTGACTGATATATGGAACAACAAAATCTTCATATAGCTCCGATGAAATCATGGTCCCGGCACATTCTCCCACATGTACGGAAGTAACAGGCAGCTTAGCCAAACCGGCAAAATGACGGATCAGAATCACATAAGCATCAACAATCCACTGATGGATAGCATGAGCAAGATCAGGATCCGACATCATTATGATCATAATGTTATCCCCTGTGAGTTTAAGAGAGGTTGTAATAATTCCATGAATGGTTGCCCGTCCTGATTCATCCCAGAAAAAGGGAGGAATTATTTTAAATTCAGGATGTGTTTTACTGATCACCTGCATTTGTTTTTCCAGGTCTTTTACCAGAAAGTGATCCAGAATAGAATCGAGCGATGGCAACTCCTCTTTGTTTGATATAAGTTCAAGAGGCCTGCCCAGTACATCTGCATCTTTGTCTTCGAAAAATGAGAATTTTGCTCCAAGAAGGGTAGCCAATATCATATTGGGCTGAATTGCTCCAACAAGTACATGATTACCACTTACATATTCAGCCTGAACAAGATTGGCCTCCATATTGTAAATGGCATATGATGGAAATTTCTCGCTTATAAATTTGTTTATTTTACTATCCTCTTCCCAGCGGTATATCGGGTCAAGATAATACTGTTCGGTGAAAATGAATCCCCCATATTTATGTAGCCATCCTTTGGAAACACTTGCTTCAATCTTTATCATATAATAAAGTATAAGAAGTTAAACTAATTCGGGCAACTTTTTTACACGCTTTCCAACTTTGTGACCTGCCATTGCATAATATAAAATAAAAAAATAACACGGAATGACAATCAGATAAGCTTTTTGCGTATTGGTCACATCTGCCAGACGTCCATATAATAAAGGTAACAATGCTCCCCCTAAATTACCCATAATAAGCAGCGACGATCCGATACGGGTAAAACGGCCCAGCCCTTCAATTGCCAGGGGCCAGACAGAAGGCCATATTAAAGAGTTGGCCATTCCAAGCAAGGCAATGAACGCCACCGATATCAGTCTCGGTGATGCAACAGCCATACAAGTAAATACAATGCCAAGGATTGCACAAACACGAAGCGCTTTGCTTTGTGAGATATAACGCGGGATGACAATCACTCCTATTGTATAACCTATGATCGAGGCAATCATTGTCAGGGACGTGAAGTGTTTGGCAACAGATATCGGAATTCCCTGACTAAGTCCATAACTGATAATTGTGTCACCTGCAACAATCTCCAGCCCTACATCACAAAATATGGCCAGTACACCCAACAACAGGAATGGGAATTGAAATATTGAAGTTTTTGAACTATAAAACTTTTCGTCTTCCCCAATGTTTTCGACATTGGGATCGATCTCAGGTAATCCTGAAACTTTTACAAATATACCAATTAATACCAGGATTGCAGTCATTGCCATATATGGTACGATTACCCTGGAAGCCAGATCGTTCAGTGCTGCTGTTTTTTGCGCCACATCCATGGTTTCAAGATTTGCCAGAAGGGCATCCCCATTCTTTAAGGCCATCACCCCAAAAAGATAAGTTGCAATCACCCCGGCCGATTTATTGCATATTCCCATTATACTTATTCTCTGGGCAGCGCTCTCGATGGGACCCAGCATAGTAATATAGGGATTCGATGCAGTCTGAAGAATGGCCAGTCCGGTTCCCATGATGAACAGACCAGTAAGAAAAAGAGAATAAGTCCTGGTGATTGCCGCTGGAATGAAAAAAAGAGCTCCGCCGGCCATGACAAACAACCCGAACATCATACCCTTTTTTAAACCTGTCTTTTTCAGAAGCCAGGAAGATGGTATTGCCATTATTACATAAGCAACATAAAATGAAAAAGCAACCAGATAGGATTCAAAATGGTTCAGTTCACAGGAAATCTTAAAATAGGGTATAAGTATTCCGTTTAGCCAGGTAACAAAGCCAAAAATGAAAAATAGCAATCCGATTGTTCCGACTGTTATCCAGTTTGATTGTACAGATTTTTTACTGAATTTGCGTTTATTTGTCATTATCGATATCTATTTGATATTTTATGATTACAATATAGCAAAAAGATTAAATGGTAAGTCGTCTCTCTTTTATTCAGGCTAATCCATTTGTTACCAAATTTGATTAATCAATAATCTGGCATCTGGAATGTTTCAAATGACAATCAAGTCGATAAACTAAGATTGGGTAAAGAATAATTGATAAATTTCTATGGTTCGTTTACATCAAAATGTCATGAGTTCGTTTACACTCTAATCTAAATTTTGTTTCCTTTATTCACTTACGCTAATGATTCCATCGATTATTTTAAACAACCGGAATAATTTGCTTGCATAATTATCTTTAATTATGCCATTGAGAATTAAAAATCAAGGAACCATCCTTCACGAGTTTATTTCTATTTTGTAAAAGTCGAAAGATGGCTTTAAACGTTTTACAAAGGTGAAATTAATATGGATAAATTAATCTTTACCTATTGCAGAAACGTTTAATGATGCAGTGTTTACCAGCCCTCGGAAATCAGCTTTGGGGGCTTTTCCTATCGTCTGCACGGATCTCCTGGCTATATTCCAGAACACTTACAGTCAAATATATTTGACTTTGCCGGAAACAAGGTGTAATTTTGTTATAATGCAGATTTTGGAAGTATGTTAGATAAAGAAAGGAAGTAATAAAAATGAGTCAAAAAATCATTGATGCTGTTGAAGAAGGAGATTTTGAAGCTGTAAGGGCGTTAATAGAAAATGGAGAGAAAGTCGAAGCGACAAATGATGTTGGTGATACACCCTTATTCATAGCTGCCAGAAATGGGCATTTAGAAATTGTAAAAATGTTAATAGAAAAGGGTGCTAATGTAAATGTGAGAGACAATGGACGTTGGACTCCCTTGATTATAGCCGCCCAAGAAGGACACCTTGAGATTGTTAAATTGCTAATAAAAAATGGTGCTGATATAAATGCCGAAAATGCCTATACTGAAACACCTTTATGTTTAGCAACAGATGACAACATTATTGAAATATTAAAACGACTAGGAGCAAAACCATGAGGCGATACGAAAGGAGGGAGCGACATTAGCTTGAACGAAGATTTGATAGAAGCATCAGAGAGGGGAAATATAGAAAAAGTCACAGATTTGGTTGAACAGGTTGCCTCGCTTGGATGATTTGCTTCTGGCCTCAGCACTTTTTAATTTTGGAGTAAGATACTAAGTACGGTAATCAAGCAAGGATTACAGCAATTACCAGCCCCAGTGAAATCAGCACTTACCGGGGTTTCCATTTGTATATTCTCCTTTGTATAAATCGTAATATTTTACTAACTTACTTAAGTAAAACTTTTATTAGTGGTTTATCAAACAAATCTCTTACCATGAAAAATATTCTAACTTTTACTTCAATCCTGATAATAGGAATAAATTCATTTGCACAAAATGAAACTGGAACTTTTATCGATTCAAGGGATGGGTATTCATACAATACTGTAAAAATTGGAAAACAAATATGGTTGGCTGAAAACCTCAATTATAGAAATGACTATAGAAGCTATTATTATAATTTTGATAGCTCGCATTACTATATGTATGGCAGGTTATATGACTTTGAGACTGCAAAACATGTTTGCCATACAGGATGGCATCTCCCAAGTGAGACAGAATGGACAACACTTTTAAACTTCTTGGGTGGGATAAAAGTTGCTGCTGAAGAAATGAAATCAGGCGGTTTTTCAGCACGTCTAGGTGGAGGTTTTTCGTATACTAATAGTGAGCATACAATAAATTATCATCCTGGTTTGGCTGAGCATAAATTATATTTTGGAGATATTATGAAAAACGTTTATTATTTGGGATCCTTGGGTTGCTGGTGGGCAATAGACGTCAATGGAGAAACCCTAAAAGTATTGATTGCTAATAAAAGTAAAAAAGTAGCTATACAAAAGCATCGTGACAAGAACTATTCATGGTTCTATTCTGTTCGCTGCCTGAAGGATTGACTCTTCATCGAAACAATCATCAACAGGAGCAGTCACAACATCGATATCAGGGCCACCCAATTAATAGGGAAATGATTTTGTCTCATGCCACTCGCGCATTAAAGCATTCTTTTTCTTGGCATATTTCATTCGGATTATAATAAAATCACAATTTACTTTTGATTATCTCCTCAAGGGTAGGGTCAACCATTGGCTAAAGAGAGATAATTGATTTCTTATTGAAAAATACATATCAAAAATGAAATTTTTCGAATAGATAAATATTGGACATACCCCAAAATTTAGCCAAAACCAAGACTCAGTTGACTTCTGTCAATTTCACTGTATTTAATGAGTTTTCCAGGGTAACGGAAGAAAATATTACTGAGTCCATTACCCAGTGCATAATACTTAAAATCTGGTATTCCAAAAACTCTTTTAGCGCATTTTAGAACATGACCTGCCATTACAGTAAGTTTTTGAGTTTGATCAAGTATGATAGCCACAAAATAAAATACAGCTAATAA
>Ga0315295_10003075_pt1 | contig 14181 bp, 11 predicted proteins | sample YL17G14_0_MG_FD_204453 | JGI IMG/M metagenome (GOLD analysis project Ga0315295, IMG submission 204453) | Sediment microbial communities from Yellowstone Lake, YNP, Wyoming, USA - YL17G14_0 | ecosystem: Environmental > Aquatic > Freshwater > Lake > Sediment | place: USA: Wyoming | collected...
CCGTTTACAGCATTCGGAACATCCCCCTGGATGCCATTCCGGACCTTTCGGATACGCAGGTCATTATCTACTCTCAATGGGATCGAAGCCCTGACATTATCGAAGCTCAGGTGACGTACCCGATTGTGACCGCCATGCTCGGCGCCCCGCATGTCAAGGCTATTCGCGGGTTCTCCGATTTCGGCTTTTCCTACGTCTACGTGATTTTCCAGGACGGCACGGACATCTACTGGGCCCGTAGTCGGACCGTGGAATATCTGAGCAAGATCACGGCCAGGCTCCCGCAGGGCGTTCAGATGGAAATTGGGCCGGACGCCACCGCCCTTGGCTGGGTCTATCAATATGCCCTCGTGGACAAGTCCGGCCAGAACAGCCTCGCCGACCTTCGGACGTTTCAGGACTGGTACTTACGATACTGGCTCCAGAGTGTGCCGGGCGTGGCTGAGGTCGCCTCCGTCGGCGGCTTTCAGAAGCAGTACCAGGTGAACGTGAATCCCAACGCCCTCCTGGCCTACAACGTTCCATTGACGAAGGTGGTGGAGGCCGTCCGGCAGAGCAATAACGACGTCGGCGCCAGACTCCTGGAGATGTCGGGCACGGAGTACATGATCCGGGCCAAGGGCTACATCAAGTCGCCGCAGGACCTGGAGAACACGGTCATCGGTACGGACGACACCGGCACTCCGATTCTGGTCAAGAACGTGGCGGACGTAGTGCTCGGGCCGGATATCCGCCGGGGGATCGCCGATCTGGACGGCGAAGGCGACACTGTTGGCGGCATTGTCGTGATGCGGCAGGGCGAGAATGCCCTCAACGTGATCAGTCGGGTAAAAGCCAAGCTCGACGACGTCAAGCCGTCGCTGCCGAAAGGCGTTGAGATCGTGCCCACCTATGACCGCTCGGAGCTCATTCACCGGGCCATCGACACCCTGCGGCATCAGCTCATCGAAGAGATGATCATCGTCAGTTTCGTGATCCTCGTATTCCTGTGGCACATTCCTTCCGCCATTATCCCGATCGTAACGATCCCTATCGCCGTGCTGCTGTCGTTCATTCCCATGTATGGCATGAAACTCACTGCCAACATCATGTCGCTCTCAGGCATTGCCATATCCATTGGTGTGCTCGTCGATGGCGCCATCGTGGAGGTGGAAAATGCGTACAGGAAACTGGAGCTATGGCAGCAGGGCGGGCGCAAGGGCGACTTTCACGTCGTACGGCTTACGGCCCTGAAGGAGGTCGGGCCGTCGGTGTTCTTTTCGCTGCTGGTGATCGCCGTCGCCTTCCTGCCCGTCTTCACCCTCGTCGATCAGGAGGGCCGGCTGTTCAAGCCGCTGGCGTACAGCAAGAACCTTGCCATGGCGATTGCCGCCGTTCTGGCGATCACCCTCGATCCCGCTATCCGCATGCTCTTCACGCGGATGGACTACCACCGGTTCAGGCCAAGGCCGCTGGCATGGCTCTACAATACTCTTACGGTCGGCAAGTACTACCCGGAGGAAAAACACCCTGTTAGCAGGGTTCTGTTCGCGGTGTATGAACCGGCCTGCAACTTTGTGCTCAATCATCGCAAGGTGACGATCTTCTGTGCCGTCTTGCTGATGGCGGCGACCGTTCCCATATATCTTCGCCTAGGCTCGGAATTCATGCCGCCGTTGAACGAAGGCACGATCCTCTACATGCCCACGACGCTTCCCGGCCTGTCCGTTACCGAGGCGGGGAACCTGCTGCAAATCCAGGACAAGATCCTGGCCTCGTTCCCGGAGGTGGAGCGTGTCTTCGGCAAGGCGGGGCGGGCGACCACGTCCACGGACCCGGCCCCGTTCTCCATGATGGAGACAACGGTCGTCCTGAAAGACAAGCAATACTGGCGGCCGGGCCTGACGTGGGACCAGTTGATCGAGGAACTCAATACGAAGATGCAGATTCCCGGCGTCACCAATGCCTGGACCATGCCCATCAAGGCACGGATCGACATGCTCACGACCGGCGTGCGCACGCCCGTCGGCATCAAGATCTTTGGCCCACAGCTCAGTGAGATCGAGAAAATCGGCACGCAGCTCGAGCAGATCATCAAGTCCCTGCCCGGGACCCGCAGCGTCTATGCGGAGCGAGTGTCTGGGGGCTATTTCGTCGATATCGCTCTAAAGCGGGAACAACTGGCCCGCTATGGGCTGAGCGTGCAGGATGCCGAAATGATTATTATGTCGGCCGTCGGTGGAGAGAACGTGACCACCGCCATCCAGGGGCCGGAACGTTACGGCGTCAACGTGCGCTATGCCCGCGATTACCGCGACGATCTGGAGAAGCTCCAGCGAGTCCTCGTCCCGACCATGTCGGGCGCCCAGATCCCGCTCGGGGCGATCGCGGACATCAACGTCTCTCTCGGCCCTTCCATGATCCGCGATGAGAACGGGATGATGGCCGGCTATGTGTACGTGGACCTGGTGAGCAAGGACGTCGGCGGGTACGTCAACCAGGCAAAGAAGGCGGTTCGCGACCAGCTCCAGTTGCCGCCGGGCTACTCCCTGCAATGGAGTGGCCAGTTTGAGAACATGCTGCGGGTGCGCGAGCGGCTGAAGCTCGTGATCCCCCTGACCATCCTGATCATCTTCGTGCTCTTGTACATGAACACAAAGAGCATCGTCAAAGCGGGGATGGTCATGCTCGCCGTCCCGTTCTCACTGATCGGGGCGCTATGGCTGCTGTATATCCTGGGCTACAATATGTCGATTGCGGTCTGGGTCGGCATGATCGCCCTGATGGGGCTCGATGCCGAAACGGGGGTGTTCATGCTGCTGTTCCTGGACCTGTCCTACCACGAGATGCAGGCCCAGGGCAAGCTGCGAACCTTTGCGGACCTGAAAGAGGCCGTCATTCACGGTGCCGTAAAGCGCGTCCGACCCAAGATCATGACCGTGATGGCCATGTTCATGGGCCTCCTGCCGATTATGTGGTCCATGGGCACGGGCGCCGACGTGATGAAACGTATCGCCGCTCCCATGATTGGAGGCATCATCACCAGCTTCCTGCTCGAACTGCTTGTCTATCCGCCTCTGTACGCCACGTGGAAGTGGCGCTACGAACTGCGGAGGGGCAAGGCAATCCAGAGCCAGGAAGTTGCATAGAGCCAGATAAACAGGGCGGGCACAGGCTCTTTTCGACCGAATCGTGCCAGTCTCCAGGAGCGGGTCTAATACAGATTCATCATCTCTCGGATCTGCTCCATCAGCCGAACAAACACGACTACGAGAATGGCAACGAGCAAAGCGGTCACCGCGAGGGTCAGGACAGTAAGTGTCATCTTCGTCAGGACAGTGTAACGGGGGTTGGACCAGACCATCGGCAGAGCAAACGGCCCCAGGGTGACCAGACCGATCACTACCGCGTACTTGGAGTGATACCATTTCGTCTGCGGCCGATCGCGAGGGCTGATCCGTTTGCCGCAATATGGACAAAACAGAAAGCTATCGCTGATTTCCCGATTGCAGAAATCACACTGTCTCGCGGGACCGCCGCTTGGCGATACCTGCTCGTCGTGTCTTCCCGTGCCATCCACAGGACATCCCCACATGCATCCTTGTCTGTCCGGCTGATTGCCGTACTATACACACTGGCGGCGCATTATAGCAGCCGGAGCGGGAGATGTCCTGGTCAAAACCCCGGACGTATCACGCGATACGGAGGGCTGGACCGGCGAGCGCTTCAGATGGCTGGTGCGCTCACTCTGCGTCCGAGACCGGCCAGAGGACCTGATCGCCGCCTTGCTCACCTTCGCCCCACGTGCTCGGCATTCCGCCGTCATCATCGAAGTCCACGCCCCAACTGTAGAGCAGGAAATTGTCCGTGGTGCGCTTGTAGATCAGGGCACCGCTGCTGAAAGGGTCCCTTGCGATCGTTTTGAGATAGCCTTCGCCGGCGAGCAGCTCAACGTTCTCAGGGAACTTGTGTCGGTCCGCCTTGTACCGGAGCATAGCGAGGATCGCGATCACCGAGTCGAGATCGGCGCGTGCTTTGGCAGACAGGTGCCTGAGCATTGGATTGACGGAGCACAACAACCTGATGAATGAGTTCTTCCTAATCTGTTCAACGGCGTTCTTCACGTCTGCTGTGTTCTTTTCGTAGTCCCAGGGAGCCAGCGAGGTGGCTTCTTCAAGTGCACGGTAGTATTGCCGCACATCGTCTGTGGTGCTGTGTCTGTCCAGCTTTCTCCATTCACCGATGTCAGCATCTGTGGCCTCGGCCATATCGGACAGTAGGTACTCCAGCCCATCCCGCTGAGACTCCGGTGAGGTAAAGAAACACCGTGGGATGTGGCCTCCCCCATGGCCGTCGTCGGTGAACAGACTCTGAATCGTATCCAGCGGGAAGAGTTGCTCGGCGAGGAAATCGAACCGGATAGGCTGTTCCGCGGCGAGCTTCTCCAAACGCTCCTGCAGGGCTGTCATCAGTTCGGGGCTGACATCTTCATGGGAAAGGATCATGCGGGTGGTCTGGCTCGCAAGTCCGTAGACACTCATGCCCATGACTTGAGACATGGTGTCCCTGCATTGGAGAAGATGACGTCCGACTCGATAGCAGGTGGCGATGTCATCCATTGCCTCGCCGAGCCGGTCCTGCGCCGCACTGACGAGAGCACGCGTGGCCAACGCAATGCTGAGACACATCATTCCCTTCCCGTCGGCAGATGACAGTACTACACTCTGCTTTCGCTCAGGCTTGTACTCGGGCCAATAGCAGGGCTTCCGTGATCCCTTCTCGAAGAACTTCAGTGCCTCTGCGTTCGACACCAGCCACGCCTCGACTTGGGTCCTCTCTTGGTCAGACCAGTGTGTCGGATACCGCTGATAGAAGTCCTTGATCTCTTTAGTTGATTCCACGGCCAGTTGCAACGCCTTGTCGTACTCCTGACGTGCGTCATCGTTGGGCTCGTAACCGACAGGCTTTGACAGCTCCATGAATTCGGCCACATAATCATGTACCGGCCTGATCCTAACCAGCTCGCGCCAGTCTGCCCATTTGTTGGAGAAAGCCACGCCGTTGGCAATCATGTGGGCGACGATCACCGGCACAAGCGTCTTTCGACGCCAGCGCCAGACGCCGAAGATCAGTCCAGTGGCAATTATGTCGGCAGTGCCGAGCGCCGGCACTGAAGTGCATCAGTCCGAAGAACACCGACTGTATCACGATCGCCGTGATCGGGTGAAAAACTTGCGTGAGGGTACTCTGCACGTAGCCGCGCCAGAAGAATTCCTCAGCGATGGGGCCCAGAAAGACGGCCTCCATTGTCATCCACACAAGGAGCCATCTAATCTGATAGAATCTGTGTTCGAAATCGACACTCCGTTCAAGCGGCAGACCAAGCCAGTATTGCAGAACGGCGATAGGGATTACCGATATGCCCACGGCCAAAGGCAACAACAGGAACCATCCGAGCTCCGACCGGGCCCAACGAACCCACGCGCAGTCAAAGACTACGGATCCCGCTGTCTTTCGGACCATCGACACCGGGATCACGACCATCAGAGCTGCAGAGATCGTCGGCAACACGACGGAAATCATCGCGTCGTTTGTGCTATGTCCATTCCGGGTGTAAACGAGCATTGCTGCCAAGCCCGGCAGATAGACCAGGAGCATCGTGCTTCCTACGATGGCGAGGATTCGAAGCTTGTGCGGGCGACTGAGGCCCAGGGCCTCTGCATTCACCGCTAAATCAGGCACGGCCTTGTCTCCACTTGCCAGAGCAGACACTATCCGGGAGCCATGTTCATTGTACTGGCGGTCGCGACACAAAACAAGTCGCGCCTGGATGCAATGCCTGATTGCGCTTGCTTTGGCGGCAGGCGGAATGATATAGTAGGGGACATGGCGAAGGGTCTTGTTTCAGGATTGGCTTGGGAGGGAACTATGGATAGGAACGGCATCAGGCAATCCAGAGGTGCGCCGCATGGCTTCACGCTCATGGAGCTTCTGGTCGTCATTTCGATCATCTGCCTGCTCATGTCGATCACGCTTCCGTCGTTGACCAGGGCGAGGGAGCAGGGCAAACGCATCGTGTGCCTGTCCAACATGCGGAACCTGACGCAGTCCTGGATGATGTATGCGTTGGAGAACGACGACCGCCTGTGCTCGGCGGATACGGACTGGGACGTGCCGCCCGACTGTCACTGGGTGGCGGATGGACACAACATGCCGGGCAACAATTTCGGCGGCACGCCCGAGGCGATCAGGGCCGGCATCCTGTGGCCCTATACAGGAGAGGCGCTCGACCTCTACAAATGCAGGAGCGATATCTCAGAGCGGCTTCGCAGCTATGCCATATCGCGGGCCATGAACGGCCAGACCTTCAGCTTCGAGAGTGACAAGATCAAGGTATTCCACATGTGGAGCGAGGTGACCCGGGCCAGCGAACGGCTCGTCTTCGTCGATGCCGGGTGTCGGGTGCCGTGGATTGAAGGGCCATTCTGTCCCATCAAGCTGGTTGACGACGCCGAGCCCCAGTGGCGGAGCACGGAGTTCTGCAATCTCACTGCCCGCCATAGCGACGGATGCAATACCTCGCATGCAGATGGTCACTGCGAGTACTGGAGGTACCGGGACCCCCGGACGATCCTGCTAGGAAACTACGAGATCGATCCTGTGGACGCCTCCGAGTACAACCCCGACCTGGAACACCTGGTTGAGTTGCTGGAGGGCAAACGTGAGTAAGATGGGACTGCTGGCAGACGATGTGATTGTTGCACCACGATGAAGGCGACCTTATATGCTGCCCGACTGGCTTAGGATCGAGCTTCAGCAGAGATGGGAACGGTTGATGGAGCGGCTCGGGGTGCCGACCGCACGGCGATGGATCAATGAGTATCCGACGGTCGTATCGTCCATCGCGGCGGCCTCCGCCATGCTGCTCCTGGTTATTGCATTGTGGCTGCTGATTCCCGACAAACCAATGCCGGTGGTGACCATCGAGGAGGAGTGGTACTACGATCTCAACACGGGCGAGCTATTCACCGCAGAGAAGGGTCTTGCGCCGCCCATCGACGCGCCTTCCGGGCCGTCGCCCGACGGCAAGCCCGCTGGCGTCCGGGCGTATGTCCTCAGCTATGTCAGTGAGCCGAACGAATCGGAGCGATTCATCGCCTTTCTCGAAACGACGGCCCCGGCGGAGATGCTGGCGAAGTGGCCGAAGCGGCCGGACAGCCGCAGCGCCGCTCGAAAATGGGGAAAGGGCAAGCTGATTCGAAAAGTCGATGACACGCTCTGGATTCCCGCCGACAGCAGGCTCGGACTGCAGCTCGTAGAAGAAGCGTTCGCTCCCAACAAGGACGGCGTGCGCCCCACTTATTGCCCACCCAGATGATGCTCTGCCACTGCCCAGGCACCGCATGGAAATAGACACTGCCGTTGCACGACTACTATGTTGGAACTACAAGTCTCTGTGGGCGCACAAGAGCTGATCGCTGGGCGAGCACGAAAGGAGCATTGGAATGATAGGATGGACAACAAGGCAAGTGGCGGGGAATCGCTCACATGCGGAGAAGGGATTCACGCTGGTTGAGTTGCTGGTCATGATTGCCGCTGTGGCCTTGTTGCTGGCCATACTGCTGCCGAGCCTGACGGGCGCGAGGCGACGGGCGAAGACCGTCGTCTGCCAGGGGAACTTGAAGCAATGGGCGGTCATTCTCGACGCATACACGACCGACAACAATGGGCGCTTCTTTCGCGGGATGCTGGACGGCCAATGGAACGATTGGATCGAGATCCTGGAGCCTTTTTACGGCAAAGTCGGAGGACTCACATGTTGCCCGTTGGCCGCGAAGACACGCCGGGAGGGTGCTCAGGGAGTGTTTGCCGCCTGGGAAGATCCGGAGGGCGATTATGGAAGCTACGGCCTTAGTGCGTGGGTTTGTAATGCCGACCCAGGGGCGGTTTTTGGAGACGCGCTTTACTGGCGGGACTCCGCCGTCGGGGGGACGTCGAACATCCCGGTGTTCCTGGATTGTCTGGGGATCGCAGGCTGGCCCGATCATAGCTCTCTTCCGCCGGAGAGTGATGGGCAACGGCCAGGGGGGAGCATTCTGCAGGAACAAATGAAGAATTTCTGTATCAACCGACATGGCAACGGGACGACAAACTGCCTGTTCATGGACTGGTCGGTCAGGCCGGTGGGATTGAAGGGACTATGGAAGTTGAAATGGCATCGGAGTTTCGACACGAGTGGGCCTTGGACCCAGGGGCATGTCCCGTCGCCTGCGTGGCCGCAATGGATGAAGGATTTTAGAGACTATTGAACCTTCGCCCGATCCCGGACCCTTGTCCCGGATCGGCCGAACCCGACATTCACAAGCCGGTGTTCGTATGAGGCAGTGCGCCAAGCCCGTGCCGGGCTGTGCCGTCTGAAAGAGATCACTCTGTGCGGGAGCGGTCGCAATAATAGTTGACGACCATCATGAGCAATAAAAGTACACCCCAAGTGAACTCCTTGGCGAAGTTGTTGATGTAGGGGCCGATGGTCTCGTTCAATTGCAGCATGTTCAGCCCGCTGGAGAGGAACTGTAGCGAAAGAACAGCCAGCAGGACGCCCCAGGCGGAGCCGAAGCCGCCGCGAGGGTTGACGCCGCCCAGAATGGCCACGAAGACGGCTTGGAGCAGATACGAGCTGCCGTAATCGGCCTTCGCTGAGTTCGTGCGCGAGATGACGACCAGCCCGGCCACTCCGGATGACACGGCGGTCAGGAGATACGTCCTGACCAGCAGCCGGCGAATGTCGAGCCCGGAGAATCGGGCGGCGACTGGGTTCGTTCCCATCAGGCACATATGCAGCCCGAGCCGAGTCCGGCTCAACATTCCCTGAACAATGCATGCCAGCAGTAGAAAGACCAGCAGCGGCACGGGGATCCCTGCGAGCGTCGCGTTGCCGAGAGCCTGAGCCGCTTTCGGGTAGTCGGCAATCGCGTGTCCCCTCGTGATCACGAGGGAGATGCCCATGAACAACTGCATGGTTCCCAGTGTCGCCAGGATGGGCGTGATGGCGAATCGCGAGATCAAGATACCGTTGACCCATCCGCAGACGATGCTCGTGGCAAAGGCGGCAGAGATCGCCGCGACGATGTACATGGCAAGCACAGCGGCTGACGGATCGGCGGCCGTCGCCCGGGTCAGGATCAGCGCCGCGATGATCCCCACAAGATTGCCGATGCTGATGATGGACAGGTCGATGCCTCCGGTGATCAGCGACAGCATGATGGCCAGAGAGAAGATCCCCAGCTCGGGGAATTGAAAGCACATGGAGGTGAAGTTGCGGTAGGTGAAGAATCGGCCGGGATTGAGCAGGCTCATGACGATGAGTACGACGATGGTGATGACAAGCAGGCGAGCGGTCGCCCTCTCGGCGGGCAGACCCTTCAGCAAACTCACATTGTTGCGTGCGTCACTCAACCTGTCACAACTCCGTGCAGAGCTCCCCATTCGCGGCGGGCGGTGATGCCGGTGCTGATGACAATCACAGAGCCGATCAGCACTTTCTGCCAGTATGAAGGGACGCCCAGCAAGATGAGACTGTTGCTGATCGTGACGAGCAGGAAGACGCCGAGGATTGTCCCGAGGACGGTTCCGCGTCCACCGGTGATCGAGGCGCCGCCGAGGACGACCGCCGCGATGACGGTCAACTCCGTGCCTACCAAGTCGAACGGATTGGCATTTCGCATCAAGCAGGCGTGGATCAGGCCCGCGACGCCGGAGAGAAACCCGACGAGACCGTAGATGAAGAACTGCAAATGCGTGATGTTGAATCCCGCTCTGGCCGCCGCTTCGGGATTCCCACCAAGGGTATAGATCCCTTTGCCCAGCATTGTGTAACGCAGCAATGCCCACACCGCCACAGTTGCAGCGATCAGCAAGAGAAACGATGCGGATAGTCCAATCGTTTCGCCGCCGGGCAGGGTGGTCGAAAACAGGGATCGCTTGGAGAAATCGACCATGCTCACAGGCAGGCTCGTCACGATCTTCGTGCCGACAAAGCCCAGGAGAAAGCCGCGAAACACGCTCGCGGAGCCAAGCGTGACGATCAGCGTCGGCAGGCGGTAGCAGGAGATGAAAAAGGCGTTGAACAGGCCCAGCAGAAGGCCGAGGCATCCGGCGATGAGAAACGCCGTGACAATCGAGCCGGAAGGGTTCGCAGCGAGAAGAACCTTGCTCGTGACATACATGCTGAACGCGGCGATGGCCGTGAATGAGATATCGATGCCGCCGGACAGCAGGACGATGAGTACGCCCAGTGCGAAGATCCCCAGCACGGTGCTACTCTTGCATAGGTCGAAGAGATTCGATAGGGAGAGGAACGTAGGGTTGAGGACGGCAATGACCGACGCCAGCAGCACCAGCACGCCGGCCAGATAGAACTCGTATCTATGCAACATTCTTGACAGGTATCTCACGCGGCCTACTCCAACTCGCTCAGACGAGCGGCTAACGTGCTCTCATTCCCTTCGGCCGTCATAAGTTGATCGACGACACGCCCGCGATGCATGACGAGCACACGCTGACACAGGCTCGCCAGCTCGGGCAGATCGTCCGAAATCACGATGATCCCCATCCCCTTGCGAGCGAGCTTCATGAGCTTGGTGTGAATCTCGGCTTTGGCGCCGACGTCCACGCCGACCGTAGGTCCGTTGAGGATCAGGATTCTCGCCTCGCCCGCCAGCCACCTGGCGAGGACGACTTTCTGCTGGTTGCCACCGGAGAGGCTCTGTACCGGTAGAGCCACCGAGGGGGCGGCGATGCTCAGAGCCGTCATCCATTTGTGGGCGGTCTCCCGCATACGACTCAAATTCAACCAGCCGCTCCAGTGAGTGGAGGATTCCGGATCGGCAACGGCGATATTCCGCTCGATCGACTGCTCAAGAAACAGCCCCTGGGTCAATCGGTCTTCCGGGATGTAGGCAATCCCTCGCGCCATGGCATCTTGAATGTCGCCGGGCGTCATCCTTGCACCGTCGATCTCAATCGTCCCGGCGTCCGCCGTCACCAAGCCAAACAAGGACATTGCCAGGTCGGTTCTCCCCGACCCCAGCATGCCCGTGATGCCCATCGCCTCGCCCCGGTGCAAATCGAAGCTCACGTCATGAAAGGCGCCGCACCGGCCCAGGCCCCGCACACGCAGCAGGGGGGAGCCACGCTTGCCTTCGCGCGACGGCGGGTATTCGAGCCCGTGTATCTCCCTGCCGGTCATGTGATGGACGAGCGAGCCGTAATCGAAGCTCGAAGCGTCGCCGTCCGCCGCTTTTCCGCCGTTGCGCAGAACGGTGATCTTCTCGCTGATCTCCAGGACTTCCGTGAGCTTGTGGCTGACAAAGAGGGTGGAGATGCCGCGAGTCTGGAGACTCCTGATGATGCCAAACAGCGACTCGATCTCCTTGTGTGTCAGCGCGGTCGTCGGCTCATCCATGATGATCAGCCGGGCGTCCTGGAGCAGAGCCCTGGCGATGGCCACAAGCTGCTGCTCGGCCACGGAAATCTGGGCAACCTCCTTCTGCAGGTCGATCTCAAATCCCAGTCGTGCGACGGCCTCCGACGCGACGCGGCGAATTCGTCGGGGCGTTGCCCAGTGACATCCCTGTTCCATCAGCGTGTTGATCGCCAGGTTCTCCGCAACCGTCAGATTTGGGAACAGCGACAGGTCCTGATAGATCACCTGGATTCCCTCGCGGACGGCATCGATGGGGCGAAGATGTTCCGTGCGCTGCCCGTTGATGACGATCTCGCCCTCGTCGGGCCTGCAGACGCCTGCGATGACCTTGATGAGCGTCGATTTACCGCTGCCGTTCTCGCCCACGAGACAGTGGACTTCTCCTCGACTGATCGTCAGCGACACATCGCGCAGCGCCTGTACGCCGCCAAAACGCTTGCTGATATGCCGGATATCAAGAAAGGCATCCTGCATTCGCCGCTCGCTCAGAAGGTATAGGAGTCCATGTTCTCCTTGGTGACATCGACCCAGGCGGAGCCGTAGAAGAGGTTGGGCTTCTCAGCGTCCCTGCGCACGGCATGGTAGCCCTTGGCCCCCAGATCCATCCCATCGGCGAGCTCCTTGTGTTCGAGGATCATCACGGCCAGCCGGTTCATCACGTAGCCGGCGTCCGCCGGGTCCCAGAAGCTGATCAGCTTCGCGCCGCCCCCTTTCAGGTAAGGCCCGCACTGTGAGGTCAAACCCGTGCCGACCACGGCAATCTTGTCCTGCAAGCCCTTTTCCTCGACGGCCAGCCCCGCGCCCGCCGCCGTGGTCGAAGCGCTGCCCTGGATGCCCCGGAGGTTCGGGTACGCCCGGATCAGCTCCTTGGCCTTCTCATAGGCGACATTCTGGTTGTCATATTCCTCGATTCGCTCGGTCACGAGGACCATCTGCGGGTAGTCCTGCCTCTGCCTGGCGATCGCGGCGTCGATCCACTCGTTGTGCGATTTGGACGTGAGGCTGCCGACGAAGACCGCGTACTCGCCTTGCCTGCCCATGAGGCGAGCGAGGTGATCCATGAGGTGGGCGCCGTACGCCGCATTGTCGAAGGCCTCGATGATCGCGTCGGCATTGACCTGGCTGGACGCCTCGTGGCAAACCACGACAATCCCGTGGTCCCTGGCCTTTTTTAGCACGGGCTCCACGGCCTCCACAGAGAACGGCACGACGCAGATCGCGTTGACGCCCTGAGCGATCAGGTCCTCGATGATCTGCACCTGCAAGGCAGCGTCGGCCTGAGAGGGACCGAGCTGGAGACAGCGGTGCCCGGTCTCCCGGCCGAACCTCTGGACTCCCTCTTTCATCCGGTCGAACCAGGCGATCCCATCGAGCTTGACGACCGTCGCAATGGTGTACTGCCTGCCCGTACCGGTGATGGCCGGCCCTTTGTCCTTGCAGCCCGTGACCAGCAGCACGCCCGCCAGCAGCCAGCAGATTGCTCTTGTCATGTTCTCACCTGCCGTTTCCCTTCCGTGGTTGGCCCAATCAGGGGGCCAGTCTGCGGGTGACGTCATCAAGGATCAGCCGCTTGGCGTTTTCCATCGGGCCGGGCAGATATGTGCCCGACGCCATCCTGTGGCCGCCGCCGCCGAACCTGGCGGCAAGGTCACTGACATCCACCTCGCCACGGCTGCGTAGCGAGCATCTCACCCGGCCGTCCTTCTGTTCGACGAATAGCGCCGACACCCTCACCGACGCGATGCGCTGACATTCGTTGACCATGTTCTCGGTGTCCTGATGGGCCGCACCGGTTTCCACGAAGTCTCTCAGGAGGATATGCTGCGACGCGTAGCGACCGTCGAGGTGCAGTTCAAGCGTGTCCAGCATCCGGACCATCAGCTCGAAACGCTCGCGGGAGAAGCTCTGATACAACATCTTGTAGATCTCGGTCGGCTTGACGCCAAGATCGACCAGTTCGGCACAACTGCAATACACCCGGCTGTCGGTATTGCTGAGTTGAAACCAGCCTGTGTCAGTCGCGACTGCAACGAAGAGGGCTATGGCGACCGTCCGCGTGATCGGCCAGCGGGCATATTTGAGGAAGTCGTACAGCACCAGTCCCGCCGCCCCGGCTGTTTCATCGGTGATCTCGACCCGGCCCAGTTTGTCGGCGGTGATGTGATGGTCAATCACCAGCACCGGCTTTCCCGATTGCCGGAGGTAGTTCTCAAATCCCGTCAATTGGCTGTAGCTGTTGGTATCGACAATGACCACGAGGTCAACGTCCGTGTACACTCCGCGTATCAGGTCCTCGGGCCGAAGGTCCTTGCCCAGAACGGGGACCTTGTCGGTGAACACAAAGGCATACCATTGCGGCATGGGCGAAAGCAGCAACGGCTGGGCTTTCTTACCGAGATTCCTTAGCACCTCGGATATCGCGGCTACGCATCCACATGCATCACCATCCGGCCTCGTGTGTGTTGTCACCAGGACATTGTGTGAACTCTCTATCAGCGCCACGGCCTGCTGATATACATCCTCTCTTGCCATGCGAACCTTTCAACCATGCGACTTTGGAGATCACTCGGAGCGAGTCCACCCGAGTGCTCTTAAAAGAGGATTATACGGATTTGGATGCGCGTCGCAATCGTTGACACAAGGTCGGACCCGCCGGAATGATTCCCGGCATCAAGCCGGTGGAGGCCATTCCCAGTCAACATTGATCAGGGAATTCA
>Ga0315295_10003076_pt1 | contig 14179 bp, 15 predicted proteins | sample YL17G14_0_MG_FD_204453 | JGI IMG/M metagenome (GOLD analysis project Ga0315295, IMG submission 204453) | Sediment microbial communities from Yellowstone Lake, YNP, Wyoming, USA - YL17G14_0 | ecosystem: Environmental > Aquatic > Freshwater > Lake > Sediment | place: USA: Wyoming | collected...
ACAGTTTGCATCACTCCCGTGCCTCGGGCCTTGCCTTCCGAGTCGTCATGAGGCATGGTTATCCCTACTCAATCCTGTACAAGCGTACGCCGACGCCGGGCGGCATCCGTCGTGAGGGGGATCGGCCGTCGCGACCAGCAAGGGGGCCTGATGAACGACAGGGACATCGTCAAGCAAGACGAGAAGGATCTCGTGGGTCTCTGCAGGGAGGCCCAGAGGGGCGGCATCACACGCCGTCAGTTCGTCGAGCGGGCCCTGCTTCTGGGCCTCTCAGCATCTGCCGTGGGCGCCCTGGCGGGCGCGTGCGGTACGAAGGCCACCCCGACCGACACGGCGACCTTGCCGCCGATGGACGAGACCAAGCCGGCCGAGATCGTCTTCTACAACTGGACCGACTATTTCAACCCAGCGCTGAAGAAGAAGTTCCTGAAGGAGACGGGCATCGGCATCAAGGAGACCTACTTCTCGTCCAACGAGGAGCTGCTCGCGAAGCTCAAGGCCGGAGCCACAGGCTACGATGTCATCGTGCCCTCCGACTACATGGTCCACATCATGATCAAGAGCGGCATCCTGGAGCCGCTCGACATGAAGTACCTGGCGAACTTCCAGTACGTCGGCGAGGACTTCAAGGCGCCGAACTTCGACGACCCCGCCGAGAACAACGGCATGAAATACAGCGTGCCCTACTTCTACGGGACGACGGGCTACTGCCAGCGCACCGACAAGCTGGCCGAGCCGCAGACCAAGTGGGATCCACTCTGGGACGAGCAGTACAAGGGCCAGATCAACCTGCTCGACGACGAGCGCGAGTGTCTGGGCATGGCCCTCAAGAAGCTCGGCTACTCGGCCAACACGCTGGTGCAGTCCGAGCTCGACGAGGCCATGCAGATCCTCATCGACCAGAAGCCGCTCGTGGCGACCTACGACTCGGTCAACATGAAGCGCGCCATGGTGCAGGGCCAGACGCTCGTCATGTGCTGGGACGGCGACGTGCTCATGGGCATCGACACGCTGGGCGGCGACGCTGCGGCCAAGAAGCTGCTGCACTACGTGCTGCCCTCGGAGGGGTTCTGCCGCTGGACCGACGGCATGGGCACCCCGGTGGGCAGCAACAGCCGCTACGGCGCCCACCTGTTCATGGACTGGCTCATGGACCCGAAGATCGCCGGCGAGAACGCCAACTGGGTCTGGTACCTCTCGGCGATCATCCCGGCCTCGTGGGAATACACCGACCCGTTCGCCCTCACGCTGGCGCCCACCGAAGCGCAGCTCGCGGTCGCAGAGCAGTTCAACGATGTCGGCGAGTTCGCGCAGCAGTACTCGGAGGCTTGGCGCCAGGTCAAGAGCGCCTGATCCACATGAGCGCCTGAGGAAAGGCGCTGCAGAAGAGGACCTGGGGCGCCGGGCGACATCGCCGCCCGGCGCCCCTTCCTCGTCTCGAGCTTCCCTTTGCCGCGTTTGCCCGTATCGCCTCAATGCAGGCGCTTACGCCTGCGCCCCTTGTCCTCCCCGGGCCAGTGCGACAAGCTTCGCCCATACGTTCGCGTCCATGCTCCGCCTCAGGGCGCCCGTCGACACCCTGGGCCCGGCGAGCCGAAGCGATGAAGGGGGAGCTCATGCACGACAAGGACTCGATCCGCAGCAACGACGAGGGCGTCGTCCGTCGCGACGAGAAGGATCTCGTCGGCCTCTGCCGCGAGATGCGGCGCGGGGGCATCACCCGCCGGCACTTCATGGAGCGCGCCCTGCTCCTGGGCCTGTCGGCCGGCGCCGTCGGCGCGCTCGCCGGGGCGTGCGGCGAGGCGGAGCCGGCCTCGACCAAGGGCACGGTGCCGCCCATGGACGAGACCAAGCCAGCCGACATCACGATGTACAACTGGACCGAGTACCTCGATCCGGCGATCAGGAAGGACTTCCGCGCGCAGACCGGCATCGAGGTCAAGGAGGTCTACTTCTCGAGCAATGAGGAGATGCTCTCCAAGCTCAAGGCCGGCGCCACGGGCTACGACGTCATCGTGCCGTCCGACTACATGATCCACATCATGCTGATGAGCGGCCTGCTCGAGCCGCTCGACATGAGCTACCTGACCAACTTCCAGTACATCGTCGAGACCTTCCGGGCCCCCGAGTACGACGACCCCGAGGCGCAGAACGGCCTCAAGTACAGCGTGCCCTACTTCTTCGGCACCTCGGGCTACGCTCGCCGCACCGACAAGCTCGCCGTCGAGACCACCGACTGGACGCCGCTCTTCGATCCGCAGTACTCAGGCAAGATCAACATGCTCGACGACGAGCGCGAGGCCTTGGGGGCGGCGCTCAAGTCGCTGGGCCACTCGGTCAACACGGCGAACCAGGAAGAGCTCGACCAGGCGATGAACAAGCTCATCGAGCAGAAGCCGCTGGTGAGCGTCTACGACTCGGTCAACCTCAAGCGCAACATCGTCCAGGGCCAGTGGCTGGTGCACTGCTGGGACGGGGACGTCCTCCTGGCGATCGACGCCCTCGGCGGCGATGCCGCCGCCAAGGAGTTGGTCGTGTTCGTACGCCCCACCGAGGGCTACGTCATCTGGTCCGACAACCTTGCCTGCCCCGTGGGCAACAACAGCCGCTACGGCGCCCACCTGTGGATGGACCACCTCATGGACCCGAAGATCGCCGGCCAGAACGCGAGCTGGGTGTGGTACCTCTCGGCCGTGCAGCCGGCCTCCTGGGAGTACACCGATCCCTTTGCCATGAGCCTCAAGCCGACCGACGAGGAGCTGCAGCGCGCCGAGATCATCAACGACCTCGGCGACTTCGCAAGTGCGTACTCCGACGCCTGGCGGCAGGTGAAGAGCGCCTGACGCTCAGCCCGTGTGCAGGAAGTGCATGACGTCGCCGTCCTGGACGACGTACTCCTTGCCCTCGGTGCGCAGCTTCGCGTGCTCGCGGGCGGCCGGGAAGGAGCCCAGCTCGAGCAGGTCGTCGATCGCCACCACCTGGGCGCGCACGAAGCCGTGCTCGATGTCGGAGTGGATGCGCCCGGCGGCCTGCTTGGCCGTCCAGCCCCGCGGCAGCTGCCAGGCGCGCGACTCGCTGGAGCGGAAGTCGCCGGTGAAGAACGAGAGGTAGCCGAGGACGTCGTAGGCGGCGCGGATGAAGGCGTCGAGGGCGCCGACCTCGAGCCCCAGCTCGGCGCGGAACGCGGCCGCCTCGTCGGGCTCGAGGTCGGCGAGCTCCGCCTCGAGCCGCGCCGGCACGGCGACGACCTGGTCGCCGCGCGTCCGGGCCCACGCGACGAAGTCGGCGTGGGCCGCGAGCGCCTCGTCGGCCGACTGCTCGTCGTCGGTGTTGAGCACGAAGAGCGTCGGGCGATCGCTCACCAGGGCGAGCTCGCGATAGAGCGGCAGATCCTCCGCTGAGCGTTCGACGGCGCGTGCCAGCGTCCCCTCGCGCAGTGCCGCGACGAGCCCGTCGACCGTCTCGAGCTCGCGTTGCATCGCCTTGTCGCCGCTGCGCGCCGCCTTGACGGTCTTCTCGCGGCGCCGCTCTACGAGCTCGAGATCGCCGAGCACGAGCTCGGTCTCGACGAGCTCGGCGTCGGCCTGCGGGTCGGCGGCATCGCGCACGTGGGCCACGTCCGCGTTCGCGAACGTGCGGATCACGTGCGCGACCGCGTCCACCCCGCGGATGTCGGCGAGAAAGCGGTTGCCGAGGCCCTCGCCGCGGCTCGCGCCCTCGGCCAGCCCGGCGATGTCGACGACGTCGATCGTGGCGTACACCTTCTTCGGCGTCTCGAGCACCTCGTGCAGGCGGTCGAGCCGCTCGTCGGGCACGGGCACGACGCCGCGGTTCGACTCGGCCGAGGTGTAGGCGTACGCCGTCGCCGCGGCGTTGGCATGCGTGAGGGCGTTGAAGAGGGTGGTCTTGCCCACGTTGGGCAGGCCGACGATGCCGAGCTTCACAGCGGTCCTCCTCGGGTGGCGGCGTCCTCGTCCGTCACCGGGGCGATCATCGTCTTGGCGCCCTTGCGTCGCGCGATCACGGCGTGGTCGCCAGTTCGCTCGTGAGGATCACTTCGAGCACCCGGACGACGTCGCGCAGCTGGCGCTGCGCGAACCCCGGGTGCTTCTTCTCCATCGTCGCCACGGTGTCGGCTTTCGTGTTCATCGGCCAGAACGACTCGCGGGCCGGCGTGAGGTGGTCGTTCCCGGTGATGAAGCCGGCGACCGGGACCTCGTAGCCCGCGAACGGGATGTGGTCGCCGATGATCTCGTAGCCCTCGCCGCGCGAGACGGGCGGCGTGACCTGCAGGATGGTGTCGGTGTCGAGCGTCACGCCGAGCTCCTCCGCCGTGGCGAGGATGTCCTTCTGCAGCCACGAGTCCTCGCCTTCGACACCGTACGAGTAGAGCGTCTCGCCGCCGGCGACGCCGTCGAGGTTGATCATGCCGACGAGGCCGTCGCGCGCGGAATCGTCCATCGTCTTCACGTAGTGCAGCGAGCCGTACAGGCCGGTCTCCTCGGCGCCGAAGGCGACGAAGACGATGGTGTACGGCGTCTGGACCTTGGCGAGGCGGGCGGCCATCTCGATGAGGACGGCGACGCCCGAGGCGTTGTCGCTCGCGCCCGCGGACTCGGGCACGGTGTCGTAGTGCGCACCCACGACGAGCGTGGCGCTGGACTCGCCGGGCTTGAGGGCGACGATGTTGGCCGACTGCAGCCGGTCGTCGCCCTTGCCGGCGATGAACTCCTGGTAGGAGGGCTCGTACCCATACTGCTGCAGGGCGTGAAGCACGAACTCGCGGGCGTCGATGGCCGCCCAGGTGTCGCTCGGCCGCGGCCCGACCGTGGCGCTGAACTGCTCCATGGTCGCGTAGGCGATCGCCCCCGGGTCGGTGTCGGCCGCGTCCTGCGAGGGCAGGCCGGTGTCGGCGCGCACACCGCAGGCGGGCGCGCCGACCAGAAGGGCGACGACCAGCAGAGCGATGGCGATGCGACGCACGAGAAGGGGCACCAGACCTCCGGGACCGGTCGGGCGCGCCGGCTCGGGGCACGCCGCGGACTCACTCATGGTACACCGTCGCCCTGCGGCGTTCGCCGGTGCCGCCTCACCCGGACGCCGCCGCGCTCTCAGAACGGCGCCGGGACCAGCCAGACGTAGACGCCGCCGAACACCAGACCCAAGACGAGACCCGCGACGACGTCACCGAGATAGTGCACGCCCAGGTACACGCGACTGAAGGCGAGGACCGCCGTGGCCGCGAGCAGGACGGGCAGCCACTCCGGGTAGAGCGTCCCCAGCGTCCAGGTCGCCGTCACCGCCATGCTGGCGTGCGACGAAGGCATCGACTTGCTCACCGGCAGCGGGATGTGGTTCGGAAGGCTCGGGTCGGTCACGGTCGGGCGGTGCCGGCCGACGAAGTGCTTGACGACGAACCCAAGGGCCTCGACGGCGGTGACGGCGACGCCGACGTAGACCAGCGTCGCCACAGGTCGCCGCCCGCCGGTGAGCCACGGGACCAGCGCCACCGCGTACCAGAGGATGCCGTAGTTCGCGGTCAGCGAGAAGGCGCCGAGCGGCCGGGACAGCCAGCGCGGGTGCGGCCAGTCCGCGGTCATGCGCCGCGAGATGCGGCGGTCGGCGGCGTCGAGTCGGGCGAGGGGCGAGCCGCTGTCGGCATCGCCGGGTGAGGGTGGGTCTGCGACTGCCATGGGGATCGGCGTCGAGTATACTATCCGCCTGTTCGCGCCCATCTCGGACCAGGACCTCCCCGCATGCGTTCCAGCGTCATCGTCACCGTCCTCGGCCCCGACAGCCACGGCCTGCTGGCGCGCGTCGCGACCACCGTCGCCGACCAGAACGCCAACATCGACGACGTCAGCCAGACGGTGTCGAACGGCATGTTCACGATGATCATGTTCGTCTCGTTCGACCAGAGCGAGACGACCATGGCCGAGCTCAAGGACGCGCTGGCGAAGACGGGCGCCGAGATCGGGCTGCAGATCCACGTGCAGCACGAGAACATCTTCCGCTTCATGCACCGCGTCTGAGCCGGCGCGCCGGCCGCGCTTCGCGCGCTCGTTCAGCGACCGACACCGAGGAGGGACCGTGGTCTTCATCACCGCGCAGGAGATCCTCGAGACCGTGAACATGATCCGGTCCGAGAACCTCGACGTGCGCGCGGTGACGATGGGGATCTCACTCGACGACTGTTCCGAGCGCGACGCGCGGCGCACGGCGGAGCGCGTGCACGCGAAGATCGTGCGCCGCGCAGGGCGTCTCGTGGCCGTCGCCGACGAGCTGCAGGAGAAGTACGGCGTCCCCATCGTCAACAAGCGCGTCTCGGTGACCCCCGTGGCCGACGTCGCCGGCAGCGACGATCCCGCGGCCCACGTCGAGATAGCCCACGCCATGGACGCCGCCGCGGAGGAGGTCGGCATCGACTTCATCGGCGGCTTCAGCGCCCTCGTCCAGAAGGGCTTCACCAGGAGCGACGCGGCACTGATCGAGGCGATCCCCGAGGCCATCGGCTCCACGCGTCGCGTCTGCTCGTCGGTCAACGTCGCCTCGACCCGCGCCGGCATCAACATGGACGCCGTCGTGCGCATGGCCGACGTCCTGCTCGCCGTCTCGAAGCGCACGGCGAGCGACGCCTCGATCGGCTGCGCCAAGATCGTCGTCTTCTGCAACGTCCCCGAGGACAACCCCTTCATGGCGGGGGCCTTGCACGGCAGCGGCGAGCCCGAGGTGAGCGTCAACGTGGCGATCTCCGGCCCGGGCGTCGTGCGCAACGTCGTCGCCGCCCACCCGGAGGCCTCGCTCATCGAGCTCGCCGACCTGATCAAGCGCACGACGTTCAAGATCACCCGCGTGGGCGAGCTCATCGCCCGCGAGGCCTCCGAGATGCTCGACGCGCAGATGGGCATCATCGACCTCTCGCTCGCCCCCACGCCGGCGGTCGGCGACTCGATCGCCGAGATCCTGCAGAGCATGGGGCTCGAGCAGCCCGGGGCGCCCGGGACGACGGCGGCGCTGGCGATGCTCAACGATGCCGTCAAGAAGGGCGGCACGATGGCGACGTCGTCGACCGGCGGCCTCTCCGGCGCCTTCATCCCGGTGAGCGAGGACGCCGCCATGGCGCGTGCCGCGGCCGACGGCGTGCTCTCGATCGAGAAGCTCGAGGCCATGACCGCCGTCTGCTCGCTCGGCCTCGACATGATCGTCGTGCCGGGGGACACGCCGCGTAACGCCCTCGCCGGCGTGATCGCCGACGTCATGGCGATCGGCATGGTCAACGCCAAGACGACGGGCGCGCGCCTGATCCCGGCCCACGGCAAGAAGGTGGGGGATTGGGTGACCCTCGGCGGTCTCTTCGGAGAAGGCCCGGTCATGGCCGTCAGCACGTCCCGCAACGACGCCTTCGTCGGCCGCGGCGGCCGCATCCCGGCGCCGCTCCAGGGTCTCACAAACTAGGGGCGCGGCGCGGTCGCCGCGCGGCGGCTCAGGCCTTGAGCCCTCGCATCATGTCGCGGATCTCGCGGGCCATGTCGCGCTTGCCGAGCGCGTTGCAGACCTTCTCCGCCTCCGTGAGCTGGAGCACGGCGTCGATGGTCTGTCCCTGCTGGCGGAACTGCGTCGCCTGGTCCATCTCGAAGGTGACGAGGTCGGTGAGCATGTGCCTGATCTCCGGATCGTCCAGGTCGACCATCTTCGTGCTCGTCGTGACGATGATGCTGGAGAGAGGCACGAGGTTGTCCGACGCCTGGGTCGCCGCGGCGGGCTCGCTCGCCGCCGGTGCCTCGGCCTCCGCGGCGGGGACCTCCGGCTCGGCGGCTTCCGACTCGGTCGCCGCCGGGTCTGCGGTCTGTTCTTCGGCAGCTTCCGCGGCTTCGGGCTCGATGACCGGCAGCTCGCCTGTCGTCTCCGTCTCGTCGGGCATGGTCGGCTCGGGCGCCGCGGCTGCCGCTGCGGAGTGGTCCCAGTCGAGCCCGAGGTCGTCGCCACCGATGACCGCCGGCGAAGCAGCGTGCTCGGGACGACCAAGCTTGGCGAGCGTGTCGCTTGGAGCGGAGTCGAGGAACGAGGCTCCGGCGTCGGCCTCGCGAGCTTCGCCGGCCTCGTCCCCGCCGCTCTTGCGCGTGACGACCAGGGCGATGACGAGCAGCAGGACGACGACGGCCGCGGCGGCGATGCCGACGATCTGTATCGTTGACATGACCCCTCGATGGGTCGTGATTGGCACGCGTGCGTCTACGTGTTCGCGTGGCCTCGGGCAATCCCTTCGGGGGGCGGCGTAGAATCGCGGCGTGATCGAGCGTGCCGTCATCGAGCAGACCATCGCCGCGTTGGGCGCGCCGCCGTACCGCGCGCGCCAGGTGTACGTCGCACTGACCCGCGACCTCGCGACCGGGTTCGCCGACATGACGACGCTCCCGCGGCCCCTCCGCGAGGAGCTCGCCGCGCGGCTGCGACCCGTGAGCCTCGACGAGGTCGAGACGCTTGTGTCGCGGCGCGGTGACGCGCGCAAGACGCTGTTCGCGACCGCCGACGGGCACCCCGTCGAGGCGGTGCTCATGACCTACGCGCGGCGCGCGACGGTCTGCATCTCGAGCCAGGTAGGGTGTGCCGTCGGCTGTCCGTTCTGCGCCTCAGGCCGCCTCGGCCTGCGAAGGGACCTCACGGCCGAGGAGATGGTCGACCAGGTGCTCGCCGCGCAGCGCGCCCTGAGGCCGGACGGGCGTCGCGTCACCAACGTGGTCGTCATGGGGATGGGCGAGCCGTTCCACAACTACGACGAGACGCTGCGCGCCTGCCGCCTGCTCAACGACCCCGACGGCTTCGCCCTGGCCGCGCGCGCGATGTCGGTGTCGACGGCGGGCGTCGTCCCGGGGATCGAGCGCTTCGCCGCCGAGCCGCTGCAGCTCAACCTGGCGGTGAGCCTGCACGCGGCGACCGACGCCCTCCGCGACACGCTCGTGCCGCTGAATCGGCGCTACCCGCTGGACGCGCTCTTCGCCGCCTGCGAGACGTACGTCGGGCGCACGCGGCGCAAGCTCTTCTTCGAATACGTGGTGCTGGCCGGCGTGAACGACACGCCCGAACAGGTGAAGGCGCTCGTGGGGCGTCTGCGCCGGCCGCTGTACCACCTGAACCTGATCGCCTACAACCAGGCCGGGGGGCACTTCGCGCGCCCGACCCCTCGGGCGTTGGAGGCGTTTCGGTCGAGGGTCGAAGCGGGCGGCGTCAAGTGCACGGTGCGCCGGTCGCCGGGCGACGACATCGAGGCCGCCTGCGGGCAGCTGGCGCTGCGCCGGGCGGCCGATCCGGCTCAGTAGCCGGCCGCGTCGTCCACGTCGATCGCGCTCACGACCTTCTTCACGCCGGGCTCGGTGAGGGCGATCTGCTCGATCAGCGTGCGCTGCTGCTTGGTACGCACGCGCCCGCGAAGGTAGACCACACCGTCGTTCACGACGACGCGGATGTCGAAGCCCTGGAGGCCTGGCTCCTCGGCGATGCGTGAGAGGATTCCGGCCTTGATCGTCCTGTCGGTGATCTTCGTCGCGCTCGGCGACGGCGTGGGGGTCTCGGGCTTGGCGCTCGGGGAGGCCGAAGGGCTGGCCGAGGAGTGCTTCTTGCCCGGGCTCGCGTCGGTGCTGGGGGTGAGCGTGCGCCTGGGCGGGGCGGGGGCCGCGCCGTCGCCGCAGGCGGCGAGCGCGGCCGTGGCCCCGCCCAGCGCTACGGTCAACAGCACTGCGCCGACAAGGCGTGTGAGACTGGGCGATCGGCGTGCATGCATCGTGGCTCTCCGTCGGTCACCCCGGCCAACGCGCAGCCGGGCGGTGACAGGCATTCTACCGCAGGGGAGGCGCGGGGACCGCGGCGCGGAGCCTGGCCGCTGCCGCGGCGGGGTCGACGCTGACGATCGCGATGTCGCTGCCGAGCTCGAAGCCGGCGATGCCGGAGAGGCGCGGCGCGATCTCGACATGCCAGTGGAAGGGACCCCTGAGGTCCGATGGGGCCGTGTGGAGCCAGAGGTTGCAGGGCGCGCCGGCGGTCGCGGTCCTGACCGCGACCAGGGCGCGCCGCAGGGCCTCGCTGAGCGGTGCCGGGTCGGCCGTGGTGACGTCGGCGCCGTGCTCCGCCGGCGCCAGCCACGACTCGTAGGCGAAGCGCGGCGCCGCCGGCGTCCAGGCGACGTAGTCGCCGTCAAAGACGAGACGCTCGCCCGCGTCCTGCGCCTCGTCGCAGAGCACGCAGGTCCCGTACCGGTTCCGGTGGCGCTCGAACTCCATGAGCTCGTCCTGGAGCAGTGAGGGCACGACCGGGGTCGCGAACAGCTGGGCGTGAGGATGCTCGAGGGAGGCGCCGCTGCCGAGGCCGCGGTTCACGACGAGAGTGGCCGCGACGGCGCCGTCGGCGAGCTGGGCGGCGATGCGCCGCTGCGCAGAGGCGACGAAGGCGGTGAGAGCCCCGGGGGCGAGGTCCTCGAGATCGGCCCGGTGGTCCGGCGACCAGACGATCACCTCGTGGCGCCCGGCCAGGGCGGGGTACTTGTTCGGCACGACGCGCAGCGTCCAGCCCGGTGAGTCCGGCGCGCCGCCCTCCGGACGGCGCGCCTCGATCTCCGGCGGGGTCAGCGCCTCGTTGCCCTCGCAGAACGGGCAGACGGGAGGGGCGGGGCGGGGCGCCGAAGCGGGCGCGGCGTTCCCCCGCGGCCGCGGCGCGCCGTCCTGCGGCCGCGCGGCGCGCCCGGGGGCGACGATGACGAGCTTGCCCGAGACCGGGTTGCGGCGCAGCTCGCCGCCGGTGTCCGCAGGGTCTTTCGTAGGCTGGTCCATCACGTGTGGGAGCTCGCGGCTTGGCTTCGCCGGCCGCGCGCGAGACCGCCGCCGGGGGCCAGCTTACTCGACGTCCAGGGAGGCGTCGAGGACGGAGGCCGCGTCCTCGTCCTTCGAGCGGTAGAGCGAGCGCGCGTCGCGCACCTTGTCGTAGTGATCGTCCAGGACCGCCCCCATCTCGCGCCACAGGCAGACGTCCTTCTTGAGGTACTTGCGCTGGATGCCGGGCGAGCAGTCCTCGCTCAGCGGGCAGGCGTAGCAGACCTCGCTGTCGAGCTCGAGCTGCTGCTTGCGCGCCTTCTCCCCTTCGTCGATGCGCCGGTAGGCTTCGAGAAGCAGCCGCTGCACGTTGCCCTGGATCGCCACCTGGAAGTGGGGCATCTGCTCGGGCTCTTCGTAGATGAAGACGCCGTTCTCCCAGTGGGCGAGCTCGAAGACCTGGTCCATCGTCTGCCGCTCCATGACGGCGCGGATCGCCTGCTCGTCGGTGTAGCCCATCTCGACCAGTCGCTGGCCGAGAGGCTTGGCCCTCTTCTCCTCGCGCGAGCGCGTGGAGTCCTCCATGAGCGCTTCGGCCAGCTGCAGCTCGGTGAGGCAGCCCGCCTTGACGAGGCGCGCCCCGAGCTTCTCGTCGGTGATGGGCAGCGAGATGCCCTCGACGCGACCCTCGACGAGGTAGATGAAGCCGAACTCCTCGAAGTCGCGGACCTCGAGCACGCCGGTGGACGCGTTCTGCGCGAGAAACTGCAGCACGCTCGCCAGATCGAAGCGGGAGATGGATCCTTGCAGCAGCATCGTCTTCAGTGTCGGAGGCGGTCGTTGTCGCCTCCTATGTCGGCATTGGCGCGGCTTTGCGTTAGCGTATGGGCGCCGCTATACTGCTCCTTCCGGGTAGTGGACGACGAGCGAGGACGCCGTGAAGAGGACGTACCAACCGAACACCCGCAAGCGCAAGAAGACGCACGGATTCCGCAAGCGCATGAGCACGCGGGCTGGTCGGGCGGTCATCAAGCGGCGGCGGCAGAAGGGGCGCAAGCGTCTCTCGGCCTGACCGGCCTCGATGACCAGCAAGCGCTCCCGCCTTTCGCGCTCCTCCGACTTTCAGCGCATCTACCGCCAGGGCAGCTCCACCGCCTCGCGGTTCCTCGTGCTGTATTCGTTCCGCCGCCCCGCTGAAGTGAGCGCCGACGGACCGCGCCTTGGCCTGTCCGTCTCGAAGAAGATGGGCGGCGCCGTCGTACGGAACCGCGTGAAACGTCTGCTCCGCGAGGCCTTCGGGTCGGCGCGCGAGCAGCTGGCCGAGGACCACGATTTCGTCTTGATCGCACGTCTGCCCCTGCTGGAGCTCATCACCCGCGAGAGCGAGGGCGAGAAGGGCCTTGTGCGCGCGGCCGTCAACGACCTTCTGGGCCGCGCGGGGTTCCTTCCCGCCGGCGCCGAGGAGCAGCCGTGAGCAAGGTCTTCATCGTGCTCATCCGCGCCTATCAGTTCGTCTTGTCGCCGATGCTGGGGCAGCGCTGCAGGTACTACCCGTCGTGTTCGAACTACGCGATCGAGGCGTTGCGCGTGCACGGGGTGGTCCGCGGCGCGGGACTGGCGACGTGGCGTGTCCTGCGCTGCAACCCGTTCAGCGACGGCGGCGTCGATCCCGTCCCGCCGCGGCGCGCGTGAGAGAGAACCCTACCCCCCGGAGCCAGGGGTCGCCGAATGAGTAGCATCCTCAAGCCGCTGGTGGAGCTCCTCCACTGGGTCCTCATCTGGATCCACGACGCCTTGGCATCGATAGGTCTGGGGCGGCAATGGACGTGGGGCCTCTCCATCATCGGCCTCACCATCATCGTCCGTCTGATCATGTTCCCGCTCACCTGGAAGCAGTACAAGTCGTCGCGCGCCATGCAGGCCCTGGCGCCACACATCAAGGAGCTCCAGAAGAAGCACAAGGGCGACCGGGCGACGCTGCAGCAGGAGACCATGAAGCTCTACCAGGAGCACCGGGTGAACCCGTTCGCCTCGTGTCTTCCGCTGATCCTGCAGCTTCCGGTGTTCTTCGCCCTGTACTGGACGATCAAGGGCACCGACTACCTGCCCAAGTCCGAGACCCTGGCTCTCGCCACCGCGCCGTTCCTCTGGCTGCCTCACCTCGGCAAGCCCGACCCGTACTACGTCCTTCTCGTCATCTACATCGTCACGCAGCTGATCTCCACCGAGCTCATGCTCACGCCGCAGACCGACAAGACCCAGAAGATGATGATGCGCGCGATGCCGGTCATGTTCGTCTTCTTCCTCAAGAACTTCCCGTCCGGACTCTTCGTCTACTGGGTGACGACCAACCTGTGGACCATCGGCCAGCAGCTCATCATCCGCAAGAGGATGCCGATCGTCGCCCTCGAGGCGGCCGCCGGCAGCAGCGGCGGCGAGGGGAAGGGCGGCAAGGCAGCCCCGCCCAAGAAGCGGAGCCGCTTCATGGAGACGATGATGGCCGCCCAGGAGCAGCGCAAGACGCAGCTCGAGGAGCGCCGCAAGGGCGGCTCGGGCGGGGCGAAAGAGGGCGGCTCGGCCGCCAAAAAGGGCGCCGCCGGGAGTGGCGGCTCCGCCGCCAAGACCGGCGCCAAGAAGGGCGGCAAGCGGCCGCCTCCGGGCAAGAGCGCGCGGGCGAAGCCGGCCGCGCCGGCCCCCGAGATCGACGAGGACGACAAGCCGCCGTACCGCTGAGCGGGATCGGCGGATCCGCACACCGAGAGTGATCGGAGGCACGGATGGACGAGTCCGAGCTTCAATCGGCTGACGACACGAGTGCCGACCTCGCGAGCGAGGTCGACGACGGGCCCGAGGGCGACCTGCGCGACGCCGGCGACGAGCCGTTCGACGAGGTGGCCGGCGAGGGGTCCGAGGACGCGGACGACGCGGACGTGGATGGCGACGAGGACGACGACGACGACGCGGACGACGAAGACGCCGACGACGAAGACGATGACGACGAGGACGAGGACGACGAGGACGAGGACGCCCACGCGACCGTGGTGAGCGCCCCCACCGTCGAGGAGGCCAGGCGCCTCGCGCTCGAGGGTCTCCGCAAGATCGTCCCGTCGGTCGACGAGGCCGACGTCGAGTTCGTCGTGCTCGAAGAGGGCAACAAAGGCGGCTTCTTCGGCCGCGGCAAGATCGAAGCCCAGGTCGAGGCGCGCCTGCGCCCGTCTGGGCAAGCCCCCACGCCTTCCGATGAGGGTCCGCCACCGGGGGCCGAGGCCCTGCGCGCCTTCGTCCAGACTGTCGTGGATCTCATGGGCGTCGAAGCCAGTGTCGAGGCGTACGACACGCCCGACGCGGTCCACGCCGAGATCAGCGGCGACGACCTCGGC